>Ga0247812_10001665_pt1 | contig 12542 bp, 10 predicted proteins | sample UWRJL149409B1_FD_178011 | JGI IMG/M metagenome (GOLD analysis project Ga0247812, IMG submission 178011) | Plant litter microbial communities from Arlington Agricultural Research Station in Wisconsin, United States - UWRJ-L149-409B-1 | ecosystem: Environmental > Terrestrial > Plant litter >...
CAATCGTCGCCCCGGCGAGAAAACCGAAACCACCCGCCCGGGTCGTCGCGATCACCAGGTTGGCGTCAGCGACCCAGCCCATGGCGGTCTGCACAATCGGGTAGCGGCACCCCAGGGCTTCAGTCAGCGGCGTGGACATCCAGCGGCTCATGCCTGCTCTCCACTGGCGGCGGCCTTATTGGCCTGAGCCATGGCCTTGGCATCGAAACCGCCGAGCTTGTCACCCGACAGCAACTCGTTGTGCGCGTGGGCGAAGTGGTGCCAGGCGAAGGCGGCGTCCATGGCGGTGCGCTTGCCCTGCAGGTCTTCAACGTGGTTGATCGCCTGCTTGGTCAGGGCCAGACCCATGCGCGGTTGTCGCGCAATGTTGGCCGCCAGCGCATAAGTGCCCTCTTCAAGCGCCTCGCGAGACATGACCCGATTGACCATGCCCATCTGGTAAGCGCGCTCGGCGCTCATGCGATCGCCAGTGAACAGGAACTCCTTGGCGATACGTGGATTGAGCTCATAGGGATGGGCAAAGTACTCCACCCCGGGAATGCCCATGCGCACCACCGGGTCCTGGAAAAACGAATCGTCGCTCGCCACAATCAGGTCGCAGACCCAGGCCAGCATCAACCCTCCGGCGACACAGGCGCCCTGGACCATGGCAATGGTCGGCTTGGGCAGTTCACGCCAACGCCGACACATGCCCAGGTAAACCTCCTGCTCGCGGGCATAGAGTTGCTCGCCACCGGGCTTGTTGGTGTGGTCCCACCACAGGTGCGCGCGCTCGAACGGTTTGTTGATGTCCCGCCCCGGCGTGCCGATGTCGTGGCCGGCGGAAAAGTGCTTGCCTGCCCCGCGCAGCACAATGACTTTGACCGCGTCATCGTTGACCGCCTGGCGAAACGCAGCGTCCAGTGCATAGGTCATCTGCGAGTTCTGCGCATTGTTGAAGCCTGGCCGGTTCATGGTCAGCGTGGCGATACCGTCCGCCACGGCGTACAACACCGGTTCCTGCGTTTCGTAGACTGAATGGTCTTCACGCTGGACGAATTCACTGTCAGGGCTGTTCATGCTCATGTCCCTCGCCTTAGGCCGCGCGAATGCCGGCTGGATTGCCCTTGATCGCCGCACTGCGGTAATCATGGGGATCGAGTCGACGGATCAGTGCCAGTTGCTCGGGCGTCGGGTGCACGGTTTCCTTGAGCGATGGCGACTTGAGCAACGGGAAGCCGGTGCTTTCCTGCACCTCTTCAAAGGTCACGCCAGGGTGCAGGCTGCGCACCTGGACAGCACGGTCCGGGCCGTCGAAATCCATCACGCACAAGTTGGTGATGATCAAGCGGATATCCATCAGGTCGCGCCGCACCCCTTCCGGCCAGCGGTCGGCCTTGAAGCCAACGCCGGAGACCATGTCCACTTCACCGCTGACAAACACGCGAGCGTTATGGTTGGGCACAAAGAACGAGTTGATGTGGTTGATGCTGTTGCCGGGCAAGCCGCGCACACCGAGCATGGCGGCTTTGGGCTTGTGGTAATCGCCCACGCAAGACAGGTTGCTCTGGCCCCAGCGGTCGATCTGGGTCGGGCCGATCATGGCGTGGCGACGGCCACCCCAGACGCACTCGAACACCCGCTCGAAGTTCAGCGAACCGGAGTACTTGGGCACGAAATCGCCCCTTGGTCCCAACGGGATCGGTTCTTCGACCAGGTAGGCCTCGCTGTCGGTCATCAGCAATTGCGGACTGTGGCTGAGCTTGGCCAGACTCGCGCCCAGACGCGGGATCACGCCCAACCCCGAAGCGATCAATTCGCCGTTGTCGCGCCAGGCTTCGCTGGCCGCGACGATCATCAATTCGGCGAGGGTAAATTCACAGGTAGTCGACATTTTCATCCTCCTCAGAACACCGGCAGGGCCAGGGAGCCCATGCGTTCGGCACCGCCGTTTTTATCCAGATAGGCCCGCTCGCCCGCCGCCACATACTCCTCGACATAGGCTTGCCAGCCGCCCTCTTCACCGGCACTGGCGGCATAGCGTTTGAGATGACTCAGGTCCCAGCCATATTCGGGCTGGCAGGCAGTCGGATGGGCGCCAAACGGTGCGTGAATCACCCCACTGACCAGGTAGCGTTCGAAGGTGTTGCAACGGGCTTGCTCGGCAGTCAGTTCCAGGCGCTCGTGCAGCTGTTCGCAAGACACGAAACACTGCTGGGCAGCGCGTGCGAACAGATGATCGAAGTACGGGTCCGGGCCGGTGACCAGGGTGTTGCCCAAGCGGTCGGCGACGTTGACGTGCACAAAGGCCACGTCCAGGTTCAGCGCCGGCATCGCCAGCAGCACCTCGCCGTCGGCATAGGGCGATTGAATGGTCTTGAGTTCGGGGTTCAGGCGCGTGACATCGGTTGCCAGGCCGCAGCGGGTCGGCAAAAACGGCAAGCGCATGGCCGCTGCACGCAGCCCCCACTGGAACATGCCCTCATCGACCTCCATCAACTCCAGCCCACCGGCTTCGCGCGCTTTGCGGTAGTAGGGTTCCAGCGGGATGGCGTCGAGGGTGGCAAAGCCGAACACCAGCTTCTTGACCTTGCCGGCCGCGCAGAGCATGCCGACTTCCGGTCCACCGTAAGCGACCACTGTCAGGTCCTTCACATCGGAACGCAGAATCTCGCGGACCACCGCCATCGGTTTGCGTCGCGGGCCCCAACCACCGAAGCCGATGGTCATGCCATCGCGCAGTTGCGCTACCGCATCAGCGGCCGTCATTTGCTTGTTCATTGCTCATCTCCTTGTTGCTGGCCGACGGAAAAGTCATGCCCCCACAGGCTCACGCGGGTGAATTCGAAGGCCGAGTGTTCAGCCCAGTCCACTTGCAGGCCGCCGTAGCCGTACTCGAGGTCGAAACCGGACGGGGTCTTCATGTAAAACGAGGTCATCAGGTCATTGAGGTGCTGGCCGAGGGTGGCCGACAGCGGCACCTGATGGGCCAGGCGCCGGTCATGGGCGCGACCCACTTCGGTCATCGAGTCCACTTCCACCATCACGTGCACGCAACCCGAAGGCACCGCGAACTCCGCCAGCGCCAGCGAGTGATGGCGACTGTTGCGACAATGCAGGAAATGGATACGAATCGGCGGGGCCGACGGATCGGGGCGGAAATTGAAGATGTCCGACAGTTCGAACCCCAGCACCTCCTTGGCGAATGCCAGGGTGGCGTCGAAGTTCGGCGCTGGCAGCACGGTGTGTCCCAGGCCCATGTCACCGGTGATAAAACGCGGCACGCCTTGTGGCGAGACAAAGGGCAGGCAGTCAGAACGATGGCCCCAGCTCAGCTCGTGACGATTGCCGGACGGATCAAGAACACTGACCAACGCCTGCACGCCACGCTGCTCGATCTCGACAGCCGTGCCCGGCTCCCAGCGCACCGCGTTCTGATCCAGCGTTTTCAACGCGGCGTTGAAAGCCCGTTCGCTGGCCAGCTCCCAGCCAGACGCCAGGTAACCCGCCCCCGGCCCTTCGACGATGAGCATGCGAAACGGTCGTTCGTCCATCTTCACGTGCAATCCGCCACCGGGCGCGGGCAGCACCATCATGCCCAACACGTCTTCGGCATAACGTTGCCACTGACTGAGATTTTCGATTTGAGCGACGAAGTAACTCAGCCCCCGAATATCCATCATGCCCTGCTCCTCAATGACTGGACCTTTGTTGGTCTTCATTGTGCTGAGGAGGGGCAACTGCATCATCGTCCGTTGAGACTAAGCATCTGATCTATCGGGGAAAGGGATATCGGGTGAGATCCATGTTGAATGTGCCGACCCCATCGCGAGCAAGCCCACTCCCACAGGGGATTTGTGGTCGGACGCAGATTTTGTTGTCACTGCGGTTCACTGTGGGAGTGAGCCTGCTCGCGATGAGGCCGGCACATCCAAAGTTACGGTGACTGACACACCGCCATCGCTGGCAAGCCAGCTCCCACAGTGATCGTGTGTTGGCTTTGGAATTTGGGGCTATGGCAGGTATTGCGCAGCGGCTAAACCGGCAAGGATGCCGGTTTAGCCGCGCTGGGCCAGGGATGGCCCATCGCGGCGACCCGCGGAGCAATGCCTGCGTTCGGGTACACCGAGCCCAGGCGAGGTGCCAAGTGGTGGGGCAGGAAGCGCTTGGTTACTTGGCGCTTTTCCAAGTGACCCGCTGTCAGAGCGGAACCTATGGAAGCCGTAATCGAAGGAATGGATATGTACGGAATCCAAGGACAGCAAGATCAAAAGATCGCAGCCTCGTTTCACTCGACAGCTCCTACACAGCTCCTGCACAGCTCCGGTACAGCTCCTGCGCACGCAGCTCCTTCACCACTTTTCGAGATGGCGAAATCACATGTACAGGATCACCAGGTCATTAATAACCGAAGGACGATCACTGCCCACCACGTGCGTGTTCACTTCCAGCGTAAGCTGCGTACCACGCTTCACCTGCGCCACCTGCTTGACCCTGGCACGTGCATGTATCCGCGACCCGGCGGGTACCGGCGCCGGGAAACGCAAGCGATCCGAGCCATAGTTGACCATGGTGCCGTAGCCGGTGATCTCATAACCCAGCTTCAGCTTGAGCCGCGACTGCAGGATTTGCACCAGCGCACCATGGGCGATGGTGCCGCCGAACGGGCTGTCCTTGCGCGCACGCTCAGGGTCGGTGTGAATCCAGTAGTCATCGCCCGACAACAGCGCAAAGGCATCGATCAAGGCCTGATCGATAACAATTTCGTTGCTCCAGTCGCTGAACGTTTCGCTGACCAGGCTCTGCAGCGCCGCCTCATCATCCATGGCAATCAGGCGCGCAGGTGCAACCTCAGGTGATTCCACCGCTTGTGTTTGAGGCGCCCCGGTCCAGCGCTGCAACGCGTCGCTGTCCTGCTCCAGGCCGGTAAAGCGCAGCAAGCGGGTTCCCTTTGCATCGACCTCGGCAAACACCGGTTTGAGGCGCATGCCGATGCGAATCTGATCCTCCTCAAGCCCCACCAGCGTGGTGTTGATGCGCACCCCTTCATCCAGCTCGATAACCGCCAGTTTCTGCGGCATTTCATCGGCGAAGTCCGGCAACGTGGCGACGCGGGCGATGGTAAAGCTGTACAGGCTCGCGCCGCCGCTGACCTCGCGCCAGGCCAGGTCGTGGGCCAGGCAACCCGGGCAGTGCCGGCGCGGGTAGAACACCCAGTGGTCGCAAGCGTTGCACTGCTGGATCAACAGGCGCTGTGCCTTGAGTCCTTCCCAGAAGGGGGCAGATATTTCGGTCGGCACCGGCATTGGTTTGTTGTTCGACATGCTGGTCATGCTCCCTGAAGAATCAACGCGGCCTGCTCACTCATCACGCCACCGGTCCCGGAGACGTAGACGGCGTCGCAACGCTTGAGCTGGCGCTCACCCGCTTCACCACTGATCTGAGTCACGGCTTCGATCACCTGTGACATCCCCCCGGCAGCGCCGGCCTGGCCGAAGCTGAGCTGGCCGCCGTGGGTGTTCATCGGGAAGTCGCCGCGCCAGGTCAGGTCATGTTCGCGAACAAAACCCATGCCTTCGCCCTTGGCACAAAAGCCGGCATCTTCCAGGGTCAACAACGCGGTGATGGTGTAGCAGTCGTAGATTTGCGCCGCATCGACATCCGCAGGTTTGAGCCCGGCCATGTCGAAAGCACGACGCGAGGCTGGACCAATCGGGGTGTTGAGCATGTCTTTTGCGTACGAGGGCGACTTGAACGCCAGGTGCTCGCCGAAGCCAGTGATGAATGCCGGCCGTTTGCGCGCACGGGCCGCGACTTCTTTGGAGGCAATGATCATGGCCGCACCGCCGGCCACGGGCATGACGATTTCGAGAATGTGCAACGGATCGGCCACGCGCTTGCTCGCCAGCACCTGTTCGATGGTCAGGGGCTGACCGTAGAACATGGCTTGCGGGTTGGCCAAGGCGTTGGTGCGCTGGTCCACCGCAATCTTGGCCATGGCCACCGGGTCGTAACCGTACTGCGCGGCATAGCGCTGGGCGATCATCGCGTAGCCGGTGTTCTGGCCCATGTGCCCGTAAGGCAAATCAAACTCTGCCTCCGGGGCGCCGAACGCGGTGCTGTGGCCGCCGTAGCGCATGGCGCGGGCCATCGCGCCAGGATCTTCGTCAGGCCCCATCGGCGCCAGACGCGCCGGTAGCACGCACAGCACGGCCTGGCACAAGCCCAGCTCGATCGCCGCAGCCGCGCGCCAGACCATGCCCACCGAGGTGCAACCACCCAGGTCGACCACTTCGGCAAAGTTCAGGTTCAAGCCCAGGTACTCGGCGGCCATGGCCGGCACGAAGACCGAAGCTTCATGGAAATGCGGGCCGTTGATTACCAGACCGTCGAGGTCTTCGGCACGCAATCCCGCATCCCGCAGCGCTTGCGCCGCCAGGTCGGCCACCTGTTCGAGGTGGAACATCCTCGGTGCAGTGGCGTACTTTTCCGGCTTGTATTGAGCGGCGCCAACAATCGCCGCATGACCTTTGAGACCCATGTATCCCCCATTCGAAGGCTGTGTGCTTCAGGTTTTTTGTCTTGCGACCATGCCACAACTACGGCGGCAAGTGATCGTCCATTTTGACTAGGCGCCTGCGACGCCAGAGTTGACTCAACCCTGGCGCCAGCACCGTCATCAGAAGCTGTATTTCACCGAGAACGTGCCGTAGTCACGGTCGGCCAGCATGCGCTTGACCGGGTCCGCGTCACCCAGGTAACTGGTGACCCGCAAGGCGACTTCCAGGTTGCCCAGGTACTTGAAGGTGGTGCCCAGGCTCAGCCGGCGATCGCCCTGCAACCCGGAAATGGTCCCGGCCATCGGCGTGGCGCCGCTGAACACGTTGGAGAAGTTGACCGGTACTTCCAGGTCCCAGCCTCTGAACACGCCCGGGTAGCTGAAGGAGGCGCCCACGGTGTAGGCACTGGACGTCTTGCTGCGCCAGCCCGAGGCGTTCTTGTAGGTGTAGTCATCGGACGGTTGCACCAACGGACGCATGGACGGAATCAGGCTGTTGCCCAGCGCTTGCAGGTTCGGCGCCGCCGAGGCTTCATCCACGCTGTCGACGCGGACATGCACTATTTCGGCGGTCAGCGAGGTCTGGCTCGCCCATGGCCGGTCACCGAGGATACGGATAGCCGACAGTTGCATCTGCTGGCCCTTGCCACGGGTCGGCGTCGCCCCCAGGCCGGTATTGACCATCACCGGCGCACCGTCGCGATAGGACCATTCGCCGCCGATCTGGGTTTCGCCGATCTTGGTCGATGCGCTGATCCCGGTCAGTTTGATGTCTTCAAAGTAGGTAATGCGATAGCCATCGGGCGTCCCGAAAAACGCGCCAGGACCTGCGGGGACGGCCTGATAACCGACCAGGGCGGTGGCCGGATTCTTGTCATGATAATTGACGTGGAACAGCGACAACTCAAGGGCCGGCACCGGACGAAAACGTACTTGAACCCCCCACTGGCCGCTGTCGCGGGGTTCATCAGTGCCTTTGTAGTTGATCCGCGTGCCGTTGGCGTTGAGGATGAATTCACGTCCTGGCCCAACCACATCACTGGTCGACAGGTAGCTGCCGACTGGCGGCAGTTCAGTGCCCATCCATTCGTATTGCACATACGCGCCAAAGGTCAGCTGCGGGTTCAACCGATAGGAAGCCGAAACCTGCCCGACCGGCAACAGCACTTCCTTGACCTCCACCCCTGGCTGCGCTGCCTTCACCGCATCGGACGGGTTCTGCACGCCACTGACACCTGGGTAGAACAGGCTTTCACCCCACGACTCGATGTGGCGCCCGGCCTTGACGTCGAGCATCGAATCATTGTCGAAGCGCCAGCCGTTGAACACATAGGCGTCGAGGAATTTGCTGCGGCCACCGCTGTAGTATTTGGTGTCGCTGGTGAACTCATTGTGATCTCCGGTCTTGTTGACCGTGGACGGTGAATCGTTGTCATTGGAGCGGTGGTAAACATCATCGTAGAACGTACTGGCACGCAGCACCGCGCCGTAGGTGTCCTTGCGCACGATCATCTCGGCCAGGGCACCCACGCGATTGGTGACCAGGCTGCCCTTGTCAAAGTTGCGGTCGCCGTCATCGGCGTTGCGCGTCAACAGCGCGTTGTCCGGGTCGGACAAACGCACCCCCAGCCCATAGCTGGTGGTTACGGTCCAGTCGATCGTCGCCCCGTTATCGAACTCGATGGTTTCACCTGACCATGCGGGCGTGGACACCAGTGCGATCGCCGCCACCAGACCCGATACTTCGAAGCCCGATACACCTGGGCCCGCACCATTTTTGTTGTTTTTATTAGTCACACTGCCTCTCCCGATTAACGGCCTGTTGGCCGCGCAAAGTGCTGGAACGTCACTGCTTCACTTTTTCGTTACTACCCTGTGGCCCGCTCAGAGCTGCCCTAGCACGGACTGAGCGGTGACCCCTTCAGGCGTGCGTCCGTAACGGAACACGCCCGCTGTTTCTTCACGCACCAACTGGCCTTGCGCGATGAGGTAATTGACGTGGGCCAGGGTTTCGCCAATGGCCATCAATTCGTCGAAGCGCCCTTTGACCGTCGGAAACAGCACCGCCATCAACTGCATGGCCGTACGCGGTTCCGCGCAGGCGTCGAGCACGCGCTGCAAGTGCACCTGGTGATGGTCGCGGAGCTGGTCCAGGCGCAGATGCAGATTGAAAAACGGACGCTCATGCGCCGGCAGCACCAGCACGCTATCGGGCACAGAGCGCAGGCTTTCGACCGATTCCAGCCAGTCGCGCAACGGATCCGCATCGGGCTCGGTCACCTGGACGCAGACACTGGACGTGATGCGCGGCAGCACCTGATCGCCGGAGATCAGCAGGTTGTCTTCGGCGCAGTACAGGCAGGCATGTTCCGGTGAATGGCCGCGACCAATGCGCACCTCCCAACGACGCCCGCCAATGGTCAACTGACTGCCTTCGCTCAGGCGCCGAAAGCTGGTCGGCACCTGCGGACGAAAATGGGCTGATCCTAAAAGCGGAAACAACGCCTCGGTCTGCTCGGTGGTGAAACCGGCACGCCGGTAATGTTCGTGAAAGGCCCAGCGGCTGCCGTCATCGCTCTGGTTGCCCAACTGATGCATGGCCTGGTATTCGCTGGCACTCATGAACACCGGGCACTGGAAGCGTTCGCTCAACCAGCCGAGCACCCCGACGTGATCCGAGTGAAAGTGCGTGCAAATCACCGCGACCAGCGGCAAGCCACCCAGCGCGGTGTCGAACAGCGCTTCCCAGACTTCGCGGGTCCGGTCATTGTTCAGCCCGGTATCGACTGCCACCCAGCCATCGCCATGGCGCAACAGGTACAGGTTGATATGGTCGAGCCCGAACGGCAGCGGCATGCGCAGCCACAGCAGTCCCTCGGCAACCTGCTGAACCGCGCCGTTGGCGGGCGGTTGCGGCCAGGGAAAGCGCAGGCCCGCGCGCCATTCATGCCCGTGGGCGTCGAGGTTACTCACTGGCGTCACCCGCGAAGGCGGCCAGGCCAACCCGGTCGAGAACTTCCGGGCTGTACGGCACGTAGCTGCCACTGCTTTCGTCGCGGATGAACAAGGGGTCGCTGAACGCCGTCGGCGAATAGCCCTGGCGCTGCAAGTCCACCTTGCGCAACTTGAAAGTGCTGGTCAGATCGGCAGACGCTGATACACGCACAAATACCGGCGCGGCATAGCGTGGCAAACGCGCCTGCGTCAGCGCGTAAAACGCTTCGGGATCGAAGGTGTGGCCCGGCTGCATCAAGACCGCAGCCATACCGGCGCGGCCCTCTTGCCCAGGCACCTGCACACCATAGATGTTGATCAGTTCAAGCCCGGCGAAGTCTCCCAGCGCCGCCACTACTTCCAGCGTGGAGACGTTTTCGCTCTTCCATCGGAAGGTGTCGCCGATGCGGTCGATGAAATAGAGGTAGCCGTCCTCGTCGAAACGCAGCAGGTCACCCGAGCTCCACCAGGCATCCCCTTGGACGAACACATTGCGGCGAATCTTGCTGTCGGTGGCCGCCGCCGAGGTGTAGCCCTCGAAGCGTCCGCCGCCGATCTCGGGATGGCTGATGATGAAGCCCAGGGCTTCGCCGACTTCTCCCTCCTCGCACAACTGGTAGAAGCCGTTTTCGTCCCGTGGATGGGTGTCGGTTTCAACGTCGTAGCGTACCAGCCGCAGGTTGCTCTTTTCCCAGAACGGAATACGCCCACAGGCGCCGATGTAGTTGTCGACGTTGACCACATTGGTATTGGACTCGGTCGAACCCCATCCCTCGAACACCTGGATCGGCCCGAAGCGATGAACCCAGTTCTGCCAGGTTTCACGGGATAAGCCGGCGCCGAGCATGCAGCGCAGACCGTGCTCACGCTCGCCGGGAACTTCAGGCTGGTTGAGCAGGTAGCGACAGATTTCCCCGATGTACTGGAACACGCTGATGTGGTGCTTGCGCACGTCGCTCCAGAACTCGCGGACACTGAATTTACGTCGCACCACAATTGCCGCGCCGGTTTTCAGCGCCGTGGAGGTCACGGACGTGGCGGCAGCACCGTGGTACAGCGGCAGGCAGCAATAGAACACGTCTTGCGGCGTGGTCTGCAGGGTGATTTCCATGATGTCGCCGGTCGACATCCAGCGCATGTGGCTGTAACGCGCCGCTTTGGGCAAGCCCGTGGTGCCCGAGGTAAAAATCAACAGGCTCGGGGTCTCGGCGCTGAGGTCGGCGCGCAGGTCCCGAGGAAATGGCGTGGCAGGCGCCATTGCCAGCGCTTCACCCAAGCGTGTATCGACCTGCACAGGCGTGGCGCTCGTGTACGGTTGCTCGGGATCCTCCACCAGCCACAACGGCAACGGCGGCAAGCCTTCAGTGGAGAGAAAATTGCCCAGCACTTCTTCACCAACGATCACGGCCTTGGCGGTAATCGCCTCCAGGGCATGCACCAACGGCTGTCCGCTGACCTGGGTGTTGACGAACCCCACCACCACACCCAGTTTGACCAGGCCGAACCAGCAACAGAAAAACGCCGGGCGGTTTTCCATGGCCAGCGCGCAGACATCGCCAGGACGCAAACCGCGCGCATGAAAGACGTGGGCCAATCGGTCGGCCCGGGCGTTGATGTCGGCAAAACTCAGCCGCTGCTCGCCATAGATAATGAAAGGCCGCTCGCCGTGGCGCCGGGCCTGTTCTTCAAGGCGATCGGCCAGGGTATAGCGGTCCGCCGGTTTGATCCGCGCGCTGGCTTCGGCCCGGCGATCAAGGATGGCCTGAGTCTGCTCGCGCGGCACGACCCCGCGATCGTCACTGGACAGCAGGCTGGCGTTATTGAAATTGTTCATCCCTACCTCCGATAAAACCGGTTGTTCATGCAGTCGCCTGGGTTCGATTCGGATAGTCCGAATAGCCACGCGATCCCTTGGTATAAAGTGTTTTGCGGTCGAAACCGGCCAATGGCAGGCCCGCGCGCAGACGCTCGACCAGGTCTGGGTTGCCGATGAAATGCCGGGCGAACGACACCGCCGCGCCCTGCCCGCTTTCCAGTGCAGCGATGGCTGAAGGGCCGTCGAATCCGTCGTTGAGAATCAGTGCGATGCGGCTGTGACTGCGGGCCAGGGCAAAGGCATCCAGCTCCGTCAGCGGCGAGCGCATGATGTGCAGATACGCCAGGCCGAGCGGTTCGATCTGCCGGCACAGGGCTTGCGCGGTGCCGGCCGGGTCAGCGTCGCTGATGTCGTTGTACGGGTTGCCTGGGCACAGTCGCAGTCCCACGCGACCAGGCCCGATGGCCGTGGCCATCGCCGCCAGCACCTCGGCGGCAAAGCGCACCCGGTTCTCCACGGTGCCGCCATAGCCATCGTTGCGTCGGTTGCTGCCGGACGCCATGAACTGCATGGGCAGGTAGCCGCTGGTGCAATGCAGCTCGACTCCCTCGAAGCCGGCTTCGCGGGCATTCAGGGCAGCGCGCCGGTAGTGCTCGATGACCTCGGCAATGCCTTCCAGGCTTAACGCTTGCGGCTCATCGGTGTCGACCAGCCCGGCGCCGTCACAGAACGCTCCATCGCTGTACAACTGCACCCGCGCACGCAGGGCCGATGGCGCGACGGTTCGTGCGCCGGTGGGTTTGTTCTGCCAACTGGCGGCACGGCCCACGTGCATCAACTGCAGCACCATCTGCCCACCGGCGTTGTTGACCGCACGGGTGACCTGGCGCCATCCCTCGATCTGCTCGCTGTCATAAATGGCCGGCGTGCGGCAATAGCCCAGGCCATCAGCCGACGGCGCCGTGCCTTCGGCAATGATCAGCCCGGCACTCGCGCGCTGGCGGTAGTAGTCGACCATTTCTGCCGTCGGCACGGCCTGCGCGCTGGCGCGGCTGCGGGTCATCGGTGCCATGACAATACGGTTGCCCAGCTCCAGCTCGCCCAGACGCAGGGGTTCAAACAAAATGCTCATTGCATATCCTCAGCGCACACGGATCTTCGGTGCCGCAGCACCGCGTCGCAGGGTGGCTAGAA
>Ga0247812_10001667_pt1 | contig 12536 bp, 15 predicted proteins | sample UWRJL149409B1_FD_178011 | JGI IMG/M metagenome (GOLD analysis project Ga0247812, IMG submission 178011) | Plant litter microbial communities from Arlington Agricultural Research Station in Wisconsin, United States - UWRJ-L149-409B-1 | ecosystem: Environmental > Terrestrial > Plant litter >...
ATGTCACTTTTATGGCAACTTCAGCTTTCTATGGCAAGGAAGCGATTGCTGAGGGGTCTTTTCATGATGGGTGGCGTTGTATTTATCCCCTTTATTCGTAACATCCAGATGAGAGCTGATCGTGCGTGCATTGTTAGTATTGTTCAGTTTTTTTACGATGGAAAAGTGGGAAATAATAATCATCTTTGTTGATATCACCTGCTTTTACTAAACCAGGTTCCCGACATATGTGTTGGCCAATCTTTAATAGAGAGTGCTAATTCACGAGAAATAAGAGCCCAAAGCGTGGAAATAATTACCCCAACCCTAAACAACGCACTTGCAGAACAGAGAAACGATTTGGAAGCTGCCGTGCCTGTTATAGAAAACATACATCAATTGGAAAGATATTGGGATATGCTAGGTTATCCAGCTTTTGATGGATCTGTTTATGATATTGACCTATACCCTGACTATCTAGGGATAAGTTAGGGGAATTCTCAATTGGTCGCAAGATCCTCTTCAACTAATCATAAGGCAATACATCCCCGGTTCAACAATGATAGCCCTATTGAAATACATCTTTTGTCCAACAAGTAGTCTAACAACTAATGCGCTTATGGAGTTCGAAGATTCGTAGATGATTGGAGATGTCCCGTCTTCTATGTGGAAGGGAATAAGACTTGCATGTGTACCAGTAATACAGGTCTTTGATATGATGTGTAGAATTTGGTACTTTGTTCCGGGCTATTACATATCAGCATGCCGATTTCACATAGATGTAATTATCTCCAACCTTAATTTCGTATCCTAGCTCCGTCAATAACCGTCTAACGTATTGATCTCTGTCCTTATCTTCGCACTTCTCTATGCTAGGGCTCACAGGTCGAAATTCTACCGTCCCAGCCCATTGACGAAAGCGTTCCAATTTTCCAGCGACGTCTTGACCATCCAGGTCTTGAGGTTCGAGATGCTTGCCAGTAATAAGGTTGGACATGACTACTTTGTCGGAGATTCGTATCGGTGGAGTGGCTGGAGATGTCCAAACCTGGCGGCAGATGCTAGCTTGCTCAATGACGCAACTGCAGTATATGGTGCTTATCTGCAGAAGGATATTAGATGGATTGATAGCCTTTTGTCGATTTTCCGTCGGGCATCTCTGGTTACGACGATTTTTGCCGCGTGAAGAACGAGCTCTAGTATAATTTAAGAAGGAGGAGATATAAATGTAATAAAAACAACATGCAGCAGGTCTTTGAGGTCGGGCTAAGATGCTAGTTTATATTGCGTTTGTGACACTGTATATTCTAGCCGTTTGTTATCGCGAAAGTCCTTGGTGTTGTCAGAACCAAGTTCAAATGCTAGTCGCCTTGCTCACGTGATAGTGAACATGATGACAAACTCTGAATGTTACCTATTTCAAAACTACTACTATCTCTCGAAAATAATCGTAACCAAATTTGTATGTAGAAGCCACAGTGGAGAATGTTGATTTCAAAGGGAGGGACAGAGAGAAATCGTTGCCACCTGAACGTTTGCTGGTTGTATACATGAATTAATCTAGAATATCAATATCGCCAGCACATCCAGCTACCATAGCCATTTGTCTCAGCCCCTATTCCGTAGACATCTTCAATGCTACGCCTCTCTTGCCCGATGCCCTCCAGAAGCACAAAGAAGCGGGAGGGCACGAATGGATACACGAAAAAGTCGGACCAGTATTCCGGAATCACGGTGTAGAGAAAGTTCCGCGCTCACAACCTAGCTCACGATCTGGACCTACCATCACCAGTCTACTTATTACCCCTTGCTATGACAGACACCTTAAACTTTAGGCCGAAGATTCGTAGCGCGCAATCTTAGCTTGTTCCTGTCGTTCGTTTCATCACCACACTATTTGTAAGCTAGAGCTCATTGTGATTTGTGAACTTCTTGAAGGGGCTTTGCCAGTAGATTCCTACCAGTAAGAATACGTTTTGGGCGACCTATCAGTAGACTCCTACTAGTACGCCGCCTTACCACTTCCAACTTATTCGAGCGCCTATTTCTGGCCCAGGTACAGCGCCTAAATCGTCTCCAGGTATGACACATCCGCAACTGGGTAAGAGTCAAAAACGACACCCAGATTTTACTATTTCTGATATCTGATTTCTGATTCCTGATATTTAGGGATTAAGGCATGAATATTCGGTGTCCCTTTGAAATGATATAGAAAGAAAATGCGCTCGCACTTGACCTTGGAACAAATAAAATAAATTTAAAAATCATTTGACCAAAAAATGGTTAGTATTATTAAGCGAAGAAGTCAATGGCTGAGCAGCCAAAAGGATACTTTATTAAAGAAATCATATGAGATAGCGATATTCTGTGACGTCGACGTGGCGTTGTTTCTCCGTATGCGGAAAACTAGCACTTTCAACTCTCTTGATCTTGAATCGTGGCCGCCTTCAAAGGAACAAATGGTTGTTACGAAAGTAGTTGTCCAAACTATAAGAAAATCCGCTAACAGGGAATTATAGTCTTATTTATCCACTCCCACTAAATTTATTTTCACGAGACATTGAAGCCAAGTTCAGACAATCAAGGCACAATTCGCTGGCGCAATAGGTCTCCCCACATGAATGTTCGCAATGAACACTAATGTGGGGCGCCGATGACTAAGGATTTCCGTACCACGTGGGCTTAGAAGTCAATACTCCTTTAAAGACTATGATGATTGGTATATGCTAGCCGTGTTCCGGTTCAAACCCTAATAGGCATCGACACCTACCAGTGGCTCCTAGGCTATCAAACCAAGACCAACTCCTACTCCTCCACATCTCCAAGAAGCCAAGGGTCTTCTAATAGCTCAGAAGGCGACGCTCTCGATTCTGGCGTCCACCGGACCATTTTGCGGACGAAGTCGAGGAAGCCTTTCTTATTGGAAACCTCGAGATTCCTCTCGGAATCTTCCCAAGACACTGATGGGATAGGATTCAGACACTTCCAGTTGCCTGTCGTATACACATTAGGTTGACGGATGTATATCCTTGGAATCAAGTACATACCTCTGTCATCAAAGTAGACGGAGCTGCACTCGCTTCGCTGGATGAACTCGAGGGGAGGAGGTCCCAAAAGACCAACTATACTAGCAAGGTGGAAGCGGTTCCCATACTTGCCAGTCTCGGGGTCAAGCCCATCGAACATGCGTCTATTCTCAAACATGTCCCAGACCTAGAAGCTCTCATTAGTTTCGTGCTATTAGCCACATGTAGGAAATCTCGCACCATGACTCCGACGTTCCATATATCCACAGCATAGCCCCAGGGCATCTCTAGAATAACTTCGGGAGCCCGGTAAGGATCTGGCTGAATATCATGGCAATGCTCAATCTGTCCGTTCCGAGCGAGGGAGAAGTCACACAGAATCGGGCGACCAAACCTTGTTGGAATACCGAAGTTTACGCTTTTATAGAGATTGTACCCATTGACACTTTTATAGAGGCTCGATGCCGCTATTTCTTTTGTGTCTAGCTGTTCCACGATGGATGAATCAACCAAACCCAGCAAGATATTCTCTTCTTTTATATCTGGCACTCTGTCAATGTTTTCTAAAGCATAATGAGAGGAGCGACCTAACCTGTGTGGATGATATGGCATTCGCTATGCAAGAAATCTAGTGCGAGCAGCAAATGGATCAAGATTTGCTTAAGCATTTCCACGGGAAATTTACGATCTGGGTGAGTATACCGGAGGCTCAATATATCGTTGGAAAGGACATCATGAACTAAACATTGATGGGGATTCCCTGCTCTGCTCGTAACAAAGAAGGAATCCTGAATAGTGCGGATATACATCTTGCCAGGATGGTCGGGGTTCCCCGCGGTGCTAAGATGTTTGTAGATAGCAGTTTCATTATTAATCTCATCTTCTGCAACCAAATCGTGGGCGTAAATCTTCAGTGCGGCATATTTATTCGTGCTAGTATATCTGGTTAATGTAGGCTCCACCTCACGCCTCTGAGTTTCACTTACGCCAGGTTACGACAGCACCATATCGTGCTTGCGGATCCGAAGCCAAGTTTTGCCACGACCTTATACTTTTCATTAATGACTTCGCCCAAGGTCATCGGGTAGAACTTTTCGAAGCCAACCTCCCTCTCTTCTTCAAATGGAGTGGCTGAGGATGACATGGAGCGTGATGTAACGCGACATAAGAAGGAGAATGAAATAAGGCGAGATCTATCCAAGACTGGCGTTCGCAGCCGCAAGAATATACGCGGACGAGAAAACATGGAAATCAAAGATTTCTAGTCTACAGGTAAGTAATGTGGACGGTGGATGGCCAGGGGCGACTTCGGATAGGTACCCGCTCCTCTATACCCCATAGTTCGTAAAGCAGGCTAGGACAGTGTATGTGCGACTGAAAGCATGGGCGCTTGAGGAAAGGAATGTGATTATCGCCTATATAATATATAAGCAGCTTCCCGAGTGCAACGCAGCCTCCAACCTTAAGAGGTGGGCATCTCCACATGGGGCTACCCGAAAGAAGCGGCCCCGCACCTTACCCGTCCTCATGTTAAACTTAAACTGCAATCAAGGTAATCTGACCCGATTGGCTAGCCTCAGACGTGAGTTGTTGGAAGGAAGACAAAGCACGTTACCGAAAAACTGCTTCGGGGTGGTATTCTCAACTCTAGATTTGTGACGCTACGAAGTACCACCCCATACCCTCACACAAATTCGTACGCACATATTTCGATTTCTTCACGCCATTAACTTCTCTTTATACAAGGTATATAAACACGACAATGACTACAGAAAGTAATTTTTCTCTCCCTAACTCTCCTCAGTTTCACCAACGAAATTACTAGAAACCTTAGACTCCTTCCAAGGATTCCAATGGACTTATTTCGCTGATCTTTCTCCCGGCCCTCTTAAGCAAAGAGCGAATTTGTTTCTTTCTGTAGTAGATTGGGATCAGCTCCGTTGTTATGCTTCAGATAAGAAATATGGGGTTGATTGTGTACTGCTACCAAATATCGGCCTTGGACGCCTTGGATACAATCACATGGTTCGAGTACTAGAATTTGTCGACGGCACTCGATGGATTGCAAGGCTCCGTATGCCATCTCTTGATGGCTCTACGTCCGACCCGGCTTCGATTACTACGGAGTTTACCACCACTTCTCTTGTCATTTCTGTTACAGATATCCCTATACCATCCATTTACGCCATAGAGCCTAAAGTCCATTATTTGGTGAAAGCATCGTTTATGTTGATGAATTGTTTGGAAGGAAATGTGGGTATGGATTTGGGCATGGAAGTACCATATGATCGCAAAACATCTTTCTTCAATGAGATGGCTCATATACATGTAAGAAACCAGAGATGATATCTTGTTAGTCAATTCATCAAGATACTAATTCAAATTTATCTGTAAAGGTCCAACTTTCTACGATTGGCTTACCAATGATCGGAACCCTACTTGGCAAAAATCCCGACGGGACATTTGTCCAAGGCCCTATCCCAGGAAATAGGTGGACCATTCCACACAGCAGGAGAGTACTTCCATGCCTGGGCTTTGAATGCAAAGTTTGGAATGGATCTGAATCGTCTACAAGCAGCCTGTGGTCCTCTCGCTAACGAAATTATTCCATCTGTCAATGGCTTCAAGGATGCTATTCAAGGGCTGGCAGAAAGCTTTTCCATTGCCAACAATGGCCCTTTTCCACTTTGCCATGGAGATTTTGGGCATAACAATATTGTTGTAAATGACCAGTATCAAGTACTTGGAGTTTTTGACTGGGAGACTGCATTTGCTGCTCCGTGGGAGGTGTTTGCGGAATTTCCACTCACACTCTCGATGACTCCGGCGAAGATGGATGCCCCCTGGAATTATGATGAGCAGGGGAATCCTAAGGATAAAGAGTTGCTTCAGCAAGTTTTAGATCAAAGGCATTATTTTGAAGCTGTGAGAAAGGCAGAGGCTGCAGCGGGACTTCGGGGTGAGCAATTAATATCTCGCTCTCCTCAAGACTCTAAGAGACAGAATTTGATTGCTGCCATGCGACTTTCAATAATGGAAAACCAGGGTGGTATGGGAAATTGGTAGATGTGTTTTTGGAAGGCGAAAAGGCAAAGTAGAGGCTGCATATACTCTTAGAAAGACAAGTTGGTTGAGTTGTGTATTATTATCACTTTAGAGAAAAATAAATGAAAGGTAGCTTGCAATGAAACTAGTCAATTTGCTAGTGTTAGGTACATCGAACCTTTGAGCCCTTGGAATAAAATCGAGTTGAGCAGTAGCCTCATTTTCTACCCATAAAAGCCGGACGTCCAGGGGAAGAAGGCATAGGTTTCATAAAAGAGGTCAAAAATAAATATCAAATATCCATCTGAATCTGCCCAATCATGTTATTCAATAGCAAAATGCTCCGCTAACAAAGTACTAATTCACATAATGGATTATGTACTAATACTAACTTAACCATATCGGAAATATGTGTCGATATTGTCAGCTCTGGTATTGAATGCCATGGCAATGATAGGGCTAGGTGGATCACGCTGCCACTGCAACTAATTATGGGTTATATGGGTCTCAAGACGCTTTCCTACAGGCCTCCTGGCCAAGAGTTTGTTTCAGTTGACTAACGTCTATCCCTGCGTGCCGAAAAGCTTGTGTGCCGAACAGAGTTTATGGTATCGGTATATCTTTAGGTGAATATTTGAATTCAGCTATCAACACACTTATTATATTCCCTTGTCAACAGCCTTGAAGCTACTACAAAATTTCAAGTTTCATTTGCTTATTAGCGAAGTGCTTTTTCCCATGTGACAAACTCTTCCTCACAATCATTAAAGCCTCTCAGAGCTAAGGCATTTTTTAAAGTGTCTCGCCATCCCATCTGTTCTTCCTTAGAGAGTCGTTCATTTTCAATGCAAAAATTCCTACATTTTGTTGCAATCCAATAACTTGGAAAAAATCCCGCAGATTCCCAATCCAGAATTGTAATGCCCTCATCGTTATCTCGAACAACAATGTTTACTGCATTGAGATCGGGGTGGAAGAGGACAAGTGGATCATTTAGCTGAGGTGGTGTAGCTGTTGAGATCGATGTCATATATGTCCTCAATTCCGGGATCGAGAATGGGCCAAGGGTATCGTGTCGCCAGGAAGGTGTTGAAGGTGGAATATGGCCCATAAACCAGTTCTGTAGTAATCCACACCCGTCCACAGACTCGTAACGCGATCTCGTAAAAGTTGTAAGTGTTGTGATATGCGAGGCGACCTCTTCAGCTATTTTAACTTGCTGCTTTTCACTCAAATCTGGCCACGCCTCTGCTAGAGTCCTTCCCTTAACACGCCGCATCAAAAGAAATGAACGATTTGCAGCTTCGTCTTCCCAATACCGGATAACTTCAGGCAAAGGAACACTCGGAGCATTCTCGCGCACATACTTGATCGTAGAAGCTTCAGATTGCTGTCCCGGAGTCCATGACTTGACTTTGACCACAGCTTCATTTCCAATAAACCAAACTCCGCAACCACTTCCAGCGTCATAGACTCTACCTGTGCTTGAGTCTCCAAAGCCGGGTGCAGGAACTGGCGGTGAACTTGCATTTCGATGAATCAAGTAAAACATATTTACCCCATCTTGCCAAGAGGCCAACGAGTTTACAGGATGATATTTGGTATCCTCGAAGGCGTAACAGAGAACTGATGTGCCAATTGTCCAGATCTGAGAAGTGATCTGCTTCACTGATTCACGGACTGGGGGATTGAGTTCACTATAGAACGTTAGAATAATGGCGTTCATCCATAACCGGTGAATAGTATACCAGAACACCATCGTGTTAGTTGTAATTAGCGTACAGTTATATGGGCTATAGCTTTGAAATTAATAAGGAAGGGACGTAAGTAAAATGAGATAATATTAGAATCCGTGATGTTTTTATAGTTTGGTAGCGGAACCTATGAGAATAACCCACCGTGACCCACCTGGTGCTTTTGCTTACATCATTATACCATTAACCCCACCAGTCCCTAACAGAATTAGACTAATCCAAACTTCGTCCACGCCCTACGAAAACGCTTGTGGAGCGTGGAAGATGGAGTCGAGGCGGGACCCAGTAAGAACGTGGGGCTCTAGTAGCCACGAAGCGAGCTTCCGGCCCGAGGCAGGAAGTATACGCGGATCGCACCCTGTTCTGGAGCGGGTCGTGGTAGGTATACTCTAATCTGAGAGCTCGAATTACAACCTTATATATACATACAAATTCCCAACACCTAATTAATACCTAACCTATGCCGCATATGCGCCGCGCAGCTTTGCGGGTTGGACTCATCTTATCCACCTATCGGTTCATGCCGTGACCCGTCAACATCATCACCAAAACATCGAATCGAGTATCGAGTATCTTACCTCAAACATCAACTTCCTACGAACTTCGATGATGCACCGCTTCCTCTGGAGCAAACTATCTCGAAAGATGTCCATGTCCATGTCCGCGTCCGCAAAGTCAAAGACGCTGCAAAATGAACATTTCTTCCGCTATACCAGTGGTAGATGGTTATGGGAAGAGGAGAATCAGCTTCAAGAAAGATATAGGAAGTTCAATGTTGAGGAGCTTAAGCGTATTGGCGCTGAGAGCATTGGCGCAAAGTCTTGTGTCTCAATAACCAAGCTGGACGAGGGGGGTTACAACAAAGTATTCAAGTTGGTAATGGACAATGGTTCGGTTGCTATTGCACGTATACCATGTCCCAATGCTGGCCCACCGTTCAAGACCACCGCGTCTGAAGTTGCAACAATGGACTTTGTGAGCTACCCTAGGATTATGATTGAAGACCTTGAAAGCTGATATATTGCCTTGCCTTTTTAGGCCAGAACTATCCTTAATATACCCGTTCCAAAAGTCCACGCCTGGAGTGCAGTGTCGGACAATCCTGTAGAAGCAGAATACATTTTGATGGAAGAGGCCTGCGGAACGTCGCTCGGAGATGTATGGGAAGATATGGGAATATATTCCAAAGATAAAATCGTCAAAGATATTGTCTCGATTGAGCAGAAGCTGCTTTCGGTGTCCTTCTCCCGGTTAGCCCCCCAGGATACGACTTGGAAAACTACTGACACCATCAGATATGGCAATATATACTTTGCAAAAGATTCCTTTCCAGGATGCAAAAAAGCAGAAGTTTCTGGCGATATTTCGGAAGAACTAAAGAAAGAGGTGGAAGAGCGATTCACAATTGGTCCAGTGGTAGAACATGTGTTTTGGAGAAGAGATCAAACATAAATGCCAATGGAACGGGGACCTTGTGGGAGACCAAGGAGCTGCTACACACGATAGGCATTTTGCGCTAACGGCTTCTAGGGAAAACCGCTGATGACTACCTCAAAGCTTTAGCCAATAACCAAGTCACCTGGCTGAGTCAGTACGCACCCCGAGAGACACCACCGAATATATTCCAAAAGTCAGCAGCTCAAAAATCTCCCGATGCCCACATCGCACTTTACAAGAAATATCTTGACATTTCCCCATACATCTTACCGAAGGATGAGAGAATGGCTCGCTCTACTCTTTGGCATTGGGACTTGCATGCATCAAACTTGTTTGTGAAAGATGACCAAGTCACTTCCATCATTGATTGGCAGTCTAACTGGGCTGGACCTCTTTTCGTTCAATACCGCTATCCGAAGATCGTGGATTACGCTGGCGAGGTCGCGTTTAGGCTTCCTGAAGACTACGAGAGCATGGAAGGGAATGAAAAGGTCAAGGTTTCGTGTCAGGTCGAGAGATCCCTTGTGCAATACTTGTACGAGGCAAAGACTAAAGAAACGAACCCGTTGTTAACTGATATCATCAATATTCCACAAAGAACGATAAGAAAACAGACAATCTCGTTTGCTGAGGATTCTTGGGAGGGGGGCATTTTGTCCTTCAGGCAATGTCTCATTAGATTAGAAAGGTATATCCTGCTTTGCTACCAATTCAAAAACTTAGCTAACGTAGATCACGCAGATATTGGGATGAGATGGGACATGATGCCGCGTGCCCTATCCATTTTACTGAGGAAGATCTACAGAATCATGTGCGGGACGCTGGAGGATTCAACGAGCAGGCCGATTTTTGGGACAGACTAGAAGGGTTTATTGCCCGTGATGGATGGACTTCGAATGAGAGGTACGAAGAAGCCCTTGAGATGTTCGCTGGTATCCGAGAGGAGGGGCTGAAACAACTGACTGGTGAGGAGAGGTTGGATTTCGAGAAGCAGAGTAGGTGGGCTCAGAGAAGCGCCGACAGGACTGATGGTTCTTAAACCAAAGATTTTCTTCTCAAAATCTACACGTCGACCGATATCACGTATGTATCTACTCTCTAATCTCCTAACCGAGAAACAGCCACTATATTGCTCGAAAGTCTGCCTCCTTACCACATCCTCGCTCAAACATACGGCATCGTCGCTGCTAGGCTCAGGATCGCTGTCGCTCAAACCACTATCCTCATCGCTGATTGACAGCTCACTCCTTCGCGGTGCAAGAGCCCTGGCATCAACGGCTGTGTTATTTTGAAGCCGCGTCCGTGTTGTATCGGTGTGGTTACGGCCTGCCTCTGCGGTAGTCGCTCTACTGAACGATGTCTGGGATAAGGTATGCCGGCTAAAACCAGTCACGAGGAACGAATGCTGCTCTATCGGTTTGATTGTGAAATCGTCAATCGTCAATCTTCCCTACATGACCGATGCTCTCAATTAATCGAGGTGACTGTAATAGAGCTTGTAAAACTAAACCTTCAACAGTGTTACTAGTTTCTGAGCGTTAAGTTGCGTATTTAATATCAATTTGATTTAATAGTAAATATATCTAATTATTATAAGTTACTACCTCTATATATACAACCCTCCTATTAACTTGTGTTTATTATAAGATAAGAAGATCTTTATAATGGATAACTAATGCTAAAGGCTTCATATTAATATAATTGTGAGGTAAAATGTTAGGGAAGCTGTCAACTATGGGGATAAATCCTGGACGCCTGATGAAGCAAAATTCTGTGCTACCACCACCTGTAGTCAAAAGGAACTTTGTAGAAAAGGATACTGGAAGAAAATAAACAGGCAGCGGTAAACTTCTCCTGGTACTCGCGAAATATCAGATCGCAGAAGTGATTCCGAAAGACTTAACATGGCCTCTCTTGCGAGTGCAGTAGCACAGCCTCGTATGGTAATCAGATCAAACAAGTCAAAAAACGCCAGCTTATCTACAATAAGGGATACTGTCTCAAAGCGGGCCTAAAACATCAAACCAGATTGAGCAATACTAAAACGCCAAAAAAAAACCTGTCCTAGGCAGACAGTCGAGCATGTCCAAGATAATTCGGGACTCCGAACATAGAACCCAAGCTTTAACCCCATCTGAAGTTTGAACTATTGTAGTAGTAGCTACTAGATTTGAGAGTGTAGACTGGGTTCATTGACTTGAAAAAATGTTCTACAAACGCTACCAAAAATTGCCGTCTGCAAGGTCGCAAAAGGTGTTTGAGTTGGGAGATATAGCCGTGAAGCTGATTCGACTTCTTTGATCAAATTCATCTTGATTTATAATCTATGTCTTTCCGCGAGAGGCTTTTGTCTCGCCAAGTTTGCTGACTCGGTTCAATGGTCAACGGGAAGCCCGAAAAAAGACAGCAACGACCGCTCAATCTCACTGGCAAAAAGCAGTTGTATATGAAAAATATCATGAACCAAGCAGCCATATCCCCCATATGCAGAAAAAACGGCAAAATGCCAAATAATCAAAGAATGGGACAAAAGATATGTACAGGCTTCTTGAAAGAGAGATATAAACCATAGGAAATAGGAAGCGTTGGTCATGGTTTTCGGAACATTAATATTCTCCACCAGAACTAGTTTAGTTTGACTTGGAGCCCCAGCAATGAATGGCTCCTCTTCTTCATCCTAGCATGCTTGCTGGTGGGTGGTGGGTCTGATTACTGCAGGTGTGTGCAGGTGTGTGCATGTGTGTGTGGGTGTGTGTTTCGTGTTCCTGAACTACGTAAATTGGATGTGCCGACGTGTGGTGGTACTGTAAGTACTGTAGAACGAAGGTATTGATGAAGCAACATGGGTTTGAGCTGGCAGGTTATGGGCAATCATAAGTTTGGTAAATTATACATTATACATTATACATTATATATTATATAGTTATTACAAATGATATATATATAGGTATATATATATATCAATTACAAACGGAGTAGAAAGGAGCTTTAATTTGTATATATATATATATATTAGCCAGTGCGACGAGGGTCGCGGCGGGTAACCGTTCCCCGCGATCCTTAAATCATGCAACAATTAAGCAATCATCCAGTGCTTCACAAACTTGTTCAACAGCAGCCATGGCCACCTTCGAAATCGCTACGAAGGCTGACTTGGCACGTGTGCTACCTAGCTTGTTCATAGCATGCTTCCTTCAACAGTCGGCAGTCCTTCAGCCTGTTACCCGCAATTTCGTAGAAGGGGTAACCCTTCTTCCATCGGTATGTGGTCTTTCGGTGTTCCTAATTTTATGCT
>Ga0247812_10001668_pt1 | contig 12534 bp, 18 predicted proteins | sample UWRJL149409B1_FD_178011 | JGI IMG/M metagenome (GOLD analysis project Ga0247812, IMG submission 178011) | Plant litter microbial communities from Arlington Agricultural Research Station in Wisconsin, United States - UWRJ-L149-409B-1 | ecosystem: Environmental > Terrestrial > Plant litter >...
ATGGTACCGGATGCAATGGTCTAATTCCGCCTTGCCGCGCAGTGCTCTATTTATTTGGAAGAAATTTCTGCCAAATAAATATTCTAAACGCAGCCCAACATTCAAAGTTCCGCGCTTTTTCACGTATGCCGCCCACGATAGAAACTCATCGTATGGCATATTGCGCTTTGCTTCTTCTATCGTTCTCCCACCGATTCCGTTCAGGACTAATTCGTGCCAGAGCTCGTCGGTGGGGTTAAGTTTTTTGCGGCACTCGCTTTCGCGTTCACCTCGTTAATAGCATCGGTGAACAACTTGGCTAGACTTGGGTTCAGATTGTACGCGGCTTCATAGGTCAGCACTTCGTCTTTCTTCTCGCCGAGTATCAAACTGGTGGCGATGTATTGCGCAGCAAAAGCGCGCGCCTCTTCGCCATCTGGTTTCGCAAAAAGCTTTTGCACTTCGCCAAAAGACTGCCGGCGGACGTACACTGTAAAAATGTGCGTCACCGGTTTGCCTTCAGCATCGTGGTGCTTCCACGTAATCTCTTTCGCGACGGGTTCTGGGTCTACGAACCCGCCGGCTTCTTTGATTAGATCGAGGCTCATGTTGATTTAGGGATGAGAGTTTGACCGCCGGACACTTGGATACCGACGGTAGAAGCAACCACCGAGTTGAGCGCGAACTCAAACGGGAAGCTATTCATAAAGCCTTCAAACAGCAGCCACGAGCGGGAGGTTGGCGGCACGAAGCCAGCGGTGTCCGTAGTTGGCTCTGCGGTGCCATCTGACCAGCCAATTGCCCATTGCAGATTAATACCCGCCTGCTTCAATTCATACAAGCGGATATGCGCTGGGTTCTGCGGATCGATGTTCAGGCCAAAAGACGCCGCACCTGGTGTTGCCAAGCCTGCGATATATTCGCGCGCATCGCTATTCAAGCAAGTTGTCTCAACTTGATCGATTGTTTCATCGATGCCGCTGATGGAAGTAATGCAACCCACGTCCAGCAAATCGCCGGTAGTAGGATCAATAGTGTACAAGTCCGTACCTTGTGTTTTAACTGCTGGCATGGTGTTGCTCCTTCGCCCAATGGGCCTTTACAATGAACCCGTTGGACGGGGGGTTAGAAATCATCTTGCGGTGAACCAATCGCTATCGAAGCCGTAAGTATAGTTCATCGTCGCCGGATCGCGGCCTTCGCCTCGTACAAAAGTTACATACGCGGCTTTCTCAATCTCTACGCGCAGCGCTTCGGCAACAGCGCGCGCGGATGCTGATGAGGCGGCGTAGACGTCTACCTGTACTGTTGATCCATCAATGTCTGGGGCATCACCGAGATAGTTCTCAGGGGATCCACCAACCAATTGCCACACCACGTAAGGCTTCGCCACATTCTGCGGCGCCATGCCCCAAGCATAAAGGCGCAACTCGCCCGCACCGGTTTTTAGCAATGCTCTTACCGCGGCGGTGTTGCAGGTCGCGTAAATGTCCGGTGTCATTTGCCAGCTTTCTTCAGCGCTCTATCAAGCGATTTGCCGTACTGTAGAATAAATTCATCGGTTGCGGCTTGCGCACTCTGTTCGCCGGCTGGGCGCATAAAGGGTTCTGCCTTCATCTTCTCTGTGCCAAATTCTTTATATCGCCAGTGGCGTGTATCGCCGCCAGGGTTGCCGGATAACTCTTCGCTGGTTTTATTTCCACCTGCGCCACCGAGTATGCCGACGCGGAATCCTAGATCGCCTGTGCGCTTAAACAATCGCGCGTTCCATCGTTCTGCTACATTTTTCGTAATGTCCGCCACGGTCGCAGGATCGTCTATCCGTTGCGCGTTCTGTTTTACTTGTCTAACAACTACTTGAGCGGCCTTGCGTAATGCGAACCGTCCGCCTTTATATTTCATGTCGAAGGAAAGACCTGTCAGCTTTTTAAGCAGAGCATCTACGCCTTTCAGTTCGACATCAGCCATTATGCGGGCTCCATAGCCAATAAATGTTCAAGCGCAAAGCCACTCCGAATTTCGTCAAGCGACCATTGTTTCCAAGCCAATTCTGCTGCCCACTGTTCGCGGTTGGGGCGGAAAAATCTGCCCACTTTATCCGCCGCCACGTCAACCGCCATAGATCCCGAATCGGATACCACAGTCGGCACGCCAGCAATGACAGCATCAACACCCGAGTTGCTGTTGTATGTTACCACTACCGCAGCGCCCGCGAGAGAATCTTCTAGCGTTCCGGTTGCAAGTGTAGCCCCGAAAGGAATATTTTTGTAGCCCTTTTTTAAGGCGAGCGGATGCGGGCGAAACTTAACTGGTAGCGCGTAGGCGCGCTGCGCTTCGATCACCGCTTCGTTGTACCACCCCGTCAAGTCTCGGCCTTGCAGGCTCATGTCGCCGGGTACTTGCCCCATCAGGAGAACGTAATCGCCGCCTGTCTTCCAGGGCTGCAGCTTGAAGTGTTCATTAAAGCGTGAAGGGTCGCTGATAATCGGGAAGGTGCCACGATTGTTCAGGCCATTCCAAGCGAGTGAAGTCCACGCGAATCGGTCGCCCAAGTATCCGCGCTCCATTACAAGTACCTGCTTGCCTTCGTTGCGGAAGCGCTGTCCGATACGCCAGCCCCAACATGCAACGTATTCTGTGCCTACTGCGCCACCCAAGCTGGCAATCGCCTCGATGCCGTGAGCGCGCAGCCCTCCTATCATCGCGGCTTGGTGCGTGAGTTGGTGCTCTGCTCGGGGGCTTGAGACAACTGTAAATTTAATCATTTTATCTCTAAAGGCAAGATTACACCGATGCCCATCGCGGAGCCTTGATCCACGAACTCAACAACGCCGTATTGATCCTTTAGCTCCGCCCACAAGCGCGGGACTTCTACCTTGTTGCCGTGTACCTTTTCGGCTTGCTCGTGCCCGACAATATCATGGAAGGCGATGATGCTCCCGTGCGGCGCATAGTTCAGCCAATCCTTTTTCGCGCCTTCGTAGCGATGATCCCCGTCGATCAGAATCGCGTCGAAGCGCGGCATCTGCAGGATAGAACCCACGACGTTATCGGCTGTGCTATCGCCGAGTATGTAACTGGCTTGGTAGCCTTTTGCGACCAGCGCAGTGACAGCTTTCTTTAGCTGATTGCCGGTGGTTGACTTGCCCCACATGCCGCCAGGTAAGTCGAGAGCAACGGCGCGGGAACCGATTGGCAGGGATGAGACGACGTCGTAAAAAGTATCGCCTTCTCTTGAGCCTACTTCCAAATAGCTTTGGACGCTGTACTCGCGCAACAAGCATATAAAGCTTGACAATTCGAATTCGTTTTGCGAAGGCTTGCGGCCCGAGAATGTTGTTAGCATTTTGTTTCCCGCTGCGAGGTCAAAGGGACGTCCTTGAAAGGTTCGCCGAGTGCTGCTTTGGCGATCGCTTCCGCCAAAGTCATCGGCGGCAATAAGCTGGGCGTATATCTTGCTTTCCACTGTTCTATGGAAGTTATTGGTAGGTCCATGTCAGTACCCCAATCCTAATTCTTGTGCTTCTTCGGTTAGCCGCTCGAGCATGCGGCCTTTTAATTGTTCTTTCAGATCAGCAAACGGGTAGCAATGCAGCGCCGAGTTAGGTGTGCAATTCAGCACCGTCACGCCTTTCGGCTTCCAGCGCTTGAATTGATTTTTAAATACTTCGAACCGTTGCGGCGTGGTGTTCTTCAAGCCTTCCGGGTGTTTGCCGAAGTAGTGCGTGCCGTGCATGTCAAAGCCGCACAGCAAGATGCGTTCTGCGCCTTTCTTGTGGGCGAGGTGCATCGCCAACAATCCGGAGTTGCTGCCTGTGCCGAGAGAGCTTTCGCGGGTGATGTTGATTACTTCGGCCGCCGAATACTTCTCGCCTTCAAATAGTTTGGCTTCTGGGTTTGCTGCCCACCATGCGGCGTCTGATGAAGCAAGCACATGCGCTTTTGGCGCTAGCTTGTAGGCATCGCTCACTGCGACCACAAGATCGGCATGCGCGATCGCGTAATCGGCGATTGCTTGGCTCATGCTCGGGCCGGTGGCTAGTATGACGGCGGTTTTCATCGTATGTTTTTGTGCGATTCGTTTCTAAGTATCCGGCTAACTTCAGCCTGACTCATACCGTTACGGGAACCCATTTGTTTCTGAGTGAAAAGCTTACTCTCCGCGTCCTTTCGAACCGCCAGTATCTGCTCATCCGAAAGCTTCCTTTTACATGCTGAAAGTTTAGCTCTCGTCTCAGCGCTGGGGCTGCGGCCTGTAAGCCCCTTAATTATTTTTTGCCTTGTTTCTTCTGAAGCTGGTTTGCCGCGCCGGTAGGTGTTGCCTTTTAAGAACTCGCTAATCCTAGCTCTTTCCTCTTGGCTATTCGGCTTCCCTTTACGGTAGTCGTTGCCTTTCATGCGTGTTTTTAATGCTGCTTTTTGCTCGTCCGTCAGAAGGGGTACGCCTCTAAGTTTAGCCTTCTCAGATATAAGCTTTTTCGTCGCTTCACTGACCTTTTTACCTTTTTGAACCTTGGACATTTTTGCCTTTGATTCTTCTGTGTGTTTGGCTCCTACTCGCGAAGCGTAAAACGCCCGCCTAGAAGGTGTCATAACTAATTTTACGCCAGCACGAGACTCGCTTATGTGTTTCGCTGCGGCCTTTTTAGCCCACTCATACGCCCTTGACTTCGCGTACTTTTTCTTCCCGCACATCAGTAAGAGCGCCCAACTTAGCCCTCGTACTTTCGGATATATCTTCACCAAAAGTTGATGCGCTATGAAATGTTCTCTGGCAGTAAGCGCAACAATATTATTTTCTTCATCCGAACCGCCAAGGCACTTGGGGATTATGTGGTGCTTCTCCCTGTAACCTAATATCTCTCTGGCTTGCGCCCTATCAATTAACTGCTTGTAGATTAGATTGTAATCCAAGGTCGGCTCCGTTATACCCTTAAACAAGGTAACGTATTCTAACCTAGTATCTTGATCTTACACAAGCGTTTATTTCAAAGCCCCGAATCCGACACGCCCACCGAAGTGAGCAGGGTTAGGTACTCAATTCCTGAATCCGTGTCGCTCAAAATCGCCTCTATATTGAATATTTTTGTGTTGTGCACAACGCGCATGCCAGCGGTGACGCCATCGCGGTAACGGATAATCATCTTGCCGGTAACTTTGGATTGCGTAGCCTGGGCTGCTATAAACTCGCGACCACTGGATGGCAAGATAGCTGCCCACGGCGAGGCGATGCTTTGCCATGACCGTGAGACTTCGCCCGTAACCGCATCCTGCACCGCTTCGCCAGACGAATCGACTTCGGTAACGAGTTCCTCGATGCGGATGGCGTGGCGCAGACTGCCGGCGGTGACATGGATAGTAGCCATTTCTAGGCGAGGGCTAGTTGACGAATTGGGAAAAGGATCGCGGTCACGCCGAGAGGCAAATAGCCGTAGCCATACTGCTCGGGCACTGCGTTCTCGTTGCTGCCTTCACGCTCTTTGTAGAAGTACCCCACAAGCATGAGAGTGGCATTCTGCACTTCCTGCAAAACAATTCGATCCCCGGCGGAGTCTGTCTCGTAGATAGGATCGCCGCTGCTGTCTAGCAAGGGTTTGCCATCAGGGCTGAGCTCGGGAACCCAATATGGCGCACCGTTCAGGTACCGCAGCACAGCGCCGCTAGCGCCTTCAATCTTTAAATTGAGGTCGTTATCATCGGCGTCCGTATCGCGGCGGAGGTGGTCGCTTGCTTGCTGTAAGGTTACGAGCTTCATGATATTTTGACTGAGCCTGTATTTGCTGGTCGCGCTTCGAAATTTTTGCCATCTCTTCCGCGTTTGACGGCAAGACGGTACCCGTCACACTCCCCAGGTTTGCCAACTGGATTATCTTGTTGGGAAATGAAGAACGATCCCCCAAACGTAACACCATCACCTTTCGCATAGCTTTCGCCTTCTTTAAAAACGCCACGATCGATAACAATAGGTAACGTGAAGGGGAATTCTTTTACCTGTTCGCCATGGCTAAACTTTAATGTGAATGCTCGTTCGCCGTCAAAGACGACGTCCAGATCATCAAAGCCGAAACCGTCGAGGCCATCCTTCGGCTTCGGTATTTTATCGACAGCTTTTTGGAAGAGGTCTTGTGCGCGGCGTTCGAAGTCCAGCGCCCAGCTGCCAAATGCTTTATCGAATAGCGGTTGGATGTCTTCTACCGTAACGCTCTTGCCGTCTTCAGGTTGGCGGATCTGCGCAAGCACTTCCTTGACGACTTCGGTTTGGTCAAGAGGCTCCGCGTCTTTCGGCGCGGGGATAAGCGCGGCGGCTTGCTTGGCGATCTCTTCTAAGTCAGGCGTAACCGGTTCGGGGATCGCTTTGATCTTTTCTTCAACGTCGCTGAAGCGTTGATCTACCGATTTGAGGGCGTCGGTGACGTAGGATTTAACAGCCTCAATAACTTGGGCGGCCATTGCTTTAGCATCAAACATGAGTCAGCCCCTTGGTAATTTCAGCCATGAATTCTTTCATTTGTTCTTCGGTGCCGTCTTCCGCTGGTGGTGTGACGGTAGCGGTGGGCGCGGCAAGAGGATTTGTAGCGTCCCGAGCGGCCAGCGCTTCCAAGCTGTAGTTTTGCTGTTGGAGATAAATTGTATTGCCGCCGGTTACGGGCCCGAGGTTGAGCGCTTGGCGGCCTTCGTTTGGCTTTTTTAGGGCGCCAGCAACGAGCTTGATCTGAACATCGGCGAAGGTTGCAGGATCCATGCGCAACAGAGTATCGACATCCAGCTCTGTACGGCGGACTGTGCCGTCGAGTTTGAGTGCATCGTCTTGGCAACGCTCCATCTCTTCGATGGGTGTGTGCAAAGCGTTATTGTAGTAAAGCAATTCCATGTCCGAAACCTTCATGCCGGCCGGGATGGTGCCAAGGCCGATTTTGAAGGGCGGGACTCCGAAAGCGGAGCAAATCATCTCCGCATTAAATTTCAATTGTTCAATAAGCTGAGCATCCGCGTAGGTCATACGCATAGGCTCAAATTTCAAGCCGTCGCCCATTACCGCGACTTTGCCGGCATTCGCGCCGGTATAGTTTGCTGTCCACTTGGTTTGCAATCGAGCTGCGGTTTCGTCGCTGATCGCGCCCGGTGCGGTCAGTACGCCGCCAGGGTTCGCACCATTCGCAAAGAATAATGCAGAATCTTCCTGCATCTTCAGGCCTTGTGCTGCGGACGCACCGCAAGCGAACAGGGGCGACGTGCCGACGAGGGGGTGATACAGGCAGTTCATGCGATCGTGAAGTATCTCACGCGCGGGGATTGCTACCTCATCCTCCTCGATGCCGGTAAGGTTATCGGTTTTGAATAGATAGAATACGGAGCCATTAGGGGATACCAGAACTTGCGCGCCATGCGGTTCTAGAATATCCTCCCGCACTACCTCATCCCGGTTGTCGCGCCCTAGCAATACGTAGGTATTGCCGTGAGATAGTTTCGACATCGCCCACCATTGGCGGAATTGGATATCGTTTTGGTACGGGTTAGGGCGGCGCAGGACGGGCGATTTGGACGCGATAGTAACCGGATTCCATATCCCGTTGCCGTCTTTTTCCGTGATGTGCCAGGGCATGTTGCCGATATCGTTCGCGATGCGGTTAATGCACGCGTAGACGGCGAAGTGTGCGAGTACAGTTTCGCGTGTCCATGCTATGTTACGCTGCCACGCACCTGAGAACGGCTCGCGGATAAGAGGCCACCATCCGCCACCCGAGCGGCCGTCGACAGCTTGTAGCTGCCCCGCGGCTTTCGTTGTGGCAGCGGTGGTAATCACCGAGAAGATATTACGAGCCATTCGTCAAGCCTTTGTGGAAGAACAGGGCGAGCAAGAAAAAGAATATGCCGATCGCGATGAATGCGGGTCCGGTGCCGAACAAAATATTTATGCCGGCGGTAATGAAATAGGCGCCGAGCAGGGAGGCAGCGATAAGCCAAAATACCCCGGAGGCAAGAAAGGCTAAAGCCCTAAGCGCAAAGGCTTTCATTTAGATTCTGCGCGGTGCGCTATGATTGCGGCTTTTACTTTCTTCTGGCCTGTTTGCGGATGCAGAGTCAGGCCATAGGTGATAGCTAGCGCGTGCAAGGCGGGCAGATCCATCTTATCAAGATCAGCATTATCATCGCCGAGGAGGTCGTCCGCTTGTGTCTTTGGGGTCAACACAGCGCGGCGCGGGGATTCGGGGATGCTGGTTGTTATGTATTCGTGTTTGCCTATGGCGACTAGGATTCTACCGAAGCGGTCCGCCATCGTTTTTGTTTTACCTGTTTTCAGGTCTTTTACTGTAACGGTCATTTTGCGGCCTCTGAAGAATTCTCGTAAATATATCACATAATAACTTTGCAAATAAGCCCTCCGAAGAGGGCTTATAAACCAAGCTACTGATTACGCCCAGTTGACGCCGGTCAGGTACTGGACTGCCGAAGTGCGGCGTTTTGCCCAGTTGATATAGCGCTCAACGCGGATCGCGACCGAATTGGTCTGGAACATCGAAACCATCGCGGTAGCTGTAGCTGTTGCGCTGTTGTTGGTTGGGTTATCCAACATTTGCAACGATGCTTCGCGGGAAGCGTCAATCGTGAATTGGCCATCATCTGCCAGCCAGATATCACGAGCATTCGCCAGAATCACGATGCTGCCCGATGTGTCACCTACCAAGTACTCGGAGACGATAACAGGTACGCCACCGAAGGTGCCGCCCATCATGGTCAAGCCTGGGAATTCTGCTTGTCCGAGTGGGTTACGCATCATCGACAGCGCCAGAGCGGTAGTCGAAGACATGATGTACACAGCGGTTGTCGGTGGGTTGTTGGCCGCGATGAACGGAGCCCACAAAGCTTGGATATCAGCACGAACCGCATCCGCATCCGTACCGGTGGAGATGATAGGGGTTACGCCGTTGGTGATTGACGCTGGGCTGATGTTGGTCACTGCTGCTTTGGCCGGGTCGATAAAATCGATGTCCAAACGAGCGCGCAGAGCATCCGCCAAAGCGTTACGCACCAACAGTTCTGCCGAGGGGTTGCTAAAGCGTACCAGTTCTTCGGTGAGTACCGCGATGTTTGCGACTTTAGCCCAGCGCAATTCGACAGCGTTGAAATCAAAAGCTGTCAGAGGCTTCGGCGCACCTTCACCAACCCAGTAGCCTTGGCCGCCTGAAGTTTGGCCTGTAATGCGGACATTGAACGGGATGCGGTTCAATGAAGGCACGCCACCGACGCCGAATTGGCCGAGGATAGTTTGCGGGCGCAGGAACTCGATAAAGTCGCCAGCGAAGTTTTGGTAGTCAACAAGCGGTGCCGCCCAAGTGGTGTCGAGGGTTGTGCCGGCTTCGACGTTGGCTTTCATCAAACCTTCGAGGCCACGGCTGTTGGCTTGCATGTCGAGGGTCTTTACGATGCGTTCGCTTTCTGGGTACTCGCTTTGTGCGATGCGCAACGCTTTTTGTGCATCGCCTTTGGAAGCAACCAAGCACATCGCGTAACGCGCGAACTCTTGGCCTGGCTCCATCTTCTGCGTATTTTTCACGCGAACCGAATTGCCTTGGCGGGATTCGCTAGCCTCTTTTTGAGTCGTTGCGGTTACCGGTGTGGCTTTTGATTTTTGCATATCTTCCATCTTTTTCAGACGAACGATATCCGCGTCTAAAGCTTTGACTTCGGCTTCCAAGCCATCAAACTCTTCGGCTTCTGCGGTGTCCAGAGTGCGGCCTTCATCAATCGACTTTTGCATGACTGCGGTCAATTGCACGGATTTGGTTTCGCGGGTTTGGATCAAGTCCGCGATTTGGTCTGATACTGTTTTCATGGTTTTGCCTTTGGGATAAGTTTTACTGAGCCCGGATGGACCGCAGTTGATTTTTGCCCCGTAGCGCCGGGAGTTACTAGCTGGACACCACCGCCCTTGCGGCCTGTCGCGGCCGGGAGGTGTTGCCCATCGATAGATTTGATAGCGGTAATGACTGCGCCCGCGTTCGCTGGGATGGTAACCAAGCTCAACTCCATGACTTCCGTCTTGAGGAACTTAATGCCGCCATTCTTCATTATTTCGTATTCGTTTTCAATCGCGCGAAAACCGATAGACACGGCGGTGACGAGGCCGGCTTTTACGCTTTGCCAAGCTTCATCCACGCGGTCTTTAAGTGCGCCGGGTTCGTCGATAAAGGGGAGTTGCGCTTCGAAGGTTACGCCTTTTTTCGTAGGCTTTTCGAAGTTTACCGTACCGACGGGTTTGTCGTGTTTATGCTGCCACAACAACGGCATAGGGTTTTTAAACTGGACGCCTTCGGGCACGACAATATCGCCTACTCTGTCGCTTTCAGGGGTGGTGGCAATGCCTCGGATAATCCGCTTTTCTTCGTCGAAGCTTTTTACGTGTAATACCGAGTATGCGCGGTCCATATTTGCCTATGCGAAAAATAATTGGTGCTTCGGTTTAGTTGCTTCCGGGTTTAAGCTCATCAACGAAACCGCGTTAAATGTGGACATGAGCGGGTCAATCTTTGCGCTTCCTGAAACGGCCTTCGTAATACCTACCGCGTTGCCCTGTGCGACGGTGCGAGCATTGCCGACGCACCAGTTCATTAATCGCTGCCCGCCGTGGATAATCTCATTACCCGCTAGCTTTCTTTCCGTTGTCTTGATCGCGCCATTTAGCCGCCAACCCTGCGAAATCGCTACGATTTGGTCAAGCGTAAAGTCGCGGCCTGGTGCCGTAAGTTCGTCCACTATATCATTTATCCCGGCGGCGTCAACACCTATGCAATTTTTTTCTGGCATCAAACTCGCCTCCTTGACCTTGCAGATGCAATCCGCCAGCTCGACAACATCTTGCCCCGGGGTTTTCACTATGGTCAGATCCCCATCCTTTTGGAAGTCCAAGAGTCGGGGCGCAATGTCCTTGCGGCGTTTTAAGACGATTTCATGTGCCCAGGCGTGCGTCCACTCCAACCACTTGCGCGTCTCTTTCTCCCTGCCGAGTACGGTCAAACCCAAAAGATCGTCCAAGCCGCCGCCGTCGATGCCGACGACTGCCACCTCACACCGGGATAGCAAGTTCTCAAGGGTCAAGGTTTTATCGACGTTGGAGATGTTGAGCTCCTGGTCTGCTATCTCCCAGAAGTCCGCTCCCGCCCATCGATCGCTTCGCAGAGATAGTCCGATCTCAACATTGAGATGCTTGGCTAAAAATTTGTTTTTAGATCCAACTTCCTTGCGTTCTTCTTTGACGAGTTGATCCTCAAGCCATTCTTGGCTCACTGATCTGCCGAGATTCGGATTCGTGATATAAAAAAATTCAGGCTTCAGGTAGTCGCGGTTCTTGAGCATGTCCGGCGGGAACTCGTACAGCACGCCAAGAGATTTTTTATCCACAATGACGCCATCGCGCACATCGCGGAAATACCGAAGCTTCTCAAGGAATACGCCGGCAGGGGGCTCATCGCTTTGGGTGGAGAGGTAAATCACGAACCCCTCTTCGCGTGATACCTGGCCGCCGGTGGCTTCCATCAACATGGCATCAGCGTTTGCCCGTTTGCCGAATACCCACAACTCATCCACCAGCACACGTCCGGCTTTCTTACCTGACACAGTATCGGAATCCGCAGCCACGACTTTAAGGCTCGCGTTTGTGGTGCGGTGAACGATCGTCCGAATGTGATCCTTGACATGCAACAAGATCATCAACTCGGGGTCAGCACGCACCATCGCCGCAGCGGGTTTAAAGGAATTCATCGCCACTTCGACGGTAGGCGAGAGGATAAGCAATTCCTCTTCGTCGCGCCAATTGATAATCAACGCGGTCAACATGATGCCGGCGGCGATTGTTGACTTGGTGTTTTTCTTGCTGATCAGCAGGAAGAATTCTCGGATGAGTTGCTTGCCCGTCTCGCGATCATAGGCTCCGAAGATGGAGGCGACGAAATCAAAAACCCATTGGTCACAGCATTCGCCGAAGGTTGGCTGGCCGGGGAGGTCAACAACTTTTAACGACTTGAAAATCTTTAATGCGCGTTCGGCTTCGCTTGGGAATATCGGATCGAAAGGAATTAGCGATTCGCCGAGAGTGATGCGATCGATCCAATCAGCGCAGCTCGTATCCCATTCGGGGTAGGGCTTCATTTTGCGGAAAATGTTGGTACGCAGCGCATTTTGCCTTCTAAGTCCCGAACTGCAATACCTTTGTTGAGGGCGCAATCTTGCGCATACTTTTTAGCCTCCGGGGAGTCTTCGATAAGCAGAAAAGGTTTTGCAACCATAAGAGCCGTTACCACCAACGCTATCGCGTAAAGGCCGTACACAACATCGGGGCCGAAGCGGTGGATTAGTTTTTCAATTCTGCCCATCATGGAACCTTCGGGGTTGATATGGGTTCGGGGCAATCGCAATTGCGCAAAGTATGGACGATATCCAAAAGACACGCGCCGAGTATCAGCCCCACCAAAACGTAGATGATCGGCATCGCGCGATCGAACATCCATTGTTTTATTTTCTCGATCACGCGGCCCTCCGACTCGACACGAGTTGTGG
>Ga0247812_10001669_pt1 | contig 12531 bp, 8 predicted proteins | sample UWRJL149409B1_FD_178011 | JGI IMG/M metagenome (GOLD analysis project Ga0247812, IMG submission 178011) | Plant litter microbial communities from Arlington Agricultural Research Station in Wisconsin, United States - UWRJ-L149-409B-1 | ecosystem: Environmental > Terrestrial > Plant litter >...
ACCGGCCGGCGCGCGTCTGAATCGGGCGCGCGCTGTCCGCACACCTGGCCCTGGCGGTCTCAAGGAGAAAACTGTGGCATTTGTACAACTGGCCGACGGCGAACTGCACTACCAACTCGACGGACCCGAACACGCCCCGGTATTGGTGCTGTCCAACTCACTGGGCACTGACCTGCACATGTGGGATGGGCAGATCCCGTTATTTGCCGAGCATTTTCGGGTATTACGTTTCGACACCCGTGGGCATGGTCGTTCGCTGGTGACGCCTGGGCCTTACAGCATCGAGCAACTGGGCCGTGACGTGCTGGCCCTGCTGGACGCCTTGCATATCGAGCGCGCGCATTTCTGCGGTTTGTCGATGGGCGGCTTGATCGGCCAGTGGCTGGCGATCAATGCCAGCGAGCGTCTGTTGTCACTGGTGGTGTGCAACACCGCGGCGAAGATTGGCGAGCCGGCCATCTGGGACCCGCGCATTGAAATGGTCCTGCGCGATGGCGCGGCGGCGATGGTGGCCCTGGGCGATGCCTCCATTGCGCGCTGGTTCACCGCGGATTTCGCCGCGACCAATCCGGCGGCGACCAAGCGGATCACTGACATGCTGGCCGCGACGTCGCCACAAGGTTATGCGGCCAATTGCGCAGCGGTACGGGATGCTGATTTGCGTGAGCAACTGACGGCGATCCAGGTGCCGACGCTGGTGATTGCCGGCACTGAAGATGCGGTCACGCCGCCGGCCGGTGGACACTTCATCGAGCAGCGGGTGGCCGGTGCGCACTATGCCGAGTTCTATGCTGCGCACCTGTCCAACGTGCAGGCAGGCGATGCGTTCAGCCACTGTGTGCTGAACTTCCTGCGGGCCATCTGAGGCGCTGGAACCTGCGGCGCATTCAGTGCTTGTCGCGGCCCCAGATCCAGTTCCACGCCCCGGGCAATCGCGCGGGGTCATTGGCATCGCGCAGGGTGCGGGCCATGGCTGCGCGCTGCAAGGCGGCCGAGTCTTCATAGAACGGTTTGGCCGCCAAGGGCACGTGGGTCTCGCGCGCACTGTCGAGCAGAATCTGCAGGTACTCCTGCATGTGCCGGGCGGTATAGCGATTGAGGTCGTGAAACGTCACCACCAGCGGAATTACGCCATCAACGGTCGGCAACTCGCCCTTGGCGATCCGCTCGCGGGTTTCTGACAGCTGCCTGAGCAGGTTGGCGCGTCGACGTGGACTGGCGGTGATCCCCCACACCTTGCCGTCATTGGCGCTCAAGTCAGTCAACAACACCTGCAGGCCATGCCGTTGATAGGCGGCGAAGGTGCGCGCGTCGTAGCTCCAGAACGGCGGGCGCACCAGGCTTGGTGCTGCGCCGGTGATCACGGTGATGTCGTCGGTGCCCCAGGTGAGCGACTGTTCGAGTACTTGCGGATCAAGAGAGCGATGATTGCTGTGCCACGGCGTGGCGGTGTGGAAGCCCAGGATGTGGCCAGCCGCGTGTTCACGCAGCATGGTTTTGCGCCCCCGTTCACTGCCGCCGGCCCGTGGCGCGCGGGTCTGGACAAAAAACACCGCCTTGATGCCTGGCTGAATCGGGTTGTTGGCCAGCACCTCAAGTACCGCCCGGCTCGGATTGGCCCAGCCGGAGGCGCTGGGGCCATCGTCGAAAGTGAGCAGGAAGCGGATCGGCGGGGATGCCTGCAAGCGCTGCTCGGTTTGCGGCGTCAGGGCGATCGGTGGACCGATGCAACCACTGAGACCGAGCGCAAGGGCGAGCACAGAGACAAAGGTGAGGATCAATTTCATAGTGTTGAGGTGACCGGCGACAAATCAGCAGAGGTGCAACCTGTTGGCGTGCAGTCATTCACCACACGCCAAGGCGGTCGCTCCCGGGGAGGTCTCCATGGGAACGTCACGACACTGAAGGGTTCAGCAGGCCGGGGTGATTATATCGAGTCAGGGCAGGTTGATGGGGTAACTGACGGTTCACCGATTCTTTTAATCGGCGAAAGTGGAATCTTGGCGATAATCGAACGAAAGTGTGTTATCGCGAATTAGTATTTGTATTGATTTTTCAAATGTTGTTTGTGCGGGCTGTTGTCAACTATTAGATCTGATAGTTGTTGTGCTGGTTTTTATGGGTTAGGTTTTTATTGTGTTGTCCAGGAGTGATTAACTAACGCTTTAAGCAGGAGGTTGTCATGGATTTTTCAAGGGCGGAGAGCGGGTTGCCAGTTATTGATGGGAAAGATTTACAACCTATATCGGGAAGGTTACATGGCACTCTCAAGGTGCAAGGTGCAGAAGATATTGCTGTTACAGCAACGAGTTTGTATTTTTATTGGGTCAAGGAACCCCCTTATTTTTTTCTGCTCGTAGAGGACACAAAAATCGGGATGGAGTTGACTCTCCGTGGTGACAAGCTCGAGGCAGAAAAAAGATACAGTATTGGTATGGAGCCTGGTGATGTGGAGGCGGGTTTCTTTTGGAAGGGGTCTACGGGGCATTCTCAGTCGGACAAGGTCGGGGGGCTGAATGTCATGTTCATTACGCCTGGAGAAGATTTTGAGACAATCGAAGGGTATTTTAGTTTTGGGTATAAAGAACTGGGTGAGGGGTTTGAGCGGCAAGTAGATTTTTCGTGCCCTAGCTTCTCCTTAAGAGTGCCGAAGTTAACGGTTTTGTGATCGGTATGTTGGTGTTGTGAAGTTGATGTGAGTCAGTGTGATTGGTCAATCAAGTCTAGTGCCAATAAAGACCCGCGCCATGGAGCCTGTATAGCTCAATGGCGTGGTTTTTTCGTATTTCCAGATCAGAATGTTTTTATCGTCAGTGGATGTTCTTCCATTTGCTCATATTTCCCGGTTTGGTAGTTGTCGCACAGGCCGCAACGTTACCGGCCGGCTGCGGATGGTTGCGGGGGAAGCAATCGCGGCCTATGGTCCTTGCGAGGCATTGTCTGCGACTGGCAGGCCATGGCCTGCCGCAGGTTACTGTCCATCCAGTGCGGATTCGCGCCACGAGGTGAAGACATGCCAGACAACTCCCGTCCTGCCGTACTTGAACTGATTGGTAATACCCCGCTGGTGCAGATCAGCCGCTTTGATACCGGCCCCTGCACCCTGTTCCTCAAGCTTGAGTCACAGAACCCCGGTGGTTCGATCAAGGACCGCATCGGCCTGGCGATGATCGACGCCGCCGAGCGCGATGGCCGCCTGCGTCCGGGTGGCACCATCGTCGAGGCCACGGCTGGCAATACGGGCCTGGGCCTGGCCCTGGTTGGCCGCGCCAAGGGTTACCGGGTGGTGCTGGTGGTGCCGGACAAGATGTCCACCGAGAAGGTGCTGCACCTCAAGGCCATGGGGGCCGAGGTGCACATCACCCGCTCCGATGTCGGCAAGGGGCATCCAGAGTACTACCAGGACGTCGCCGCGCGGCTGGCGCAGGAAATCCCCGAGGCGTTTTTTGCCGACCAGTTCAACAACCCCGCCAACCCGCTGGCCCATGAGTGCAGCACCGCGCCAGAGATTTGGGCGCAGACCCAGCATGACCTGGACGCCATCGTCGTCGGCGTCGGCTCGGCCGGTACCCTGACCGGGCTGACCCGTTTCTTCCGCCGAGTACAGCCGGACCTGGCCATGGTGCTGGCCGATCCTGTTGGTTCGGTGATGGCCGAATACAGCCGCAGCGGTACCCTTGGCACCCCCGGCTCGTGGGCGGTGGAGGGCATCGGCGAGGACTTCATCCCGTCCATCGCCGACCTGTCCAGCGTGCGCCAGGCCTATTCGATCAGCGATGAAGAAAGCTTCGAACATGCCCGCCAGTTACTGCGCGCCGAAGGCATTCTCGGCGGATCCTCCACCGGCACGCTGCTGGCGGCGGCCTTGCGCTACTGCCGCGAGCAGACCGAACCCAAGCGAGTGGTCAGTTTTGTCTGCGATACCGGCACCCGCTACTTGTCCAAGGTCTACAACGACCAGTGGATGACCGATCAGGGCTTGTTGCAGCGCAAGCGCTACGGCGACCTGCGGGACCTGATCGCCCGGCGTTTCGAGGACGGCCGGGTGATCAGCGTCGGCCCCGACGACACGCTGCTGACCGCTTTCCAGCGCATGCGCCTGGCGGATGTGTCGCAATTGCCGGTGCTGGTCGATGGCCAGCGCCTGGTGGGCGTACTCGATGAATCGGATGTCTTGCTGGGGGTGCATCAGGACGCTGCGCATTTGCGCATGACAGTGGCCTCGGCCATGACCAAGCAACTGCATACCCTACCGGCCGCTGCCAGCCTGGCCGAGCTGCAGGCCGAACTCGACCGCGGGTTGGTGGCGATCATCGCCGACGCTTCAGGCTTCCATGGCCTGATTACCCGCGTCGACCTGCTCAATCATCTACGGAGATCCCTTGCATGAGTCATCAGGATAAAACCGCCGCGCCCCAGGATTTCGCCACCCGGGTGATCCATGCCGGGCAAGTGCCGGACCCGACGACCGGAGCGCTGATGCCGCCGATCTACGCCAACTCCACGTATTTGCAGCAGAGTCCCGGCGTGCACAAGGGTTTCGACTACGGCCGTTCGCACAATCCCACCCGATTTGCCCTGGAGCGCTGCGTGGCCGACCTGGAGGGCGGTACCCAGGCATTTGCCTTCGCCTCCGGGCTGGCAACTATCTCCACGGTGCTCGAGCTGCTGGATGCCGGTGCGCACATTGTCTCCGGCAACGACCTGTACGGGGGCACCTTCCGCCTGTTCGACAAAGTGCGCCAACGCAGCGCCGGGCATCGTTTCAGTTTCGTCGACCTGACCGACCTGGCAGCTTTCGAAGCGGCGCTGCAGGACGACACGCGGATGGTCATGGTCGAGACGCCGAGCAATCCCTTGCTGCGCCTGACCGACCTCAGCGCCATCGCGCGGATTTGCCGTGCGCGGGGGATCATCAGTGTCGCCGACAACACCTTTGCCAGCCCGTGGACGCAGCGCCCGCTGGAGCTGGGGTTCGATATCGTGCTGCACTCCACCACCAAGTACCTCAACGGCCATTCCGATGTGATCGGCGGCATAGCGGTGGTTGGGCACAACGCTGAACTGGCCGAGCGCCTGGGTTTCCTGCAAAACGCGGTGGGCGCGATTGCCGGGCCGTTCGACGCCTTTCTCACCTTGCGCGGGGTCAAGACCCTGGCCTTGCGTATGGAGCGCCACTGCAGCAACGCGCTGGACCTGGCCCAGTGGCTGGAGCGCCAGCCGCAGGTGGCGCGGGTCTATTATCCCGGCCTGCCGTCACACCCCCAGCACGAACTGGCGCAGCGCCAGATGCGCGGCTTCGGCGGGATGATTGCCCTGGACTTGAACAGCGACCTGGCCGGCGCCCGGCGGTTTCTCGAGGCGGTGCAGATCTTTGCCCTGGCCGAGAGCCTGGGAGGAGTGGAAAGCCTGATCGAGCACCCGGCAATCATGACCCACGCCACCATTCCACCTGCGACTCGGGCAGAACTGGGGATTGGCGACGGGCTGGTGCGATTGTCGGTTGGGGTGGAAGCGGTGGAAGACCTGCGCGCCGACCTGGCCCAGGCGCTGGCACGGATCTGAGGCCAGCCGTGCAACAGGCATAAAAAATCCGCAATCCTTGAGGGGATTGCGGATTTTCGTGAGGCCCAGGGATCAGCCTGGTGCGCATCGGGCTGATCAGAACATCTTCAGCTTCGGTGCGACTTCTGGCACGGGCTCATTCTTCGCGGTCTGGGCGTTCCAGCCGCCACCCAGGGCCTTGTACAGGTTCACTTCGCTGACCAGTTGCGACAGGCGATCGGTGATCAGCGATTGCTGCGCGCTGAACAACTGACGCTGGGCGTCGAGGAAGGTCAGGTTGCTGTCGACACCAATGCGGTAGCGACGCTCGGCCAGGCGGTAGTAATCCTGGTTGGCCTGGACGAAGTCACTCTGGGCCTGCAACTGCTGGTTGAAGGTCTGGCGTGCGGCGAGGCCGTCGGAGACTTCCTGGAAGGCGGTCTGGATCGACTTCTCATACTGCGCAACGGTGATGTCTTTCTGGATTTTCGAGTAATCCAGGCTGGCACTCAGGGCGCCGGCGTTGAAGATCGGCAGGTTGATCTGGGGCTGGAACAACCAGGTCCCCGAACCGCCCTTGAACAGGCCGGACAGGTCCGGGCTGAGCGTGCCGGCATTGGCCGTCAGGCTGATGCTCGGGAAGAACGCAGCCCGCGCCGCGCCGATATTGGCGTTGGCAGCCTTGAGGTTGTGCTCGGCGGCCAGGATGTCCGGACGTCGTTGCAGCAGGTCCGAAGGCAGGCCGGCCGGCACTTCGCTGAGCAGGTCGTCAGCCAATGGCTTGGCGGCGGTCAGGTTGGCAGGCAAGCCAGTACCCAGCAGCAGGGTCAGGCTGTTCTCGTCCTGGGCGACCAGGCGGGTGTACTTGGCCAGTTGCACCTTGGCGTTTTCCACCGAGGTACGCGACTGGCTCAGGTCCAACGCCGAGGCCACGCCGACTTCGTTGCTGCGCGCGGTGAGGCGGTAGCTTTCTTCGAAGGTGGCGAGGGTGTCCTGCGTCAGCTTCAGCAGTTCCTTGTCGGCCTGCCAGGTCAGGTAGGCGTTGGCCACGTTGGCCACCAGGCTGAGCTGGGTGCTGCGCCGCGCTTCTTCGGTGGCGAAGTAGTTCTGCAGCGCTTGCTCGTTGAGGCTGCGAATACGCCCGAACAGGTCGAGCTCATAGGCGCTGACGCCCAGGGTCGCCGAGTAGGAGCTGCTGATCGAGGATTCGCCGGTCTGCGAGGCGTCCGCCGGCAGGCGCTGGCGGCTGCCGCTGCCATTGGCCGAAACGGCGGGGAACAGGTCGGCGCGGGAAATGCGGTACTGGGCCGCATAGGCGTCGATGTTCAGCGCCGCGACGCGCAGGTCACGGTTGTTTTCCAGCGCGGTCTGGATCAGTTGCTGCAGGGCCGGGTCATGGAAAAACTGCTTCCAGCCTTGCTCGGCGGCGGCCTGGTTCGGCGCCTGGGCCGGCGAGTAAGCCGGCCCTTGCGGGTACTGCCCGGCCACAGGGGCCTCGGGCTGCTGATAATCGGGTATCAGCGAGCAGCCACCGAGCACGAACGCGGCGACGGCTAGGGAGAGTAGCGACTTGCTCATTGGCCAGCCTCTTTAGGAGTTTCGGTGGCGTCATCCGGCTTGGCATTCTTGCGCTGCCCCATGGACGACACGGTGACAAAGAACAGGGGTACCCAGAACACGGCCAGTACGGTAGCGGTGATCATACCGCCGATCACCCCGGTACCGATGGCGTGCTGGCTGCCCGAACCGGCGCCGGTGGAAATGGCCAGTGGCACCACACCCAGGACGAACGCGAGCGAGGTCATGATGATCGGTCGCAGACGCATCCGGCAGGCCTCGATCGCGGCGTCGCGCAGAGTGCGTCCCTGTTCATGCAGTTCCTTGGCGAATTCGACAATCAGAATGGCGTTTTTCGCCGCCAGACCGATGGTCGTCAACAGGCCTACCTGGAAGTACACGTCGTTGGACAGGCCGCGCAGGCTGGTGGCGAGCAGGGCACCGATGATCCCCAGCGGCACCACCAACATCACCGCGATCGGAATCGACCAGCTTTCGTACAACGCCGCAAGACACAGGAACACCATCAGCAACGACAGGGCGTACAGGGCAGGCGCCTGGGAACCCGACAGGCGTTCCTCATAGGACAGGCCAGTCCAGGAGATACCCACCCCCGCCGGCAGCTTCTTGGCCAGGGCTTCGACTTCAGCCATGGCTTCACCGGTGGAATAGCCCGGGGCCGGAGCACCGAGGATTTCCATGGCTTCCACGCCGTTGTAACGCGCCAGCTTCGGCGAGCCGTAGATCCAGGTGCCCTTGGCGAAGGCCGAGAATGGCACCATGGTTCCCTGGCTGTTGCGCACGTACCACTTCTTCAGGTCTTCAGGGGTCATCCGCGAACCCGGCACGCCCTGAATGTAGACCTTCTTCACTCGACCGCGGTCGATGAAGTCGTTGACGTAGCTACTGCCCAGGGCAATCGACAGGGTGTTGTTGATGTCGGTCAGCGTTACGCCCAAGGCGCTGGCTTTCTCGTCATCGAGTTCCAGTTGGAACTGCGGTTCGTCGTTCAGGCCGTTAGGACGCACCTGGGACAGCACCTTGCTCTGTGCCGCCATGCCGAGGAACTGGTTGCGGGCCTCCATCAGCTTCTCGTGGCCGATACCGGCGCGGTCCTGCAGGAACACGTCGAAACCGGTGGCGTTACCCAACTCCAGTACCGCTGGCGGGGCGAAGGCGAACACCATGGCATCACGGAACGTGAAGAAGTGCTGCTGGGCCCGTTCTGCGACCTTGAACACGCTGTTGTCGGCGTTACGCTCGTCCCACGGCTTGAGCATGATGAATGCCATACCCGAGCTCTGGCCACGGCCGGCAAAGTTGAAGCCGTTGACCGTGAACACCGAGGCAACCGCATCACCTTCACCGCCATCCTTACCGGAGCGCAGGAGGTATTCACGCATTTCATCGACCACCACCTGGGTGCGCTGGGCACTGGAACCCGCCGGGGTCTGGACCTGGGCGAACAGTACGCCCTGGTCTTCTTCCGGGAGGAATGCGGTCGGGATGCGGGTGAACAGCCAGATCATGCCAACGATGATGATCAGGTAGGCCAGCAGGTACGGCGCCTTGTGCGTGAGGATGTTGCCCACGCCACGCTCGTAGCTGCGTACGCCGCGATCGAAATTGCGGTTGAACCAGCCAAAGAAACCACGCTTGGGCGTGCCGTGCTCGCCCTTGGGAATGGCCTTGAGCATGGTGGCGCAGAGCGCCGGGGTAAAGATCAGGGCGACCAGTACCGAGAGGGCCATGGCCGAGACGATGGTGATCGAGAACTGCTTGTAGATCACCCCGGTAGAGCCGCTGAAGAACGCCATCGGCAGCAGTACCGCCGACAGTACCAGGGCAATACCCACCAGTGCGCCCTGGATCTGGCCCATGGACTTCTTGGTGGCTTCCTTGGGCGACAGGCCTTCTTCGCTCATCACCCGTTCGACGTTTTCCACCACGACGATGGCATCGTCCACCAGCAAGCCGATGGCCAGGACCATACCGAACATGGTCAGGGTGTTGATGCTGAACCCGAACGCCGCGAGGATGCCGAATGTACCCAGCAATACCACCGGCACGGTCATGGTGGTGATGACGGTGGCGCGGAAGTTTTGCAGGAACAGGAACATCACCAGGAACACCAGCACGATCGCTTCGACCAGGGTGTGTACTACGCCCTTGATCGATTCGGTCACCACCGGGGTGGTGTCGTACGGGAAGACTACTTCCATGCCTTCAGGGAAGAACGGCTTGAGGCTTTCGATGGTGGTGCGCAAGGCTTTGGCAGTATCCAGCGCGTTGGCGCCGGTAGCCAGTTTCACCGCAAGGCCGGAGGCCGGTGCGCCGTTGAACTGGGCGTTGATACTGTAGTTCTCACCACCCAGGGCGACATCGGCGACATCCTTGAGGCGAACCTGGGAGCCGTCCTTGTTGACCTTGAGCAGGATTTCCTTGAACTGCTCGGCAGTCTGCAGGCGGGTCTTGCCGATGATCGTGGCGTTCAGCTGGGTGCCGGGCAGGGCAGGCAAGCCGCCGAGCTGACCGGACGAGACCTGGACGTTTTGTGCCGCAACGGCGGCCTTGACGTCCACCGGAGTCAGGTTGAAGTTGTTCAACTTGGCCGGGTCCAGCCAGATGCGCATGGCGTACTGGGCACCGAACACCTGGAAGTCGCCGACGCCGGCGGTCCGGGAAATCGGGTCCTGCATGTTGGACACGATGTAGTTGGACAGGTCGTCCTTGGTCATGCTGCCGTCACGCGACACCACACCGATCACCAGCAGGAAGTTCTTCACGGCCTTGGTGACGCGGATCCCCTGTTGCTGCACTTCTTGAGGCAGCAGCGGGGTGGCCAGGTTCAGCTTGTTCTGCACCTGGACCTGGGCGGTGTCGGAGTTGGTGCCTTGCTCGAAGGTCGCGGTAATGGTCATGGTGCCGTCAGAGTTACTTTCCGAGGACACATAACGCAGGTTGTCGATACCGTTGAGCTGTTGCTCGATCACCTGGACCACGGTGTCCTGCACGGTCTGTGCAGAAGCACCTGGGTAGGTCACAGAGATGGCGATCGCCGGTGGGGCGATGCTCGGGTATTGGTTGATGGGCAGCTTGAGGATCGATAGAGCCCCGACCAGCATGATCACCAGGGCAATTACCCAGGCGAAAATCGGACGGTCGATAAAAAATTTCGACATGGTTTACTCCCCTTTGCCGCCTGCAGCTTTGTCTGTTGCCTGTGCAGGGGCCGGGTTTTTCGCGGCTACGTTGGTCGCTTCGCTGACTTGGACTTCAACGCCGGGCTTGACGTACTGCAGGCCTTCGGTGATCAGGCGATCGCCAGCCTTGAGGCCGTCTTCGATCAGCCATTGGCTGCCCACGGTGCGGCTGGCCTTGAGCTGGCGCAGTTCGACCTTGTTGTCAGGGCCTACGACCAGCGCTGTTGGCGAGCCTTTGAGGTCACGGGTCACGCCTTGTTGCGGCGCCAGGATGGCGGCGGCGTTGACCCCGGCTTGCAGTTGGGCGTGAACGAACATGCCTGGCAGCAGGGTGTGATCAGGGTTGGGGAATACTGCGCGCAAGGTCACGGAACCGGTGGCTTCATCGACCGAGACTTCGGAGAATTCCAGCTTGCCCTGTCGCTTGTACTCACTGCCGTCCTCGAGGGTCAGCTTGACCATCGCGGCGTTGTCACCGGCTTTCTGCAGGCGACCGCTTTCCAGCTCACGGCGCAATTCCAGCAGTTCCACCGAGGATTGCGTCACATCGACGTAGATCGGGTCCAGTTGCTGGATCACGGCCATGGCGTCGGTCTGGCCATTGTTTACCAGGGCACCTTCGGTGACGTTGGAGCGCCCGATGCGACCGGTCAGCGGCGCCAAGACCTTGGTGTAGCGCACATTGATCTGGGCGGTCTGCAGCGAGGCTTCCGATTGCAGGCGGTTGGCCAGGGCAGTGTCGTATTCCTGGCGGCTTACGGCTTGTTCGGTGACCAGTTGTTTGTAGCGATCGGAAATCGATTTGGTCGATTGCAGATTGGCTTCGGCGCTTTTCAAGGTGGCCTGGTAGACCGACGGATCGATCTGGTAGAGCTGCTGGCCTTCCTTGACCTCGGCACCTTCTTTGAACAGGCGCTTGAGGATGATGCCGTTGACCTGTGGGCGAACTTCCGCGATGCGGTAGGCCGTGGTGCGGCCCGGCAGTTCGGAGGTCAGGGTAAAGGCTTGGGTTTGCAGGGTAACGACGCCGACCTGAGGGGCGTGTGCAGCAGGGGCCGCCTCTTCCTTTTTACATCCGCTGAGCAGCGATGCCAGGGCGACGGCAGTGACCAGAGCGGTAACAGCTGGCTTGAATTGCATGAAGATCCTCGGGTCAGGCGCGCACAATGCGCACTAGAAAAGTGGAAAGATGAAAAAGTCGCGGTGAGTGGATAAGTAGCTTGCTAAGGAATATACTTACGTTCATGGTTGTTTGTAAACACCTTTGACCGCGTACACACCCGGTTACCAGAGCTGTTTCAAGGTGTGAATTGTAGGCCGGGGACCAAGCCCGTAAGAGGTGATCCCCACATTTGTTCAGAAGATGTTCAGGCATCGCTGAAGCATTCCTGATTGAGGTTTTACTGCCATGGTTCGTCGCACTAAAGAGGAAGCGCAAGAAACCCGCAACCAGATACTCGAAGCCGCTGAGCAAGCCTTTTACGAGCGGGGCGTGGCGCGCACTACGCTGGCGGATATCGCCACCCTGGCCGGGGTGACTCGTGGTGCTATCTATTGGCATTTCAGCAACAAGGCCGACCTGGTCCAGGCCATGCTCGACAGTCTGCGCGAGCCGTTGGATGAGATGGCGCGGGCGAGCGAAAGTGCAGACGAAGAAGATCCGCTGGGCTGCATGCGCAAGCTGCTGATTCATTTGTTTCATCAAGTTGCCTTGGATCCGAAGACCCGCCGCATCAATGAGATTCTGTTTCACAAGTGTGAGTTCACAGATGAAATGTGTGATCTGCGCCAACAACGTCGCACGGTCAGTCTGGATTGCAACATGCGTATCGCGCTGGCATTGCGTAATGCAGTGAATCGTGGACAGTTGCCGGAAAACCTCGATACCGAGCGTGCGGCGGTGAGCATTCATGCCTACATCGATGGCATGCTTTATCAATGGCTGCTGGCCCCCGAAAGCTTTGAGCTGCACCTGGAAGCCGAACGCTGGGTCGACACCGGGCTGGAAATGCTCCGCCTGAGTCCCAGCCTGCGGCTGCCGGACAACATGCGTAATTGAGTCTGCCTGTGTCAACACTTAAGGTGAACACTGTCCCGACTGCATTCGCCTTTTGGCGATGGGGTGCTCTTATATACGGACATTCGCCTGCTTGATACATAGCGGGCTACGTATTTTGTAGGGAAATTGTGTCGAGTGTGTGAATGAGTGCGAGCCACCCGTTGTTCA
>Ga0247812_10001670_pt1 | contig 12531 bp, 10 predicted proteins | sample UWRJL149409B1_FD_178011 | JGI IMG/M metagenome (GOLD analysis project Ga0247812, IMG submission 178011) | Plant litter microbial communities from Arlington Agricultural Research Station in Wisconsin, United States - UWRJ-L149-409B-1 | ecosystem: Environmental > Terrestrial > Plant litter >...
GCTGGCAACCGCCCAGGAGCGCGAGGCTGAACAACAGCGCACGACGCAGAAGATAAATCGAAGACATTAAGGGCCCGTGGCTGAAGGACTGACCTGGCCCGCTGGGGGTGGGGTATGGGGTATGGGCGTAGGAGCGAGCTTGCTCGCGAAAAACTCAAGAGCGACGGGTTTTTTCAGACAGCACGCGTCATCGTTAACGTCCATCGCGAGCGAGCTCGCTCCTACACCCATACCCCACATACCCGCATCCGCATCAACACCCACACACAGCCAGGCCGGTGCGTCAGCCTACGCAGCCAATGGCTTGCGGGCAATGATCACCTGACTTTTTGCGACTACGCCATCCAGCGCCTGCTTGATCTGCTCGCCGCGTGGCGACTCCAGGACCGCCGCCCAGGTCTCGGCCCAGTGGTTGAGCAGCGGATGGTCGGGACTGCTCAGGTCGACCTTGGCTTCCCAGAACAACATCATCCACAGCGACCAGTAAAAGCCGTACTGGCTGTGGCTGAGCACTTCCAGCCCGGCGTCGCTGACCATCTGCTTGAACTGATCTTCGCTGATGATGCGGATGTGGTTAGGCTTCTGGAAGTACTCGGGGGCGGCGATGTCTTTCTGCAGGTTTTCCGAACTGGGGTGCGGGACACTCAGCAGATAGAGCGCGCCCGGCTTGCCGACGCGCACCAGTTCGGCGAGAAACTGCGCGGGGTCGTCGACGTGTTCGATGACCTCGGTGGACACCACCCGGGTCGCCGTCTGATCGGCAATCGGCAGCGGCGCGCAGTCGGTGACGTGGCACTCGACGCTGGCCGCGATGGTATCGCCCAGGCGCAGGCGAGTGGCTTCGACCTTGGCCGCGTCGATGTCGGCAATGATGATGTGCGCCCCCCGGGTAGCACAGAAGTGCACGTTGCCACCGTCACCACACCCCACGTCCAGCAGCGTGTCGGCGGCCGTTACCGGAAAGCCGGTGAACAATTCGCCGGTCTGCTGGTTGAACCAGCCACTGAGCACCGCATCGCGCAGGCCCAGCATGTAGGGATCGACCTTGGGTGCCGGCGCAGGCGTTGCCGCGGGGGGCGCGGCTGGCGCAGGGGGACAGGCCGCAGCGGGGGCAACAGCGCCCCCTGCCAGCTTCTTCAACAGGCTCAGCATGAGGTGACTCCTGGGGATGGGGTGGCCGCTCGGGACGCACTCAAGCGTTTGACCAACGCCGCGCCGCGATTACGCATGGGCATTTCGATAAACCGGTAGTTGAGCTCGCTCAACAGCACGATCAGGCCGAACGCCAGCAAGATCGTGATGATCGGGTGGCCGGCCGGGCTCGGCAAAGACGCCGCCTGCAAGCGAAAGATCAATTCGCGCACCAGCGCATAGGCCGGGATATGGATCAGGTAGATGCCATAGGAGCGACTGCCGATCCAGATCATCACCCGCTTGAACAGCCCCGGTGGCATCAGGTAGTCACAGTTGTAGGACGCCAGCCAGACCAGCACCGCACTGAGCAACGCGATGGCGCCGATGCGGTAGGAGGTGAAGGTGAAACGATCGGTCGCCAGAAAGCTCATCAACATGGCAATGGCCACCAGCACCGCGATACCTGCCCAGGGCCGGCGCAAGAAGGTCGGCTGCCAACGGCGGTAGGAAGGTTGTGCACTCCACATGGCCAGCAACACCCCCAACGCCAGCGCGTCGGTGCGGAGCACCATCAGGATCGGCGTGCGCAACGTCAGCAGTTGCACCGCCACCAGCGCCAGCAAGGCCCACACCAGATGTTTGCGGCAGACCAGGATCAACAACGGAAACAACAGGTAGAACTGCTCCTCCAGGGACAGGCTCCAGTACACGAAGCTGGTGCCGTACTCATAGTGGAAGAAGCTGTCGGCGAAGCGGAAGTTGGCGTACTGCAACACCCCGGCCAGCGTCGCCTGCAGGTTGGCGGCCAGGGTGCCGAAGGCGCCTGAGCGGTTGATGAACAGGCAGGCCAGGAGCATCAGCGCTAGCCATAACCAGGCCGACGGCAGGAGTCGAAAGGCGCGCCGCAGCCAGAAATTGCGGGTCTGCTCCCAGCACTCCTGGCGCGTACTGCAGCCCTGCAGCGCGGGGATCAGGCTGCGCGCGATGACAAACCCGGAAATCGCGAAAAACAGATCGACGCCCCACCAGGGCTGGCCCAGGGCATGGATGGCTTGCAACAGCGGGACCTGCCCGGTGAACAGGCTGTCTTGCAGGTGATGGAACAGCACCCCGAGCACGGCAATGCCGCGCAACAGTTCGATGTCCATGATCCGCTTGTCACTCATCCCGCGCTCCCCGGCGTTACTTCACCAACCATGGGCTTGCGCGCGATGATCACCTGGCTCTTGGGCATGAACTGGTCCAGCACCTGCTTGATGGCCAACCCGTCGGGCTGCATCAGCAAGTCATGCCAGGTGCGGGCCCAGCCTTCCATCAGGGGCGGGTAAGGCGCCTGGATCCGGTCACGCACTGCGCCCGCCATATCCCGCCCCGCCGCACGCTCGCTGGCCCAGAAGAAGATCATGCCCATGACCCAGAAAAAGCCGGTGGCCTGACGGTGTTCAATGATCAGCCCCGCGTCTTCGACCAGGGCGGCAAAGCGTTCATGGGAAAAGATCTGCACATGGTTCGGCGCCTGGAAATAGGCGGCAGGCGCGATGCCTCGTTGCAGGTGCTCACCCACCGGCGCGGGCACGCTGAGCAAGTACTGGGCACCGGGACGACCCATGCGCACCAGCTCGGCCATGAACTGCTCGGGGGTATCGACGTGCTCCAGCACTTCCATGCACACCACTTTGCTCGCACAGCCGTCCGCCAGCGGCAGCGGCAAGCTGTTGCTGACCAGGCCGAGGGCTGGGGCCTGGGTCATGGCATCCACCTGGCGTGCCAGTTCGCGGACCTTGTCCTGTTCGCTGTCGGTAAAAATCACCGCGGCGCCCTGGCGCACTGCAAACAAGGTCGCCGCGCCCTCGCCACAACCGACGTCGAGCAGGGTGTCGTCGGCGCCAATCGCAAAGCCCTTGAGCAATTCCCCAGTACCGCCGAGAAACCAGCCGTCGAGTACCGCATCGGTGAAACCACAGTCACGCGGCGATACCACCGGGACCGGGGCCGGTACTGGCTCCGCTACCGGGACGGGCGCAGGACGCAGCCAGTCGAGCAGGCGGCCGATCATGCTGGTTTCGCCTGGGCGATCACGCTTGCCAGAAACGCCTGCAAGCGCTGCTCGGTAACCGCTTGGCTGCAGAACGCCTGCAGACGACTGACGGCATGGGCTGACATGCGTGCATAGCGTGGCGCATCGTGACGCGCCACCTGATAGCTGGCCTGGTAGGCCGAACACAGCGAATCCCAGTTGGTGACGTATCGCAGGGTGCGGTAGGCCGCACGCGGGTCATGGGGCCAGGCGGTGAGTTCGTCGGTCGAGTTGACGATGAAGGTGTTTTGCCCATCGATGTAATCGGCCATCGCCGTGTTGCACGGGGCGACCGCCGGCTTGCCGCAGGACATGAACTCCATCAGCGGCAGGCACTGGCCTTCACCGAATGAACTGTTGACCACAAAGCTGGTGGCCTGCACCAGGCGCTCATAGTCCGCATCGGCGAGAAAGCCGTGGATCAACACAATGCGGCAACGGTAGTCCTGGTTCTTGTAGAGGTGGTGCAGCATGTCGTTCAAGGCGTCGGTGATGTCGTGGTGCGTGAGCTTGAGCACCAGGGTGGCATCGGCACACTCGCGGAACGTGGTGCAGAACGCGCTGAGCATGTCCTGCCAGTTCTTGCGCCCATCGTAGGGGTTGAACACCGAGGTGTAGATCACCCCGTCGAGCACCAGTTCGTGCTCGCCGGCAGGCGCGGCGAAATCCACCGGCTCGCCTTCACGCAACGCCACCGGGCCATACGGCCGCAGGTCCAGGTTGCGGCTGTCGATCAGCAGGCCACGCAGGCTGAGCCTGACCTGTTCGGCCAACGGCTGCTGCCCGAGCGCGCGCCCGCGCCCGGCAAAACGGTCCCAGACCGGCGCCGGAATCGCGCTGATCGGGTAGTCCGGGCCCATGGCATCACGCACCGCGGTCACGGTAAAACTGGAATGGGTAATCGCGGCGCCGACCTTGTCCAGCACCAGGCGCCAGTCGTGCCGGGGTTCGCCCTGCCAGGTGTCGGTGGGAATGGTGCTGAACTCCCAGGCAAACACCGGAATGGTCGGACAGGCGTAGTGGATCGGTGTGCGATGGGGCGGCGAGAACGACAGGAACACGCAGTCTTCGCCACGGCTTTGGCAGTCGAAATACAGGCGGTCGACCAGTTCGTCGGGGTTGCTGACCTCGATCACCTGCCCCAGCCGCTCCAGTACCGGACGGAACTCCTTGAGCACAAAGTAGTAGCTGTACTCGGGACGGCCGAGATTCTGCTCGATGTTACTTTTGTTGGTTTCCGAATGAATGATGATCAGCATGAGGCCGCCCCTGCGGTCGCGACCGGCGACTCAGGCACCGGGTTGGTTGGCTGTTGCAGTCGCAGGAAGTCCGCCAGGCGTTGCTGCACCCCTGGGAAATTGCAGTAGTCGCGCATCCGCTCGTTGGCCGCACTGGCCATGGCCTGGTAACGCTCGGGCTGCGCCTTGGCCATGTGATAACTGGCCAGGTAGGCATTTTTCAGCGATCCCCAATCGGGACGCTGGTAGACGGTGCGGAACAGGATCCGGCTGTCCTGCGGCCACACGGTCGGCTCCTGGCTGGAGTCGACGATAAAGGCCACGCGGTCGTCGATGTAGTCCAGCATTGCCGTATGCCGAGGGGCGATCACCGGCTTGCCACAGGCCATGAACTCCATCAGTGGCAGGCACAGCCCTTCGCAGCGCGAGGCATTGACATAAAAACTGGCGGCGCCGTACAGCCGGGCAAACTGCTGGTCGTCCAGGTAGCCGTGGATGACCACCACCCGGCAACTGAAGGGCGACAACTGCGACAGCAGGGTCAGCATGTGCACGTAGTAGGTGGACAGGTCTTTCTGGGTCATCTTCAACACCAGGGTGGCGTCTTCGACATCGCGCATGGCCCAGCAGAATGCAGTGATCACGTGGTGCCAGTTCTTGCGTCCGTCATCGGGGTTGAACACGCTGACGTACACCACCCCCTCGACCTGAATTTCGACCACTTGATCGGTGTCGGGAAACACCGCTTGCGGGTGTGAATCCTCGAGGGGCACATGCGCCCTTTCAACCACTTCCACTACCGGGGCAGGCGGCGATACTTCGGCGGCAGGTCGCTCGCCGCGCAGGCGTGCTCGCAGGCTTTGCGGCAGCAAATCACGAAAACCTTCGCCGTAGACCTGGTGCAGGTAATGGCGAAAGATCACCAACTGCCGGCGCAAGGGTTGGCCGGCAGCCTCGCGCAGACTCTGGCGCAGGTAATGTTTGGTGATAAACAGACGCCGACGCCAGGTCAGCAATGGCGCCGGGACCACCGCCCCAGGCTCAAGAGCGGGCCCAGGTTGCGGTTCAGCCTCAGCGACGATCGGCGCGATCAGGCCGTCCGCCGAAAGCCCCAACGTGCGGCTGTCGATGATGCAGCCCAGGGTCTGCAAGGTGGTGCCGGGGTTGACCGGCTGGCTCGCGGACTGTTGGCGAATATCGGCGAACCGTTCCCAGAGCGGGGTCGGCAGCACCAGCACCGGGAAGTCTTCGCCCAAGGCCCGACGCATCGCCTGCGCCGTATGGCTGGACAGGGTGATGACCCGGCCATGCTGCGCCAGGGTATGGCTCCAGTCCTGCCGGGGGTCGTTGTCCCAGTGCTCGGTGGGAATGGTGTCGAACTCCCAGGCAACCACGCAAATCGTCGGGCAGCTCAGGTCGGTAGGCGTCTTGTGTGGCGGTGCGAACGAAAGGAACAGGCTTTCTTCACCCTCGGCGGCGAGGCGTCGAAAAAGTGGGTCGACTTCGCTGATCGCGTCCACCATATGGACCCGACCCAGGCTTTCAAGGACCGGACGATAAGCCTTGAGGACAAAGTAGTAGCTGTATTCAGGACGGCCGAGGCTCTGGCTGATCGAGCGCTCGTTCACATCCGAGTAAAGAATGAAATTCATGGCATCCCACGCTGAAACCGCCTTTTCGGCAGCCTCATTCTTATGACGGCACAGCCCTGGATTTACCCGCCATAGCGCAGTTCGTCCAGCGCCTGCATGCCCGTCTACGTTCTTGTTTTTGTGGTCAGCTTTGTGTGGTCGAAGGACCACTTTGCTGATCGCTGGGCAATCGTGCTGAGGGGCATTCTAAACACATCCGTTGGGGATTCGTGAACACCGGCGATGAATAAATCCGACGGTCCTGACGAGAACTGCCCAGTCACGTTAAGACCTGTTGAAATTGCCGCGCAATTGGCACAGATTGACGCAAACAACTACAACAACGACTTTGCATATCAGAACCTTCCGAAAAGTGAGCACGGCTTTTCGGGTTCGCCCAACGAAATGATTGGGGTATGGCAAAGTTTACCGATTGAGGGGCTGTTGCTTGAAAAAGCGTCTGTTCGTTACAGGCCTGAATGGATTCGTCGGCCGTCATATCCAATCACGCCTGAACGCTGTCGACTCGCAGTGGCAACTGCTACCTGTTGCCCCGGGCTACGACCTGCGCGAGCCAAAAAGCCTCGAAGGCCTATGGCCAGAACTGCCCGATGCGGTGATTCACCTGGCGGGGCAAACCTTCGTTCCCGAAGCCTTCCGTGACCCGGCCAATACCTTGCAGGTCAACCTGCTGGGCACCCTCCACCTGTTGCAAGCACTCAAGGCTCGCGGCTTCAGCGGCACCTTCCTGTATGTCAGTTCAGGCGATGTGTATGGCCAGGTCAGCGAAAGCGCCTTGCCCATCGACGAACACCAGCCACCCTGCCCGCGCAACCCCTATGCAGTGAGCAAGCTCTCGGCAGAATTGTTGTGCCTGCAATGGGGCATGACCGAGGGCTGGCCGGTACTTGTCGCGCGCCCGTTCAACCACATTGGCACCGGGCAAATGGACAGTTTTGTCGTCGCCAGCGCCGCCCGGCAGATCTGCCGGATCAAACAAGGCCTGCAACCGGCGCAACTGCAGGTCGGCGATATCGATGTGACGCGCGACTTCCTCGACGTCGCGGACGTGGTGTCGGCCTACCTGGCCTTGCTGGCGAAGGGCGAGCCTGGGCAGGTGTACAACATCTGCTCCGGCATCGAGCAGAGCGTACGTGGCCTGATCGAGCAATTGGCCGACCTGGCCCAGGTCCCAGTGCAACTGATTCAAGACCCTGCGCGCATGCGCCGTGCCGAACAGCGTCGTGTCTGCGGCAGCCATGCCCGGCTGCACCAGACCACCGGCTGGGCGCCTGAACTTACAACACAACAATCCTTGCGGGCGATCCTGTCCGACTGGGAGTCACGGGTACGACAAGAATGACAAAAAGTGCACTGATCACAGGGATCACCGGCCAGGATGGCGCCTATCTGGCCAAACTGTTGCTCGACAAGGGCTACCAGGTTTTTGGCCTGGTCGCACGGCGCAGCAGCGACTCGCGCTGGCGCCTGCGGGAAATGGGTGTGGAAGGTGATATCCACTACCTGGACGGCGACATGGCCGACGCCTGCTCGGTGCAGCGCGCAGTAATCAAGTCGGCACCCGATGAGGTGTACAACCTGGCGGCGCAAAGTTTTGTCGCGGCGTCCTGGGACCAACCCGTGACCACCGGAATCGTTGACGGCCTGGGCGTGACCCACCTGCTTGAAGCGATTCGCCAGTTCAGTCCACACACCCGTTTCTACCAGGCCTCGACCAGCGAGATGTTTGGCTTGATCCAGGCCGCACAGCAGGACGAAAACACTCCGTTCTATCCACGCAGCCCCTACGGCGTGGCCAAGCTCTACGGCCACTGGATCACGGTCAACTACCGCGAAAGCTTCAACCTGCACGCCAGCAGCGGCATCCTGTTCAACCACGAATCGCCGCTGCGCGGGATCGAGTTCGTGACCCGTAAGGTCACCGACGCAGCCGCCCGCATCAAGCAGGGCAAACAGCAGGAACTGCGCCTGGGCAACATCGACGCCAAGCGCGACTGGGGGTTTGCCGGTGACTATGTCGAAGCCATGTGGCTGATGCTGCAACAGGACAAGGCCGACGACTATGTGGTTGCCACCGGCATCACCACCACGGTGCGCGAGATGTGCCAGATCGCCTTCGATCATGTGGGCCTCAACTACCGCGACTTCGTGAAGATCGACCCGGCGTTTTTCCGCCCGGCCGAAGTCGACGTGTTGCTCGGTAATCCGGCCAAGGCACAACGCCTGTTGGGCTGGAAACCGAAAACCGATTTGCAGACCTTGATCCGCATGATGATGGAAGCGGACATGAAACGCGTCGCCAAGGAGTAGGTCATGCTGATACCTGTGATTCTTTCCGGCGGTGCCGGGACGCGCCTGTGGCCGGTTTCGCGTGAAGGTCACCCCAAGCCATTCATGACCCTGCCCGATGGCGAGACCCTGCTGGGCAAGACCTATCGGCGGGCGGCCTCGTTGCTGGGCAGCCACGGCGATATCGTCACCGTGACCAACCGCGACTATTACTTTCAAAGCAAGGATCACTACCAGGATGCCCACCTGGGTCATCACCGTGGTCACTTCGTGCTCGAGCCGATGGGCCGCAACACGGCCCCGGCGATTGCCGCAGCGGCGCTGGCCCTGCAGGCCTTGCACGGCAACGAAGCGATTATGGTGGTGATGCCAGCCGATCACCTGATCCAGAACGAAGAAGCTTTCAGGGCGGCGGTCAAGCATGCCGTGGCCCTGGCCGAGTGCGGCCACCTGGTGACATTCGGCATCGTCCCGACTGCCCCCGAGACCGGTTTCGGCTACATCGAGCGTGGCGCCCCGCTCGACGAACTTGGGGCGACCAGGGTCGCGCAGTTCAAGGAAAAACCCGACCTGCAGACCGCCTCCCACTACCTGGATAGCGGCAACTTCCTGTGGAACTCGGGCATGTTCTGTTTTTCGGTCGCCAGCGTATTGGCAGAGCTGCAAACCCACGCCCCCGAGCTGCTGGAACAGGCAGGTGCCTGCCTGGCGGCCAGTACCCTGGTAGAAGCCGGCGGCTGCCTGCAACAGGAACTCTCGGCGAGCCATTTCGAGCAGATGAGCGATATCTCCATCGACTACGCCCTGATGGAGCGCTCCGACAACGTGGTAGTGGTTCCAGCCAGGTTCGACTGGAGCGACATTGGTTCCTGGGGCGCTGTCAGCAACCTGATTGCCGCCGATGCGCAAAACAACCGCGCCAGTGGTGAAGCCCTGTTCATCGACAGCCACAACAACTTCGTGCAGAGCGATGGACGCATGGTCGCCACGGTGGGCGTGGATAACCTGATTGTCATCGACACCGCCGATGCGGTGCTGGTGGCCCACGCCGACCGCGCACAGGACGTGCGCAAGGTGGTCAAGCAGCTCAAGGACCAGGAGCACGAAAGCTACCGCCTGCACCGCACGGTGAGTCGTCCGTGGGGCACCTACACCGTGCTGGAGGAGGGCCCGCGCTTCAAGATCAAGCGCATCGTGGTCAAGCCCGGGGCCAAGCTGTCATTGCAGATGCACCATCACCGCAACGAACACTGGGTCGTGGTCGAAGGCATGGCCAAGGTCACCAACAACGGATCCGGTTCGCACCTGGTGGCCAAGAACGAGTCCACCTTCATTGCCGCCGGCCACAAGCATCGCCTGGAAAACCCTGGGGTCATCGACCTGGTCATCATTGAAGTGCAAAGCGGTGAGTATCTGGGAGAGGACGATATTGTCCGCTTCGAAGATCAGTACGGCAGGACAGTCTGAATGCTCCTCAACCTCTATCGCTCACTGCGCAGCTATCGGGGTTTCATCCTCGGCAGCGTCAAGCGCGAGTTCCAGTCGCGTTATCGCAACTCTCTGTTCGGTGCCTTGTGGACCGTGCTCAACCCACTGTCGATGATTGTGGTGTACACGGTGATCTTCTCCCAGATCATGCGCGCCCGGTTGCCGGGCGTGGAGGATGGGCTGGCCTATAGCGTGTACCTGTGCGCCGGGCTGCTGACCTGGGGGCTGTTCTCCGAGATCACCCTGCGCAGCCAGAGCATGTTCCTGGAAAATGCCAACCTGCTGAAGAAGATCAGCTTCCCCAGGATTTGCCTGCCGGTGATTGTGCTGCTCAACGCCGGGATCAACTTCGCAATCATCCTCGGCCTGTTCCTGGGCTTTTTGCTGATCACCGGGCGCTTGCCCGGCATGGCGTTGTTGGCGCTGGTGCCGTTGCTGGCCCTGCAAGTGATGTTCTCGGCCGGGCTGGGGATGATTCTTGGTGTACTGAACGTGTTCTTCCGGGATGTCGGGCAATTCTTCGGCATCCTCCTGCAGTTCTGGTTCTGGCTGACGCCCATCGTCTACCCGATGTCGATCCTGCCCGAAGGCATCCAGCGCGTCCTGGCGCTCAACCCGCTGACCGCCTTGATGCACAGCTACCAGAATGTGTTTCTCTACAACCAGTGGCCGGACTGGAGTTCGCTGACCCCCGTGCTGGTGATCGGCCTGCTGTTCTGTGTGATGGGGCTGCGGCTTTTCCGCCAGCGTGTCGGTGAAATGGTGGATGAGCTCTGATGGGAACCATACGCGTCAGTGGCCTGGGCAAGGCCTACAAACAATACCCGAACCGCTGGAGCCGGCTGATTGAATGGCTGGTGCCCTTCTCCCGTCCTCGCCATCAACAGCATTGGGTGCTGCAAGGCGTCGACTTCGAAATCCCGGCCGGTGAAGCCGTGGGCATTGTCGGGGTCAACGGTGCCGGCAAAAGTACCCTGTTGAAAATGATCACCGGCACTACCCAGCCCACCTGCGGGCAGATTCATCTGCAAGGCCGGGTGGCGGCCCTGCTGGAATTGGGCATGGGTTTCCACCCGGACTTTACCGGTCGGCAGAATGCCTTCATGGCCGGTCAGTTGCTGGGGATGCAGGTTGAGGAGATCGAGGCGCTGATGCCGGAGATCGAAGGGTTTGCCGAGATCGGCGAAGCCATCGATCACCCGGTGCGCACCTATTCCAGTGGCATGCAGATGCGCCTGGCGTTCAGTGTGGCTACCGCGCGCCGACCCGATATCCTGATCGTCGATGAAGCGCTGTCGGTCGGTGATGCCTACTTCCAGCACAAGAGCTTCGAACGCATCCGCAGCTTTCGCCGCGCCGGCACCACGTTGCTGATCGTGTCCCACGATCGCTCGGCCATCCAGTCGATCTGCGACACCGCGATCCTCCTGGAGAAGGGCCGCATGGCCATGCACGGCAAGCCGGAAGAAGTCATGGACTACTACAACGCCATGCTCGCCGAGCGCGAAGGCCAGATCGTACGCCAGGAAATGCTCGCCAACGGCCAGGTGCAAACCATCTCCGGTACCGGTGAAGCGACCATCCACAGTGTGCGCCTGCTGGACCAGCGCCAGCGTTCGGTGGAAGTCGCCGAAGTCGGTCAGCCCATGGTGTTGGAGGTGCAGGTGGATGTGCGCCAGGACATCGAACGCCTGGTGCTGGGCTTCATGATCAAGGACCGCCTCGGCCAGGCGATCTACGGCATCAACACCCACCGACTCGACCAGGCGCTGACGGACCTGCACGCCGGCGAGCGGGTGACTTACCGCTTTGCGTTCCCCATGCGCCTGGGCAAGGGCAACTACTCCGTGGCCCTGAGCCTGTCACGCCTGGACTCGCACCTGGACCGCAACTTCGAATGGCGCGATTACGGCCTGGTGTTCCACGTGATCAACAACCGCCAGGAAGACTTTGTCGGCTGCTCGTGGCTGGAGGCACAAACCAGCATCACCCGTTCATCAGAAACCTCGGTACAACCTCAGGCGCCGGAGACCGCCCCATGACACGACTGCTGGTTGAATGCACCTATGTGTTCGAACACCCGCAAGCCAACTCGGGTATTCAGCGCGTGGTGCGCAACGTCATTACCGAGCTGCCAAGAAACAACCCGGCCGTCGAATGCATTCCCGTGGTGATGCTCAAGGGCGCGCTGTATCAAGTGACCAGCCTGGCGCCACTCAAGGTGCCCAAGCTGGACCTGATGGGCGTGCGCGTACGGCTGGAGCAGATCGCCAACCGGTTCTGGCTGATGCACCGCACGCTGGAGCGGCGCACGCCGTTTCGCCAATCCCGGTTCGCTCGCCGAGTGTTGTATGTAGGCTGCCGGCTGGCGGCATTTGCCGCGTTGAGCGTGCCGATCCGGCTGCTCAATTACTGCCTCAGGCGCCAGGAGATCCCCACCCGCTGCCAACCCCTGCAGCATCAGGCGGGTGATCAACTGGTGCTCCTGGACTCTTCCTGGCACGCCGATTTTTTCCCCCTGGCCGAACAACTCAAGCGCGATGGCGTGGGCATTGTCTCGGTGATCTATGACTTGATCCCGCTGACCCACCCGCAGTTCTGCGACGCCGGACTGGTCCGGGTGTTCAACCACTGGTTCGACTGGATCGCGAAG
>Ga0247812_10001671_pt1 | contig 12528 bp, 13 predicted proteins | sample UWRJL149409B1_FD_178011 | JGI IMG/M metagenome (GOLD analysis project Ga0247812, IMG submission 178011) | Plant litter microbial communities from Arlington Agricultural Research Station in Wisconsin, United States - UWRJ-L149-409B-1 | ecosystem: Environmental > Terrestrial > Plant litter >...
TGAATCAAATCAATGCAGAGGTGAGACAGCTTGACTCCCGACTCCGTATGGATGCATCACAGGCTGACACACACCAGCAAAACAACCGCGCAGCATTAGAATCCGCATCCATTGCCAGTGCATCTAGAGCAGACAATCGAGCTCTGAATAGCATTCAATTCATGACCATGCTCTTCCTACCCGCCTCTCTCGTCTCTTCCATATTCGGGATGGGGTTCTTTAACACATCTGTGGAAGACGACGGCAGGACAACGTTCACTGCAAGTAATAAATGGTGGCTGTGGCTGGCAGTTAGTGTACCGGTAACATGCATTTGTTTTATTGCCATTGCGGTAGGGACGTTTTTGGCCAAACGGAAGGAGCAGAAGTCCAATTCTTTGACGAACGCCGAGTTAGCAAAGACAGAAGGGGCGATGGCAGTTGATAGGATTAATAGTTACAAAACGGCTTAAATACAGATCATGATTGTATACGCATGACGGAAGTAAGTATATATACACGCATATAGTTACGTTTCGTTCGTTAGATAATAGATACATATCCAAATTTCTTTGACTCTTTCATCATAGAACGTACAAGCTAGCACCGAAAAAATGAAACAAGAACTAGTAATTTATCGATTCTTGTATAATTACATTGAATTTAGATCTGGTCCACCAGAGATTGTCCCATGTGATTTTACTTCAACCTTTTGTTGTCAAGAGATAACTCGCTCTCTGAATTGCCACCTTCTCGCTGAACATATCCCATTCTTGTTAACACCTTCCAGTAACAATATCTTGAACTTGTTTTGTTCGTCGCTCCATCTCTACGCAGTATAGTAAGAGAGATGCAGTTGATGTGATAAGCGATGTGATGCATCTACATATATGGTCATATACAGCACAACCCTAAAGGCACAAACCCAGTTGCTTCATACCAAATTGGATCATTCCGTGTACATTATGTAACTTTACGTATATTAATAGACTCACGTATAAATGTTGCTACAGTAGCTGGAGATTTCTTGATCTCGGTAGTGCTGGAGTTTAAACCCAATAAAAGTCAAGTCATTGCAGTCCCATAATCACAATATAATAAACTAAAGTTCAAACTTCACTTCGTTTTTGTTTTTTAACACGTCCCTTAATTCTCCTCCCCTATCATCTGCAAACTCTACTGAGTCATAGAGCGGCCTCTTTGTATTTGTCCTTGTTTATGTAACGCAACAATCTCGTCCAGATACGTTTTCTAATTGAGGTCTTCGACCGCGAGGTATCTCTCATAGCTCTCGTAGGCTCTGCTGTAGTTTTCATGGCAGCCATGTGAACTACATTGCCTCCGTAAGTAGGTTCGGATGATTTCCTGGGCTTCTTTGGTGGAGGCAAATTGATGACTGGATGTTTAGAATTATCGGAATTGTACTTGGATGGTTGCACGCCATCTCGTGAAGGGACTGCTACCGGAAGTTCAGAAATAAAATCTCCAGGAGGAATGTATTTGGATTGACGAGATGATCACTTGCCTTTTTTGAGACTAGGAGGCCGTTTAAATTGACGAGATGATGGCGTGGCTTCTTCCATAGGAGACCTAATACTGCTCGAGGTAGAGATGTATCGTGAAACCGGATCAGAATTGTCTGTAGCTCTTCCCAATACACCCGCCGTAACTATATCTTTCGTATTCTCATCTTCCGCTCGAGATCGGTTGCTCTCCTTCGACGGGGTTACAAACGCAGATGCAGGTTCGCATCGGCAGCAGAAACCAGAGTCCTCGAACACCAGGCTGCCTGTTGAGATACTGATGCTATTTTGTCTGGGAATCGCCTCAGAAGTACGAATTTCTGATTCTGGTTTCATTGAACCTATATCTAGGTTGATGATTCCTTCTTCTTGTCTCTTTGCAAGCTTTCCGCCAGTTCCGAACACATTATGAAAAATGTACTCAGGAGTATAATTACTGACACGGCGACGGCGTGGTCTTACAAAGGACGCTTTCAAAACATTTGAGTTATCTAATCTAGGGCTGGTGTGCATTGCTTCTTAGTAATGTAAAGGTCATGAATGTTGATCAGGAGTTAAAACAGGGTTAGCTTTGTTTTAATGTGATGTCCTATGTCATGATTCACAGCAAAAGATGCCTTGCTAAGAGCCTTGCTAAGAGCCGCCCAAAAAGATATCTAGATTCTAATTGATTGGGCTCTGGTAGTGTTACACAACATATGCCAAGGATAGTAAGGGGTTGGTCTAATTTTAGCCACCACCACCAAGTGTAGTCTCTCGCCTGAAGATGCCTATACTCTTGGTTTTGGTATGAGGAATCCAGCTTGCTTATGAGCGCAGGTTCTACGGACACACCCAGTATGGACGGTCTGAACGAAGGAGTTGGATTGAACAACAATTCTGAGCCGTGTCAACCTGTTGATCTAGATCCAGCTGCTGTTAGTTTTAGCCTATATGAAGCTAATATAAAAATAGAACACTTAGGAAGAAGAGAACTCGACGAGAAGCCATGGAAATATGTAGGCTACAGAAGGTATACTGAGTTCCTTGCTTCCGATAATGATTTCTTAGTCTTCCGGCGATTCAATACCGTTAGCACTCGTGTTGCCCTCATGCTACAGCATCAAGTATCGATACTAGAAGCCAAACTAGATCTTTTAGATACGCAGTATAGCAGGAGAGATGCAGTTGATGTGAATAACGGGTCTTTTCGAGATGACGAAGAAGACCGACTCCAAGTTCTTGAGGAGCTGCGAGTGAAGCTCTTAGAATATAGTAAGCACATCACATATATAATATACAAAAACAGCAATGTATGGGAAGTCCAAGCTAACATCTAGTTGATGAATTCATGCTCCAGCAAGCGCAAATAAAGCAACAACCGAAATCATCACTAGACGACATCCAAAGCCTTCGCACATGGCACTCCAATCACTCGAACTGTGCAATCTCAGAAGAAGAACAATCGTACCTCCACTACCCCAAAGATCTCTTCTCTTTAGTGCCCAAGGAAAAATCGCCTTTACGACGCTTTCTCGAGCGGTCGAGAAATTTCCGCTCCTACCGGCTTTGGAGAAGTAAGAACGCACCTGAGCTCCCATTGCACGACGAGCACGTCATCTATGTTTCAGACAAGAAAATTGAACGCTTTGTCACCGCAGTTATTGTGATGCTGGGAATGATCATGTTAATTGCGCCAATGTGGATCTTACAAGCGCTAGATGGGAGGACGCTCCCAAAATTAGGCACCATTACGGCTTTTATTGTGACGTTCTTGATGCTGGTTTCGTATGCGACGTTGGCCAAGCCCTTTGAGACTTTGGCTGCTACTGCTGCGTAAGTTTTCATATCATTCAAGTGTTATTCGCCCCGAAAGTAACAGTAAATACAGATATGCAGCTGTATTGACGGTGTTCTTGCAATTTGGTGGGAGCTCTTCTGCGGTTGAAGCAACAACCACTTAGTCTTGGTCGAGTGAAGACTGAACATTGTCTCACAATCAGCATCTCTCAAGATCTATTTGTATTTGATAGCGATATACTCACCTGTCTTCGTACCCTAGGTACTAGACTGGAATGTATTCTCTACACGCGCAATGAGTTGCATATGCCAGTAGAAAGAGGGCAAATTACTGTTATTCGTTTTCGAAGCACCTTTGAGAAATGAATGAATTCGTATTCTTGGAACGGCAATCTCCTTCTACTTAGTTTTGTTCTGTTAGATTACTATGCAGTTGAGAATCTCGTAAAAGCAATAACCGAAAGTCAACGCACCTCCAAAGCTCCTATTTAAACCAAAGGGTAAATGCTGCCAACAGCGAGCGATAAACGGTGTAGATATCCTCTTAGAAGCTAGGATCATATCTAATTTCTTCCTAAATTTTCCCAACTCAGACAGACCAAAACGAGATCACACGCAAGCCAAATCCCAAATCAAACGAGCGTGAAAACACTTTCTGAGTTAGATGGCGAGATCACTGCCTGCAGCCTCTTTACCTTCTCTCTTTTCTGCATTTAGACAATATTCACTTCTATATATAAAGGCACCCTTAAAACATTCCATGTGCAAGACGGTATTTTTAAACGATGGCAGTGAAGTCCAGCAAAGCAAATACCCTTCTAACTTAATAGGAAGACCATCAGACATCATCGCGATAGTGAAAATTGGCAGATGTTGAAAACTAAGAACATATACATAAATAGCAAAATAAAATGGCGCTAAACGAAAATAAAGATACGAATGAATCCGAGAAGAAATGGTACTGATGCAGGAGCTGGAGGGCTTGGATGAGAACCGTTGCTGCCCTTCTTTTTTTCTTTTTCTTTGGACATGGCTAACTTTGCCAGGTCATAGTTTATTACAAACAGGTTCACTGTAACTGTTTTGGAGCCGAGCGAAAGTGGTTTAGCCAGCTGGATACAAAACGTTCTCCAGCTGTAATTAGTTGATTAACTTAGCCATGATCTATATGGACTTCCGGATCCGATATGTACGTTAAAACATCATGACCCGGGTATCCAGCCAAACGCCATCTAATGGTACATTCTCGAACTAACATAACCATGCCAATATATTGCTCCTTCCCTCAGCAAACGCCGGAACACCAAAATCAAGGCCACAATGCAAGTGGAAACTGCCATCTCAGTCGTAACATATCCTTAGGTCCATAGATAGTACTATACTCGTCAATAAAGGTCTCTGGCCCCTCCATCTCAGCTCCAGTATGGCCTTCGTAGATCATATCCCAGATTCCTCCATGGAGAACCACGTGTCTTCTGTTGCTGATTGCCCAGCTATAACTTGACTCGAACACCCCTGAGAAAGCACTGCAGCGAAGCAGTACCTCGTAATCGATAATGCCTTGCTGGTCCCAAGTCATATTCATCATCCGCCGATTCTCAATTTCAAACCCAGGCCGAGCAAGAAGATCTGCTTTCATTCCCCCAATTATTCCTTCTTTCTCCGTTTCGGCTCGAAATCGTGCTGAGTCCTCGGGGTTTCCTGATGCCAGATACATCGACTTGAGCCCGGATTTCTTGCCCCCTTCAAGGTAGTTTTTAGACTGCATATCGTAGCCTGGCCAGTTGACATTCATAGCATCCTGATCCGTCCGCAAATGTACCCCATAGAACTTTCCTCTTTGAATTCCAGGGTGACTAAGATCTAGATCCAAGTTATCTCTCTCTGAAAGAGAAAACAAAACCGCTCCTGCAATCCGCCGTATGTCCCATCGCGTTTGTATAAGACGCCCATAGGTTGCTATGAAAGCGGGCGGGTCGTAGTTTATGGGGAATCGAAGAAGAGGCAGACTTTCTGATCGGATCGTGATAACGACAGGTTTTTCTGGGGAGAATGCCGGTTGGGTATCCTTCATCCATTGGTCAAACTTCGGTCTCCACGTTTCCATATTTGCAATAACGCTCTCGGCCATAGGGTGGAAATGCATGTCGGGGAGTCCTTCAGGGGTAAGTTGGGATTCAGGGGGTGAGTCGATGCCATGAATATCAGGGTGGGAATCTCGTAGTTCTTCTCGGGTTAGGTACAGGTGGATTTGTGGGCAGGCAGCGCCGAATGAACGGATGAAGTGCTGTAGGTCAAAGAGGTAATCAAAGTTTGTTGTGACGCCGTGGTTGGAGAGGTCGGTGATATCATCAGCATTGCGAATAGTAATCCTAGATTTGATCAGCATTTGGTTCTCCAGTTACTTGCAAGTAGTTGCATGCATGCAAGTCGTTCGCAAATTTGGAATGTGTCTCTTACACTGGAAGAACAAATCCTGTCGCTTCTTGGTGTTAGTGGTGACAATCCACAATACATTGGCAAGAACAACTTACCACCTGCTTCCAAACTAAAGCGCAAACAATTCAACATCATATTCTTGATATTTCCAAACCCTCCAATTGGCGGGTTGCATTGTATAACCAACCCAGGCTGGAACTTTCTCTTCTTGCTGGCGCACATTTCCCGTAACGGTTTTGAATTGTATGGCCCATCGATTTCGTTTTTTATGAATTGCTCCACAAACCTCTCCTTGCGCCCCTCCACACTGTATACATGTTTGTATTCCGGCACATCCACTGTTACATCATGAGTCCACAAATATGTCGATGTGGCCAAAATCAGGATGGTGGGGAGGAGGAACTTGAGGTAGTAGAAGACAGGTCGGCCTATGCTGGCGCGAGCCTTGAGGGACGAGAATTCAAAGCGATCGATGGCCATAATGCCCTGCCGGAGGATGACCACCGCGCAAAAAACAATTGCAAGAAATGAAAAATTGAAAGAAGAAGTGAAGGTGGTGGTGGTGTGGGACATGGGGAAAGCGATAATAAGAGCTACTCCGTAGATTGATTTCCATTGCCAAGAATCACAAATGCGCCGAGCGCCTCTAATTAGGATCGAGACATGATCTCCCTCAATTTCAACCGGTAGCACATGAGGCACACCAATGAAACTCCATTTATTTATCGCCGCATTTGCTGCAAAGGTGGATTGGCGGGATCGAGTAGGTTGTCAGGTCGTTTGTAAGAGGGAAAGGCCGGATATCCGAAAGGCTAGAGCGAATCCAACACTTCGAAATACGGTATCCCGGCATAGTTTGGGTTAGCACTTGGCAGTAGTGGGATGGATTATATCCTCATTTGAACAAAGTGGATTAAGCCGGAATGCCTTGTCTTCTGGCAGATGGGCAATAGGTAAAAGGCACTGAAGGAGGATTTGGTTGGAACAGCTACTGCTGGATGGGGCTTATGTTTTGAGTTCCAAGTTTCATCACGTTGGTTGTGTTGTTTTGACATATCTCGCATAAACCACAGGCTTGGGAACGGAATGCGCCAAGCACTTCTCGGGTGTCGGCAAGTAGGGTCAGAATATATATAGTAATATCGTCAATGAAAACAAACTCTGCGCTGAGATACAAGAGCTGCAAGACATTATAGTAATGGGCGGTGATGGGTGGAATAGGGGTGAAGCTATGTGCCTCGAGGGAGATTTAGATATGCGATGAGGGACCGAGACAACATCAACACGAATTACCTAGCTGGTTCCCAGCATGCATACAAGTCAATAACAATTCACTCATTCCCTTCCCAAGGAAAGATGCCAATTCTGGCGAACTGAAGTCTCTAAAAAAGAGTAGTGACTTCTCATTTCGGAAGCGAACCCCTGGGAATAAACAATTTCGGCTCGGCTAACCTCGCTTGCCATCCAAATATGATTTGTTTGGAAAAGAGATTGGTGCAATGCGACCCGATTGAGCATGATCTATCTCGATGATTACCACTGTATCTAGGCCCATCACGCCTCCGCAACCTCCAGACGCTGTATCTTGCCCATCACATTCGAAAAGAAGCTAATAGTCGTTAAAGACTTATCTCGCGATGTCAGAATCCAGGCATGAGACAGCTTCAAAAAATGTATCGCATACCACATCTTCTCTGGTCGCTCGGAGAACCAAGTTCCTATCATCTGACAGCATATCATCGCTCCTGGGAACGGTTTCCAAAGATTATGTGCTTTCAGTCCATACCCTGTACTTTTCAAGAATTTCTGGAGCTTTGGTGTTAAGTGAGATGGCTGTATGTTGTTGGTCATCTCTGGTCCAAGAAGATATGTTGCTAGTATGAAAATACAAAGACGGATTGCCGATGCTCGTACATTCTCACAGCCCTTTGATGCGACTGGGTTCTCTTCGATCATTATCCCTTGCTGTAGATCACACCACTGAGTATAGATATAATCATACACTGATTGGGGTGTTTGGACTTCGCTATATTCACCACCCACCCACAGCATGAAGTATAGCTCTTTGAGCAGCGTGAGAAGTAAAGCATTTTCTTCCAAAGTATAGTCGCATCCAAGGGTGAATATATCTATGTCAAGCGGTAATGAGAAACCTATTTTATGATCTCTCCCGCCACCTAAATTGAAGAACAGTGAGTACGTATGATCTAATAGGAAGAAACCTCCTTCTAGGATGTTCCAAATTATCTCCTCAGTTTGCGGATAGGGCTGAGTCATTATGCTTTTTGAAAACCTACGCAGGGCTGTATAATTCCCTACAGCACCATTTAGAATCTGCTCCTTGTCAGCAAGATCACCAGACACTCGGGTAGACTCGGACAGGGGCCATAAATACCTCGAAAGCAAGCAAAGATTGAATTGCCCCAAGCGTCGAGGGTTTATGGTCTTCGAAATTATGTCTCAGTGCGTCTTCTAGAAGTCGGACAGTAATATGACGTTGATGAATAGTCCATCGACTTAGTTCTCCGTATTCCTGTAGATCATCCCAACCAGATGCGATGAGTAGTTTTCCGCTTGTAAAATGAGGATCATATATGGTCCATTGCATTATCTGAGTTTGATATTGATCATCCTTATCGTCTGTGCGAATATGTGTTTCAATGACTGGAACGGTCAGCAGGGTAAAGACCGATAGAATCCAGCCATGACATGTGCAGCATTATGACCAATCAGGGTTTAACAGAGATCAAAGAGGAGCTTAGGAAAATACTCACACCTCTGCACCCTCTGAGTAGACTCCGAAATAAGACCTTCCCCTTTCAGAACATGTCTAAAAGGAGCCGTTGTACAAAATACCCTATTTGCTAGTGCCCTCTCAACCAAACGCTCCCTGCAAGGCACCTCATAAGCACATTTCGCTTTTTCAGCCGCCAAAACTTCCATTTGTTTCTTCAATTTCTGTTTGAAATATCCCTTTTTGATATGTGACCTCACCTTACTAATCCGTTCCCTCTTTCCCTTTTCCGGAGGTCCCGACATTATGATAAACGCATCATCTCCTATGCGCTTCATGATGAAGATGTGTCTTATACAGAAAGATAAACAGGGTGAGAAAAGATGTTGACAGAGGCTCTTTGTTTCTTGGATTTGAACCCACCAAACCTGCTGAAGATGATCACGTACTCACGGGTCTTACGGTAAGGCGCAGAATGACTAGTACAAATTCCTATTTAAGCTTAGTGGGGGATCGCTTAGCCCCTGAGATCCACCTTCCAAACTACCTCGGTGCTCTCCGGTCGGCGGTAAACTTAAACTTTAAACTGGGATTCTTTATATGTACCTAAGCGTTGTCTTAACTTTCAATGAAAGAAGTCAGAAAGGCTTAAATTTCTCCCAAATCTTCGTCTCCAAACCCTAAGAAAAGTCGCTTCTACATCAATTTCAAAATAAAAATAAAAATGGCACCATATCTAAACGACAACGCGGTTTGGTTTGGTTAGCATTCATAACCTTTCTTCAAACAAACAGAATATACAACTGATAAACCCCAGTAACCGGATGCTCCAACGGTCTCGGAAAAGCACTTGCTCTCCACGTCTACAACCAGGGGCACAATATAGTCGCCACATCCCGTTCGCTCACTTCCCTGGGATACCTTCCAACCAGTCCCAAGGTCTTAAAACTAACTCTAGACGTAACATCCCAAGCATCCATCACGTCCGCAATTGATACGGCAGTCGCACAATATGGACGGATAGATGTAGTGATCAACAACGCTGGCTATGGCTCGTTAGGTGAAGCGGAGAGTTTTCCGGAAGAAGATGCACGAGCACAATTCGAGACGAATTTCTGGGGTCCGATGAGGATTACGAAAGATTGCTTGAGGGTGTTTAGGGATTGTAACGCTCCAGGAACCGGGGGAACTGTGGTGCAGGTTAGTTCCCTTGGGGGTTATTTGGGTTATCAGGGAACCTCTATCTACAATGCCACGTACGTTGCTGTGCACCTAGCACCATTATTCTCTCATTTTCCAAAAAGATGTCTCACTCATTTCATATTTTAATATTCTAGTAAATTTGCTCTTGAAGGCTACACTAAAGCTATAGCTAAAGAGGTAAAGCCTGAGTGGAATATTAACTTTCTCATCCTCTCGCCAGGAGGCATTAACACAGAGTTCGCCAGTAATGTACTATACCCACCTCGTCACCCAGCATATGCCGAAGAGTCCGGTTCTTCAATCGATGTTATGGTTAAGTATATGTCCGATCCTGAAGCTGTGAAAACTTGGGCAATCCCGGAGAAATGTGCCGAGGTTCTATTTAGTGCCGTGGTTGGGCAGAATGAAAGACCCTTGCCAAAGAGACTCAATATGGGACAAGAGGCGCTTCCAATGATGAGGGCTGATGTCAAAGATTATTTGAAGGAGATGGAAGATTGGGAGAAAGAGACCGTGAAAGTTGCTCCTGATGGAAAGAGTTAGGAAAATGTCAAATAGTGAGATGAATTATGGTGCATAAAATACCCCCATGCTTCAAGGTAAACCCAAATCACAGCATATTTAAAGGGCTCCTAAGGCTAACAAGTAAGTCATATTAGACAAAATTAGTCATCCTTTCTACTCGTGATGATAAGAAGTCGAAGGAGCCAATATCTTCCAGTAAAACCAGTATACTCGTGAATTTATTTGATTTGTCGCAGAAATTAATCCAACATTTATGCGCATTTCCACGTAGTTTATTATTAAGAAACCTATTCTTGTTGTCAATGTTACCTAAATATCAAGATCTTTCCGACTGCCATAGTTTTTTCAGACCAATAAATTATTTTCAGGCAAAAGTATGTAAGTTTTCTAATGACAAGCAAACCTTGAAACCAGAAATGATCGCTAGTTATAATGTAGAATCATATATCTATTACGAATTTTCAAATGGTTGGTTGTATTGAGGTTGTATTACTTTTCGCAGGTATGGAGTGTGGTCGAAAGATTGTGAAGGAGATACTGGTATAGCGGGCATGTCAAAAGTCAAGTTCATTTGAGTTGAATGCATGTTGAAGGTCTACGGCTCCGACTACACGTGATGTAACAGTAATGAATTACGCGAATTTGGCTCGTCTGTATCTAACAAATAGCCGGCATGTGAAGAGGTTGTTGTGATAGGTTTTTGCTGACTATACATCTCCAACATTCCTGGAAGGCGCAGCATTAGCAACGTATGGGAGGCACATTATCAACAAAAGGGCTGTCTCCAGCTTGTCTTGAAACCCTGTCGTTACATATCCAATGGCTGTAGGTACATTTCTCTTCGGTACATTCACTGCGGTGTGAATTGATAATTGTTATATCGAATGCATATTTGTTGGATTTTCACACTGGCTACACCAATTATGTCCAAAATAATAAAAAGCTCATGCAACCATGGGTTCCAGATGAGCATCTAACACTATCTATATGTTGGTTTCATTTTTACTTGCCACTTGAATTGGCTGATGCCAAAAACCAACATTATTAGTGATCCTGGTTGGCAAGCGACATGACAATTCCTAGCATTTAGCCGGTTGCAAACCCTCGAAGCTGCGCGTCAAACTTATTTCCCAGAATCATTATGCCCCATTTTCAAATATTGGGACTGCACACTAAAACTGATTCTTAACAAACAAATCTTGATATTTTCCCTGATAAATTTTAATCAGATATCCCGTTGTCTCTCGAAACTTCAAAACACAGTTTCCAACTTATCTTGAGCGGTTGAAAAAATGGCTACGATTATTTACGATGAAGGTCACGAAGGCCGAAAGCGTCCACATGCGATTCATAGCACCAAGCAGCTGCTGAACAACGTCCTTGATGGAACAGCAAGCACTCTTCCTGCTAAGCTTTATGCCGAGTTTCCCAAATCCCCATTCAATTATGATTTGGGTGTTTACAAAGTGACCCACGGCGATTTGGCAAATGCTGTTAATGGAGCTGCATGGTGGTTGACGACAACGCTTGGGCCAGGCAAAAACTTCCAAACTCTGTGCTATATGGGGTGGAATGATGTTCGGTACGCAGTGTTTATTCTGGGTGCTGTCAAGGCTGGATACAAGGTTGGTCTGACTCCATTCTGCTTGTTCGAACTTAACTAACACAACCAAACCATCTAGATATTTTTAAACTCCCCAGGAAACAGTCTAGAAGGAACAAAAAGCCTATTCGAGGCATTTGACTGTAATATACTCCTCGCTCCAGAACCACAACCGCCATATGTAGCACCAGTTTTAAATTCCACCAAAGTACGACTGTGTACGGTTCCATCTATTGATTTCTTCCTTCATCAAAATCACAATCATTTTCCCTTTGACAAAACGTTCGAAAAAGCTAGACACGAACCTTTGGTAGCTCTTCATACATCTGGTACTACCGGGATTCCCAAACCTGTCGTCTACACACATGACTACGCTGCATCGCTCGCGAAGATGCTGCAATTAGCTCCACCAGAAGGCCACGAATCTTTTGAGAAAATCTGTCAGGGTGGCAGAGTATATTCTGTTGCCCCACCTTTCCATGTGAGTTGTTTGGTACCTGGAGTTGAAATGTATATTACCTGGACTGATGAATAATTTAAGTGCACCGGATGTTTTCTGCTAATAGAGGCTATCTCAAACCAAACTGCCTACATCTACCCTCCACCATCAGTATTTCCTTCTGCGTCCCTCATTCTGGAAGCCTCAAAGCATACAGTCGCAGATGGCATTCTAGGTGGACCTCCGATCGTGGCGGACCTAGCTAACAACCCCAATATTTTGGAATCGATGTCTAAAAAGATTC
>Ga0247812_10001672_pt1 | contig 12526 bp, 9 predicted proteins | sample UWRJL149409B1_FD_178011 | JGI IMG/M metagenome (GOLD analysis project Ga0247812, IMG submission 178011) | Plant litter microbial communities from Arlington Agricultural Research Station in Wisconsin, United States - UWRJ-L149-409B-1 | ecosystem: Environmental > Terrestrial > Plant litter >...
CCGGGCGGCAAGCGGGTGGTGGTGGTGGCCACGCTGGACAACCTGCTGAAGGGCGCGGCCACCCAGGCCATGCAGAACCTCAACCTCGCGCTGGGCATCGACGAACTCACCTCGATCCCGCACTGATTGACATCGACAGGCGGCCGTGGCCGCCGATGGAGCACAACATGGCAGACCTTCTGTGGCAGAAGCCGGGCGTCGCGGTCGACGCAAAGATCCAGACCTTCCTTGCCGGCGATGACGTGATCCTTGATCGCGAATTCTTCCTGCACGACATCGCCGCCAGTGCAGCGCATGCGCAGGGACTGCAGCACATCGGCATCCTCAGTGCGGACGAGTTGGCCGGCCTGCAACGCGAGTTGGACGTACTCGCTGACGACTTCCGCAGCGGACGCTTCGTGCTGGATGAGCAGTACGAAGATGGTCATTCGGCCATCGAAGCGCGCCTTACCGAGCGCCTGGGCGACGCAGGCCGCCGGATACACACCGGCCGCAGTCGCAACGACCAGGTGCTGGTTGCCACGCGCCTCTGGCTGAAGGAAAAACTGCTGCGCGTGTCCCAGCTGAGCGCGGAGATCGCCAAGGTGGCGCTGGACCGTGCCGACGCTGAGAAAGACCTGCCGATTCCCGGCTACACCCATATCCAGCGCGCGGTCGTCTCGTCGGCTGGCATGTGGTGGGCGGGCTGGGCCGAAGCCTTCATCGACAACGCCATCCGCGCCCGCGACACGCATGCACTGATAGACGCCAATCCGCTCGGTACCGCCGCCGGCTACGGCGTCAACCTGCCGCTGGACCGCGCGCACACCACCGCGGCGCTGGGCTTTGCGCGCATGCAGATCTCGCCGATCTACGCGCAGCTGTCGCGTGGCAAGTTCGAGATGGCCGCCCTGGAGGCACTGGGCAGCGCCACCCTGGACCTGCGCCGCATCGCCTGGGACCTGTCGCTGTTCACCAGCGCCGAGTTCGGTTTCGTCGCACTGCCTGCGCAGTACACCACCGGCAGTTCGATCATGCCCAACAAGCGCAATCCGGATGTCATCGAGCTGATGCGCGCCACCCATGCCAGCGTGGCCGCCGCGCGTACCGAGATCGAGCAGCTGTTGTCGCTGCCATCGGGTTACCACCGTGACCTGCAGGGCTCCAAGGGGGCGATTTTCCACGGCTTCGGCCGCGGACTCGCTGCGCTGGAGTTGCTGCCCGCCCTGCTGGCGAACCTGGAGTGGCGCAACGACAAGCTGCTGGCCGGCATCGATTCGGGCATGTACGCCACCGACGTCGCGGTGGAAGCGGCGGTTGCAGGCGTGCCCTTCCGTGAGGCGTACAAGGCTGCGGCGGCCCGCGCCGACAGCGCAGGGCAGGGGCGGTCACCAGAAGGCAGCCTGGCCGCACGCGTGTCTCCCGGTGCGGCAGCGGACCTGCAGTTGGACGCGCTGCGCGCGCGCTGGCAGGCGCTGCGCTGATGGCCGCCACACTCTATCTGGTCCTGGCGATGCGGCGGTCGGACTTCAACCCGGAGGCGGTGCAGCCGCATGTAGCCTTTCTGGACGGCCTGCGTGCCGCCGGGCAACTGCAGCTCACCGGCGGATTCAGTGACAGCAGTGGCGGCGCCTATGTACTGTGCAACGTCGGCAGCCTCGAGGACGCACGCGCCATCGTCGCGCGCGATCCGCTGGTCACGATGGAGACGTCGGACCTGACCGTGCACGAGTGGATCACCCGATGAGCCGCTCATGAGTACATCTCCCTTCGTCGAACAGCCCCTGCCCCCTTGGCGGCGGGCGGTGTTGAAAGTCGGCAGCAGCCTGCTCGCCGCCGACGGGGGAGGGCTGTCGCCGCGCTACGCGTTGGGTCTTGCACAGTTCGTTTCCGCCAACGTGCTGGCGGGACGCGAGGTGGTCATCGTGTCGTCCGGCGCGGTGGCGGCCGGTCGCGCCATCCTGCCGAAGGTGGAGGCTGCCGGCGCGGCGATGGCGGCCCGCCAGGCGCTCGCCGCGCTCGGCCAAGCGCAGCTGATCGGGCTGTGGCAGCGGTTCTTCGAGCGTCCCGTCGCGCAGGTCCTGCTCACCCACGATGACCTGCGCAATCGCCGTCGCTATCTCAATGCCCGTGCCACGCTGACTGAACTGCTGCGGCTCGGTGCGCTGCCGGTGGTCAACGAGAACGACACCGTATCGGTGGATGAACTCAAGCTCGGCGACAACGACAACCTGGCGGCGACCGTCGCCGCGCTGGTCGACGCCGATGTGCTGTTCATCGCGACCGATATCGATGGCCTGTACAGCGCCGACCCGCGCCGCGACCCGGGCGCTCGCCCCATCATCGACGTGCACGAGATCACCGCCGAGGTGCTGGCGATGGCCGGTGGCAGCGGCAGCAGTGCGGGCACCGGGGGCATGCGCACCAAGCTGGAGGCCGCCGCCAAGGCGGCGAGGCTGGGCATCGAAACCATTCTGTTCAACGGTCGCGATGGCGATGTGGTGCGTGCGCTTGCGCAGGGCCGGCTGCACGGTACACGCCTGCATGCCGCGCAGAGCCGCGAGGCGGCACGCAAGTACTGGTTGCGCCACGCGCCGGTCGAGCCTGGGGTGATCTGGATCGACGACGGAGCAGTGCAGGCCATGCGCGCAAAGGGCGCGTCGCTGTTGCCCGGCGGTATCATCGGCGCCGATGGCGATTTCCGTCGCGGCGACATGGTGGATATCCGTAGCCGCATCGAGGGTGTGGATACCAGCGTGGCGCGTGGGGTGACCCAATACGCCGCCAGTGATGTGCGCCGCATTTTGGGCCGGCACTCGCGCGATATCGAAAGCGCGCTCGGCTACAACTACGGTGGCAGCGTGGTCCACCGCGATGATCTGGTGCTGCTCTGATCCCGCGGTGGACTGGCATGCTTCCCGGCATGCCTTGCGTGCCAATCAGGCCTTATCGGATTCTTGGCCGTCCATGACCAGGAATGTCCGTCGCGTCCGCTCCCGCCCTTGCGAGGACGGACCCGATCGGGCGACCACGGTGTGCGTACCGGGCGCGAACGGGCCAAGTACGATCTCCCAACGATGATCTTTGTCGGGCGTCACGCGTTGCGTCGATCCGTCGGGCAATTCCAGAACGAATGGGAATGCTGCAAGGCCGGCGAACGCGGCGCTGCTCCCTGCAACCGTGCCTTCTTCAGGCAGGGTGATGAGGGGTGCCTGCGCCTCCACGTTGTACTGACGGGGCAGGGGATCACCTGCCGAGCGTAGATGCAGTCGTCCCAACCGGAACGGCGGCTTGGCCGGCGGCGGTGCCACGTGCTTGAAGCGCCAGCGCAGGTCGTCGCCGACCGTCGCCAGATCGTGCCAAGGCTCCTGGCCTTGCACGCTGTACTGGATGATGTCGCCGACCTCGCCGCCGCCCTCGGCAATGGCTCCGCTGCGGGTCACTAGTCCGTTTTCATCAACGATTGGCCCGGCGACCAGTTGAGTGACATCCCACTCAGCAAAATAGTCCACCTCGACGTTGCGATGCAGCGCCTCGCCGGTGTCCGGCGTTTCCACGAACAGATCGACCAGGCCAGAGCGGTCTGACCGTGCCTGGCGCACTTCCCATGCACCTCCGGGGCCTGCTTCCGCGACGACTACCGGGCCGCCGCCCAGCGACACCTCTACGCGCGTATTCGGTCTCGCGGTGCCGGTAACGCGTGTAAGTCGGCTGATCTTCCTTCCTTCCTCCGGGAACAGCAGCAGCAACGGGATGGCGGGAGCCGGGCCCACTACCACCTGTGTCGAAACCGCGGGTGAATCCGGAAACGGTCCACCGAGGCAAACAGCGCTGGCGGTGTGCGTCCCCGGGGCTGCGTCAACGATCGCGCGCCATCTCCCGTCTTTCTGCGCTTCAACCGTGGTGGACCGATCACCCACACTTACCTGTACCTTGCCCTTGGGCCGCACCCTGCCCGTGCATACGACCTTCGATCCGCCATCGCGCGCGGTGAACTCGGTGGGTGACGCCTCGACTGGCAGCACGACATCCACATAGTTACTGACGCGCACCGGGTTCTCCCATTCCCAGGCGGCGAAGAACCGCATGGTGGTCGTGGTGTGCCGGACTGCGTTAGCCCACCAGAGAAGGGTCCCGAAAGGCATTAAGTGCCTCTCACCGAAGCGTTTGGTGGTGCTGTGGCGGAAGAAGCCCCCTGATTCGGTTTCACTCCAAAGCCGGTAGCCGCCCCCGTGGGGGGCCTTCAGCTTGGCAGTCATTTTGAAGTCGATCGAGGGGCCTCCCTCGGGTGTGAGCGTAACCAGATCGATGGCCAGTTCGATTTCCGGGTCGCGGGTAGGGATGGGGGGCGTGTCCGTAGCGTGGCGGCTCATCAGTAGCTCCTCGTGGCATCGTCAGGCAGAAGGATTCTGCGAACTGCGAAGCTCTTGCCCAGCATTACGTCCGCCGGGGATGCGTTGCTGCGTTCAGTGCTGTGTTCGGGCCAGGAGAGAGATCAAGCGACGGCGCGAACAACGCGTCGTCTGGATAGGCCGCCACGATGCAGGCCAGAAGCGACCGTCGCGGCTGCGGTAATGCGGTCCCTGGAGCCCATCAGGGGCTCGGCTATACTCGATGCGGATAGTTCCCCACCCTGGTCCCGCACAGGTTCTGCCATGACACCGTCCTCTCTCCGCTTCCCTGGTTTTTCTGCCGCGTGGCGACGCCATGAGTGATATCGAACAGCAGGCACGCGCGTGCCGCGCTGCAGCCACCGTGGTGGCTGGCCTGGATGCGGGTCAGCGTGCGGCCCTGCTGCAGGCCATGGCTGCCGCGCTGGAGCGCCACGCCGGACAGATCCTCGCCGCCAATGCGCGCGACGTGGCTGCGGCACGGGTCAAGGGCGTTGGCAGTGCGATGCTGGACCGGCTGGCGCTGGATCCTCCGCGTTTGTTCGCCATGGCCGAGGCGCTGCGTGAGGTGGCGGGACTGCCTGATCCTGTTGGTCAGGTCACCCGCGACGAGGTGCGTCCCAACGGCATCCGCGTGCAGAAAGTGCGCGTGCCGCTGGGCGTTATCGCCATGATCTACGAAGCACGCCCGAACGTCACGGCGGAAGCGGCGGCGCTGTGCCTGAAAGCAGGCAACGGAGTGATCCTTCGCGGCGGATCCGAAGCGATCCATTCCAATACCGCGATTGCTGCGGCGTTGAGCAGCGCCCTGCGCGGCCAGGGCATACCCGAAGCGGCGGTCACCGTGCTGACCGATCTGCGCCGGGAGGCGATGCTGGAACTGCTGCAGCTGCATGAGCTGATCGATCTGGCGATTCCGCGCGGCGGTGAGGGCCTGATCCGCTTCGTCGCCGAACACGCGCGCGTGCCGGTGATCAAGCACTACAAGGGCGTGTGCCATCTCTTCGTGGATGCCAGTGCAGACGTGGCGCAGGCCGTGGACCTGCTGGTCGACGGGAAGTGCAGCCGGCCCTCCGCGTGCAATTCGCTGGAGACGTTGCTGGTCCACCGCGATATCGCCGATGCGTTCCTGCCGATGGCCGGCAGGGCGCTGGCCGAACGGGGCGTGCAGCTGCGAGCCGATGCCGCGTCACAGTCGTTGCTGCCAAGCAGCGTGGCGGCGACAGAAGACGACTATGCCGCAGAGTTCCTGGACCTGGTGATCGCGGTCAAGGTGGTCGATGACGTGGACGCGGCCATCGGACATATCCGGCGCTTCACCTCGGATCACACGGAAGTGATTGCGACCCGCGACGCCGCGCACGCGGAGCGCTTCATCACGGCATTGCGGTCGGCGGTGGTGATGGTCAATGCGTCGTCGCGGTTCTCGGATGGCGGCCAGCTGGGACTGGGCAGCGAGATCGGCATCTCCACCACACGCCTGCATGCGTATGGCCCGATGGGCCTGGAATCGCTGACCGTGGAGCGTTTCGTCGTGCGTGGCGAAGGGCAGGTCCGCGCGTAGGCGGTAGAGCCGACGGTAGAGCCGACTTCAGTCGGCTGCTCGCGGCTGCGGTCGACCATTCCGCGCTGCGCGCTCGCCGAGCACGGCTCGGCGCTACCGGGCAACGGTGGTCCGCGTGGCGTTTTGACGCGGTAGCGCCGCCGGTAGAGCCGACGGTAGAGCCGACTTCAGTCGGCTGCTGTGGTATGTCGGCTGCGCTCACCATTCCGCGCTGCGCGCTCGCCGAGCACGGCTCGGCGCTACCGGGCAACGGTGGTCCGTGTGGCGTTTTGATGCGGTAGATCCGACGGTAGAGCCGACTTCAGTCGGCTGCTGTGGTATGTCGGCTGCGATCACCACGCCGCGCTGCGCGCTCGCCGAGCACGGCTCGGCGCTACCGGGTAACGGTGGTCCGCGTGGCGTTTTGACGCGGTAGCGCCGAAGGTAGAGCCGACTTCAGTCGGCTGCTGTGGCATGTCGGCTGCGATCACCATTCCGCGCTGCGAGCTCGCCGAGCACGGCTCGGCGCTACCGGGTAACGGTGGTCCGCGTGGCGTTTTGATGCGGTAGCGCCGCCGGTAGCGCCGACGGTAGAGCCGACTTCAGTCGGCTGCTGTGGTATGTCGGCTGCGATCACCATTCCGCGCTGCGCGCTCGCCGAGCATGGCTCGGCGCTACCGGGTAACGGTGGTCCGCGTGGCGTTTTGACGCGGTAGCGCCGACGGTAGAGCCGACTTCAGTCGGCTGCTGTGGTATGTCGGCTGCGATCACCATTCCGCGCTGCGCGCTCGCCGAGCATGGCTCGGCGCTACCCGGGCATCCGGCCCGGCCTGTATCCAGCGCAGGTCGGCATCGGGCACACCGTCCGTGGTCTCCGGCGCGTCCGGCAGCAGGACGCGTCAGGTGGCCTGCAGCGGGGTGACCGGCAGCTGCTGCTCGGTCAGGCCCACCGGGCGTGCATCGTCATCCATGTGCAGCGTCACGGCTTTGGCTCCCGCCAACTGACGCGCCAGCGCATCGGTGGCGCCGAGGTCACGCGCGATCTCCGCACGCTCTACATCGATGCGCGGGGCACGCCGCTCCTTGCCGGCAAAGCGAAAGCGATTGTATTCCGCCCACAGGATCAGCAGTGCCGCGCAGCCCACCAGCAACACCGGCAGCGCGATGATCAGGAAAGGATCCAGCTGCTGCTTGCGCTCGTACAGCTGCACCCAGGCCAGACGCCCACCCACCAGCCAGGAAATCAGCGTCAGGACCGGCGCCCACAGGTAGAAATAGAAGGCCCAGAAGGCGAGGGTGACGAATCCCCAGGCGGTGCGTTGCAGACGGGGTTGCTGGCGCGGCTTCTGGATCAGGCGTGAGTCGAAACGGCGGGATGGCTTGTTGGCGTTCATCGTATTCCCCGGTCCGGGCTGACCCAGGTGGCGCGCTTGCTGCCCCGCTTGAGCAGGGTTTTCGGCAAGGCCACCAGGGTGGTGAACAGGCTGATCAACCAGTACGCCATCGGGTACCAGATCACCCAGAAATAATTGCGACCGATGTGGGTTTCGTAACGACGATCGATGATCAGGCTGCTGGCAAACTGCAGCAGGCATACCAGCGCCAGAATCACGCCATGCCACTGCGGCAGCAGCGTGTGGATGTACAGCGACGGCGGCAGTTCGACGAACTTGCCGAGCGCCCAGAGCACGATGATGAGCAGCATCACGTAGGCCCACAGCACGCTGAAGATGTACTCCACCAGCACGCCCCACATGCGTCGCTTGCGCCAGTCGAACAGGCTGGCGCCGTGCCGCAGCAGGACTTCCACGCCGCCCTGTGCCCAGCGCAGGCGCTGCTTCCACAGGCCGCCGAGGGTTTCCGGCATCAGGATGAAGCCCAAGGCATTGGGCTCATAGCGGATGTCCCAGTGATCCAGCTGCAGGCGCCAGCTGATGTCGATATCTTCGGTCACCATGTCATCGGCCCAGTAGCCGATCCGGTGCAGCGCGGTGCGTCGGAACCCGGCGATGACCCCGGAGATGGTGAAGATGCGGCCATAGACGCGCTGCGCGCGCTTGATCATGCCGATGATCGAAGAGAACTCGGCGACCTGCAGGCGACCGAGCAGGGTGGAGCGGTTGCGGATGCGCGGGTTGCCGGTCACCGCACCCACACGGGGACCACTGTTCAGGTGCCAGACCATCCAGTGCATCGCGTGCTCTTCGAGCATGGCATCGCCGTCAATGCAGATCAGGTACTCCGACTGCGCCGCCAGCGCACCCATGCGCAGGGCATTGGCCTTGCCGAGGTTGCGGTCCAGGTGCACCACGCGCAAGCGGGGGTAGCGTGCTGCCAGGGCGTCCAGGCGAGCACCCGTATCGTCGGTGCTGCCGTCGTTGATCGCGATGACTTCGAAATCCGGGTAGCGCTGCGCGAGGGCCGCGCCGAGGGTGTCGTCCAGGTTGGCCGATTCGTTGTGGCACGGAATCAGCAACGAGGCGAACGGATATTCGTCCATCGACGGCGGATCATCGCGGTCGCGGGATTTCCGCTCGCGACGGAAGAAGTAATAGAGCCCCCCGGACATCCAGAAAAATGCCATCACCATCGGGTAGAAGAAGGCGAACTGGAACAGGTAGTAGACCAGGGTGTGTTCCATGTCACCGCTCCGGGTACGGGAAGTTGCGTGCGGACATCGCGGCCCGGGCATCAGCGGTGGAGGGCTTGTCGGCAATGAAGTCGTCCGGGTACCACGCCAGGTGGCGCACGCCCTGCGCCTGCAGGCGACGCACCTGCGCACGCAGGCGCTCGCCCGGGATCGGCGTCTGCGTGCGCCAGTCCACCGTCTGCAGCTCGAACAGCGTGTGCTTCAACTCGGGATCGTGTTCGCGGACGGCCGCCACCAGCCGGTCCAGCCAGCGTTCGGGATCCTGGCTTCCCTCCATCCACGGCATTGCCATCAGCGCGGTGCGATCGTAGGCGGCATTGAACAGGTCAAGGCGCTGGGCGAACCAGGCGGCGCTCTGCGGTTCCAGCACCGGCTGGGCATACAGGTTGCGCACGGTGCCCAGCTTGGGGCGCCAGCGTTCCGCACGGTCACGCAGGGCAAGGGTGAAATCGATCAGCGCCTGGGTACGGTTGCCGTCCGCCCCTTCCGGGTCGAGCGCGGTGAGCTCGGTATCGCGCACGTAGGCATCGTCATGGAACAACAACCCTTCGAAGTAGGAATTGATCGCCAGGTCTTCGTAGAGGTCCAGGATGATCTGGCGCGCGGCGGGCTGGGTGAAGTCCATCCGGTACATGCCATCCTTTTCCGGGCTGGCGATGCCCAGCGCCTGCCTCTGCGCGGGGTCAGGCAGCTCGAACCCCAGCACTGGCAGCCACGCATATACCTTCACCCCTGCGCGTGTTTTCAGCTGCCACGCCACCCGGTTGAACAGATCCGCGCGCATTGGCAGGTGGCGGTTGGGGAAGTACAGCGCATCGGCGGTGTTGTTGCCGTCGGGATCTGCAAAGGCCTGCAGGTAGACGTGGGTCGGCCCGATCTTCTTGACCCGGTCGATGAGCACGTCGAGGTTGCGTGCCAGCTGCGCTGGATCGGCGTCATACACCGCGTCCATGTCGATCTGCAGGGCCCGGGTGCCATCCAGGTTGGTATTGCGACGCAGCTCGAACGCCAGCCCGGTGACGTTGGGATTGCCGGTTACCAGCAGCCGTGCCAGGCCGTGCAGGTCGCGGGTTACCGGCGTGCTGCGGCCTTCCAGGTCGAACGACACCGGCATGCCCAGCTGCTCGGCGATCGCGTTGCTGAGCTGGTTGTAGGCTGCATACGGCCAGACGATGGCCTGGGGCCGTACGCCCAGGTGCTTTTCGATGAGATCGGCGCTGCGTGACAGGTCATCGCGCAGGCGCTTTTCGTAAGCGTCGGCGGTCTCATAGGTGCCGCTCGCTGGATCGTAGGTGCGGGTGATCACCGCCGGGGTCGAATTGCCCTGCGGGTTGGACTGCACGCCGTGATGCTGGTTGTCGGTGTGGCTGGCCAGCTCGATCAGGCCGCTGTCCTTCATCTCACGCAGCTGGTCCCAGGTGAGGAAGTCATCGTGGCCGAACGGGCGGTAGCCGTAGTCGATCGTGCGTTCCGGCGCCATGTCCACATAGTCGGTGATCACCGCCACCAGGGCGGGATAGTTGTAGGCCCGCAGCAACGGATAGACCTTGCTGTACACACTGCGCAGGCCGTCATCGAAGGTCAGCAGGACCGGCCGCGGCGGCAGCGCAGCCTCCCCGCGCGATGCCTTGACCAGCTGGCTGAGCGACACCGGGTGGTAACCGTGCGCAGACAGCCAGTCCAGGTGCGCGGCGAAGTTCTGCGTACTCACCGCGTACGCATCCGGGTCGCCCTTGGCGGCGACGTCGTCGCGCACATCGTGGTAACTCAGGACCAGCAGGCCGTTGCCGGCCGCATCCAGCTCCGTGCGTTGCTGCGCCTGCAACGGCGCGCACAGCGCCAGCAACAGCAGCATCATCAACACCGGCAGTCGCATCGTGATCATCCGCATCTCATTCTCCCCAGCGCAGGCCGGCTTCCAGGCCGACGTGCTGCTCGCGTTGGCCGTCATACACCGGACGCGACCAGCGCACGCCGTACTCGAAAATCCGTCCAGCGCCGATCTGCCATTCGTGGCGATACTCTGCCGACGGAACCAGGGCGCTGCCGAACCCTTCCTGCCAGTAATCGCCCACCGACACGGTCAGCCGATGGCGGAAGTGCCGTTCGTAGTGCCGCCACAGCTGCTGGTCGATGCGCAGTCCGATCTCCACCGAGCGATCACGCGCGGGGTTGAAGTAGGGCGCATCGTCACGACTGCCGCGGCTGCCATACAGGCTGCCCAGGCCGTCGACCAGCACGGTGGGGGTGCTGAGCAGGCGCTGCATTACCGACGTGTTGACGGTATCGCGTCGATTGCCGTCGTCATAACGGAACTGGCTGGCGCCCATGCTCCATTGGGTACGCTCGTTGCGGGTGTAGTCGGCGGTGAGCGCCACGCTGTCGGCGGTGATGCCTGATACACGGGCCTGCATCGATGCATCGGCGTCGTTGCGCGCCGCGCTGACACCTGCATGCCATTGGTCGCTGAACTGCCAGCCCAGCCCGCCGCGCAGCCCGGTATCGCCGAGCTGATCATTGGGATGCACCACCGTCAGCTCGCCATCGAGTCGATCGAAGCGGTAGTTGACACCCGCGCCGAACCACCACGGGTTGATGCGCTGGTCCTGGAAATCCACCGAACGTCGGTCAGCGAAGGCGAGCACGCGCCAGCGGTCCGCGATGATCGGCGAAGCCGCCTGCACGCGGTAGCTGCCATCGTCGTTGCCCAGCGGGGAGGCGCCGCCTCCGCCACTGCTGCGTCCCACCTCGGCATTGGCCTGCAGCTGCCAGCCGCGGTGGGCACGCCACGCGCGGTCCATCCGCTGTACCGACGGCTGGTTCGGATAGCGGGCCAACAGATCGTCGTGCAACGGGCGCGCCAGGTCATCGCGCTGCAGCGCGATATGCGATTCAAACATGCCGATGCGCGGGGAAACATCGCGCGGGTCCAGCGTATAGGCCATCTGGTGGCGCTCCATGGCCCGACGAGGCCAACCACGCATCTGGTAGACGCCGCCGAGCGCGGTCTGCAGGCCACCATTGCCCGGACCGATGGCAACCAGCTGCTGCAGCTCGCTCTGTGCCGTCGGCAGGTCATTGCTGTAGGCGCGGATCATCGCCAGGTTGAGGTCTGCTTCATAGCGCGCCCAGTTCGCGTAGGGGGCACGTGCATTCGGGCCCCATCGCCACACGGGTTCTTCTTTCTGCCAGCGCAGCAGGTAGTCGATGGCGGTGGTTGCCTGTTCGGTTTCCAGGTAGGCGTAAGCGAGCTCGGATCGTGCCTGGAAGCGTGACGGATCGTTCTTCACCGCGCGCTCCAGCACCGGAATGGCCTCTTCCGGATGCTGGGTGGCCATCAGCGAATCGCCGACGGCCGGCAGTACGTAGTCGGGCAGTTCGATGCCGTCGCGAAGCAGGGCGCGGTACTCCTCGCGCAGTTGCACGTGGCGTGACAGACGGTTCAACAGGATCAGGCGATCCAGCCGGATGCGCTGTGGGGCCTGCGCCAACGGGGTGCCGTCGCGCTGCAGGTAGCGCTCCATCAGTGCCAGTGTGTCTTCGGCCTCATCCAGCCGGGTGTCTTCGCTTTCGCCATAGGCCAGGCTCCAGCCCACCAGACGGGCCAGGTAGTCCGCTTCAAAGCGTTGTTTCTGGCCTTCATCGAACAGCGTCGGACGTGCCTGGTACAGCTGCCACGCACGGCTGGCGTTGCCGATGTCGCCCAACGTCAGCGCTTTCAACTTGTAGAGCAGGTCATCGTCCGGCGTGGACACCTGGGCACGCTCGATGGCGGCCAGCGCATCCAGCCAGTGTGCCTGGTCACGATGGCGGCTGATTTCCGCCATCTGCTCGGCATGACGGAGTGGCGCAGTGGCGGCCTGAGACCCCGATGCAAGGACGAGGCAGGCCAGGCCGACGCAGTGCGCCAGCGGACGGTGGAAATACATGTAACCCCCAATAGCGGCATTCTGATGGTGCATC
>Ga0247812_10001673_pt1 | contig 12525 bp, 9 predicted proteins | sample UWRJL149409B1_FD_178011 | JGI IMG/M metagenome (GOLD analysis project Ga0247812, IMG submission 178011) | Plant litter microbial communities from Arlington Agricultural Research Station in Wisconsin, United States - UWRJ-L149-409B-1 | ecosystem: Environmental > Terrestrial > Plant litter >...
TCTTGACCAGACGTCCAATCCGTCAAACACTCTCTCAAAATGAAAAAAATAAAAAAGTATAAGTGCAACTACTACTAAATAGGATAATTTAATAATAAGATCAATAAAATAAGATCCTAATCGCACACCAACAGAAGCAGCAATAAAATTTATTTTAACATTTTGTGTTGTAGTTATAGATAATTCTGACATATTTTATATTTTAGCCTGCAATGAGAGAAGTCGCCTTCATAAAACAAAATAAAGAAAAATGGCTGGAGTTTGAACTCGCTATTTTTGGTAAAGCTAAAAAAAATCCTGATGAGTTAGCTAATTTGTACATTCAAATGATGAATGATCTGGCGTATGCACAAACTTATTACCCTAAAAGTAAAACAGTTGTGTACTTAAATCATCTGGCTTCTCAAATTTATCAAAAAATTTATAAAACCAAACGAACTGAAAAAAACAGGATTGCAGAATTCTTTAAAATCGAAGTTCCATTGCTTGTTTATGAATACAAACGATATTTACTATATGCCTTTGCTTTATTTTTTGTAATAAGTGGTATAGGCGCCATCTCTGCCCGTTATGATCCGGATTTTGCACGATTAATTATGGGCGATGATTATGTTAATATGACCTTGGAAAATATAAAAAATGGAAATCCGATGGCTGTTTACGCTTCTGCGACCAATTGGGGAAGCTTTATTGCCATTACGGTCAACAATCTCAAAGTAGGTGCAGAATGCTATTTCTATGGCATCTTTGGTGGTCTTGGAACTTTCTATTATTTAATGCAAAACAGTATTATGATTGGTTCTTTTCAATATTTTTTCTTTGAACATGGTGTTTTCTGGAAAAGTGTTCGCGGCATCTGGATACATGGTTCTATGGAAATTTTTGCAATCGTAATCGAATCTGCGGCTGGATTTATTTTTGGAGCTTCCATACTTTTTCCAAAAACTTTTTCGAGATTAAATTCTTTTAAAATTGGTTTTAAAAACAGTTTCAAAATATACGTGAGTACGCTTCCGTTTACATTTGCAGCCGGTTTTCTCGAAGGCTTCATTACACGATATTCGATTGATATGCCAATCTGGTTAAGCATTTTTATTATTCTATCGACCCTGGGTTTTATCTCTTTTTATTATTTGATATATCCTTTTATAGTACACAAAAAAGTACAACAATTTTCAGCCACCAAATTGACTTAACCAAAACCAATAATGAAGAGCATCTTTTTTATTTTATCTTTCTTTTTTTGCTTTAGTGTCGCAAATGCGCAGGATACTTTAGCAGAGGCCGAACCGCCAAAAATGGCTACGGTAAAGTACACCGAAAAAGATATTCAGGTCGATTCAGATACTATTGCAAGCAAAACGTTTTCTAAAAACTTCAAAAAAAAATATACGGGTCCTGAATTCATCTACGAACAAAAAGCTCCGGAAAGAGGTTTTTGGGATAATATTAAACAATGGATAGCCAATTTTTTTAGCCGAATTTTCTCTTTCAATGATACAGAAAAAACAGTCACAATCACCGTTATTGTATTTAGAGTATTAGCTATTCTTATTATCATATCGGTCATTTATCTTATTGTAAAAACCTTAATCAATAAAGAAGGACAATGGATTTTCGGAAAAAATGCCCGCAAAAAAAACATCCAGTATTCTGATATTGAGAAAAACATACATCTACTTGATTTTGAAAAATTGATTAAAGAAAGTGTGCTATCCGGAGAAAAACGAATTGCCATACGCTACTACTATCTTTGGTTACTGAAAGTGATGGCGCAAAATCATTATATCGAATGGGACATCGAAAAAACCAATTCTGATTACTTATACGAACTCAAAAATCCGGCCTATAAAGACGATTTTACCTATTTGTCTTATCTATACAATTACATTTGGTACGGCGAATTTGAAATTGATGAAACCTCTTTTATAAAAGCTGAAAACCGATTTAAGAAATCAATAAAAACCTTTAGCAATGAATAAATCTATTAAAATTTATATCGCTATTCTGGTTTTTGTTTTTGCTTTAATTGTTATAGCAGATCGCAAACAGACAAAACCTGTTGACTGGCGCCCGACATTTTCGGTCCACGACAAAATTCCGTATGGATTATATATTTTAGATAAAGAAATTAGACCTTTATTAAAAAATGAGAAAATTGAAAAAATTGCTACGGTAACACCTTATGAATTTTTAGATTCAAAATACAATGCTGATACTTTAGTTGAAGATTACAAAATAAAAGGTACTTTTTTAAGTATTTCTGACCAGGAAAACATTGATGACCAATCGGTTAAAGAACTTTTTTATTTTATTTCCCGCGGAAATAATGCGTTCTTAAGTATGAGAACATTTCCGGAATCTTTACTGGACAGTTTAAAAATCGCAATGAAATTTGATTTTCACCAGCCTAAAAACAATTTGTTGTGGGTAGCAAACAAGAAGATCAGCTCCAAAAAATATGCTTTTGAACTGACGGTAGAAGATTATTTTTCTAAAATTGATACAGCAAATACAACTGTTTTAGGATATCAGAGCAATGCAAAAAAAGAGAAACAAATTAACTTTATAAAAGTTCCGTATAAAGATGGTTATTTTTATCTCCATACACAGCCAGCTGCTTTTACAAATTATCATTTGTTGAAAAAAGATCATTTTCAATATGCTGAAAATGTCTTGTCATACGTGCCCAAAGGTGATGTTTTTTGGTACACCAAATTAGAAAACAACGAATCAATTTCACACTCTAAATTGCGTTATATTAACAGCCAGCCAGCATTAAAATGGGCTTGGAGATTAATTTTATTGGGAATACTGATTTTTATTATTTTTAATGTTAAACGAAAACAACGTATAGTTCCCATCTTAGAACCATTGCCCAATTTGACAGTCGATTTTACTAAAACCATTGGAAATTTATATTATCAGGAAGGCGATCATAGGAATCTCATTGATAAAAAAATTATTTACTTTCTTGAGAAAATCAGAACTGAATATTTAATTGATACAACGAAACTTGATGATTATTTTATTCAGAAGCTGCATCATAAAACCGGAAAAAATGAAACTGATATTCAGGAATTAGTATTTCTGATTAACGAACATCGAAATAGCTATCACGGAAGTCTTGAAGATGATTTAATTAGAATTAATAACGCGATCGAGAAAATTTTACATTAGATCAAAAATATTTGCCACAGATTTAATGATTTTCACAGATTAAAGAAAAAATAATCATTTTAATCCTTTAATCTGTGGCAAAAAAAACTAAAATTCAACAAAGAAAACATACCAAACCATGGACGATATCAATACCCCAGAAACAGAAATCACAAATGAAAATGTGAATTTTGAAACCAGAATAAATTTAGCCCCACTTTTGGAGCATGTCAATGCTATCAAAAAGGAATTAGAAACCGTTATTGTAGGTCAGCAAAAAATGATCGATCAGCTTTTGGTTGCGATTTTATCAAACGGACATGTTTTGTTGGAAGGTGTTCCGGGAGTTGCTAAAACTATTACAGCAAAATTATTATCTAAAACCTTAAATATTGGTTTTAGCCGAATTCAGTTTACGCCAGATTTGATGCCATCTGATATTTTAGGAACTTCGATTTTCAATTTAAAAAATTCCGAATTTGAATTCAAAAAAGGTCCGATTTTCTCGAATCTAATTTTGATTGATGAGATCAACCGTGCTCCAGCAAAAACACAGGCTGCACTTTTTGAAGTTATGGAAGAACGCCAAATTACAATTGATGGGTCAGCATTTTTGCTTGAAACTCCGTTTTTGGTTATTGCGACTCAAAATCCAATTGAGCAGGAAGGTACATATCGCTTGCCAGAAGCACAATTAGACCGTTTTCTATTCAAAATCTCAATTGATTATCCAAAATTGGACGAAGAAATTCTGATTATCCAAAGAGAACATTTGTTACAGGATCACGGAAAACTTGAGGCCATTAAATCAATTCTTTCTGCTGAAGAAATAAAAGGATATCAAGGTTTAGTAAAACAAATTAGAGTCGAACAAAATCTGTTAGAATATATCGCCAGAATTGTGGTCAACACCAGAGAAAATGCCTTTTTATATTTAGGTGCTTCACCGCGTGCTTCGATCGCTATTTTAAATGCAGCCAAAGGTTTCGCAGCTATTCGTGGTCGTGATTTCGTAACTCCTGAAGATGTAAAAGAAGCGGCAATTCCGGTTTTACAACACCGTGTAATTGTTACTCCCGAGCGCGAAATGGAAGGCATTACAAGTTCTGAAATTATCAAGCAAATTCTTGAAACAGTTGAGATACCGAGATAATTGTGAATTGTTAAATGTGAATTAACAATTACGGCGAAACCTGAAACCTGAAACTTTAAAACCCTTTTAAATTGAAATTTATAAAAAGTCTATATCTGAACAACTTCTTCTTCTATATCCTTTTAGGAATTATAGTGCTGTTCGTTTGTGCTTTTATTTTGCCGATTTTATACAACGGTGTTTGGTTTATAATTTTGGTCTTGAGTACATTTTTGGGTCTTGATATTTTACTTTTGTATCTGGCCAAAACCGGAGTAGAGGCTTCAAGAAAAACGCCTGAAAAACTTTCAAATGGTGATTTGAATCCCATTCAGATTACGATAAACAACCTTTATACTTTTCCGATTTCGGTTAAGATTATTGATGAAATTCCGTTTCAGTTTCAGGTTCGGGATTTTAAAATAATAAAAACGATTCCAGCTTCAGCTCAAAAAGAATTTGGTTATGATTTGCGTCCGACGGAACGTGGTGAATATTACTTTGGAGATTTAAACATTTACGTTTCTTCTCCCTTAAAATTAATTTCACGCAGATTTACTTTCGATAAAGATCAAATGGTACCGACTTATCCTTCGTACATTCAATTGAAAAAATACGATTTACTGGCTTTTTCTAATAATTTGTATCAATACGGAATCAAGAAAATCCGCCGTATTGGTCATACAATGGAGTTTGAGCAAATCAAAGAATATGTTCAGGGAGATGATTTGAGAACGATAAACTGGAAAGCGACAGCAAAGAAAAATTCCCTGATGGTGAATCAGTTTCAGGATGAAAAATCGCAATCGGTTTACATGGCGATTGACAAAGGCCGTGTGATGCAAATGCCTTTTGACGGTTTGAGTTTATTGGATTATGCTATAAATTCAACGCTTGTTTTATCGAATGTTATACTGAAAAAACAAGACAAAGCAGGAATTTTTGCATTCTCCAAAAAAGTAGAAAATAGAGTTTTTGCAGAAAGAAGATCTTCGCAAATGCAAAAAATTCTGGAGACTTTATACAACGTCAAAACTGATTTTTTTGAAAGTGATTACAGCCGATTGTATGTCGACATTAAGAAAAACATCAATCAGAGAAGTTTGATTATTTTGTATACGAACTTCGAAACAATGGATGGTTTAAACAGACAATTACCTTACTTAAAGGGAATTGCAAAAAGCCATTTACTGGTTGTAGTGTTTTTTCAAAATACTGAATTGAATTCGATAATCAACAAAAAAACAGACACCGTTCAGGAAATTTACGATAAAGTCATAGCCGAAAAATTCATGTTTGAAAAACGTTTAATCGCCAATGAATTGAAAAAATATGGAATTCATTCGGTTTTAACGCAACCCGAGAATTTGACTTTGGATGCTATTAATAAGTATTTGGAAATTAAATCACGCGGAATTTTATAGAATGTGAAATACATTTTGTGAAATGTAAAATCTTCATTACGAAAATTAGCCACGAATTCACGAATTTTTATTCTAAACATAAATAAAAAATTCCTAAATCTGTGGCAAAAAAAACTTTTAACCTTTGCTCATGACCTATATAACTCAAAAAAAATTCAGTTAAACTTCAATTAATTATCAAAGGTTTATTCTTAAACGATCATCATTAAAAGACTTTCTTTTATCTATTATTAATTTATGGTTACATTACGTTATCACGTAAAAATCGATTAATTAATTTAAGTAGTTTTGAAAAATTTAAAATCGCTCCATGTAATTTCAAACTAATAAAAGATGAAAAAAGTAATTCTAATTCTGTTCATTTTATTGAGCTGCAAATCTTTGGCACAAAAAACAGAAAACATCATCATCATTACCACTGACGGTTTTAGATGGCAGGAAGTCTTTAAAGGAATGGACCCTGCAATTGCCAATGATAAAAAATTCAATCAGGGAGACAGCACCTACATTTATAAGAAGTATTCAGGTACTGATTTTAAAGAATCACGTAAAAAATTAATGCCTTTTTTATGGTCAGAAATTGCTTCGAAAGGGCAAATTTATGGTAATCGTGATTTGGGAAATAAAGTCGATGTCTCCAATCCGTATTGGTTCAGTTATCCCGGATATAGTGAAATTATGACCGGAAATGTTGATGTGGCCATTAACTCAAATGGTTATAAGGCTAATCCAAATGTGAATATTTTAGAATTTCTAAATAAACAACCAAAACTTAAAGGTAAAACAGCTGCCTTTGGTGCCTGGGATGCTTTTGACCGAATTTTAAATGAAGAAAGAAGTGGTTTTCCAGTTGTCTCAGCGTTCGATAATGTTGGGGGAAATAAACCTACAGCCACTCAAAAGTTGCTAAATGACATGCGTAATAATTCGTATAAGCCTTTTCATGAAGACGAATGTCTGGATGTTTTCACACATTATCAAGCTCTAAATGAGCTTAAAACCAATAAACCAAAAGTACTTTATATCGCTTATGGCGAAACAGATGAATGGGCGCATCACGGACATTACAGATCCTATCTTGATGCTGCCAATCAGTTAGATAAATGGATCAAAGAAATTTGGGAATTTGTACAAAATGATCCTCAATACAAAAACAAAACTACTTTACTAATCACCGTAGATCATGGCCGTGGCGACAAAACAAAAGCACAATGGACAGATCATGGCGCTGATGTTGTGGGCGCTTCTGAGATCTGGTTTGCTGCTATTGGACCAGAAATTGCAGCAAAAGGCGAAATGAAAACAGATACTCAATTGTATCAAAAACAATTCGCTCAAACCATCGCTAAAATTATGGGCTATAATTTTACCACTTCACATCCTGTGGCAAATGAAATTCCGGAATTACTTCAAAAATAAATTTAACAACCCTAATAATTAACCATTAAAAACCAACCCAAACCTTATGAAAAGAATTCTACTATGTTTTTTTTTATTCGCCGTTTTTATTCCGAAAATAATGGCACAAGAAGATACCACTGCTGCTTATTACGACAAAATTGAAAAATCCCTAAAGTATGAAACCGGAAAAATTACTTTAACAGAAGGAGAAGGAATAGTAAATGTTCCTAAAGGATTTAAGTTCTTAAACGCCGAACAAACACAACATGTTGTGAGCGATTTATGGGGAAATCCGAAAGATGAATCCATTTTAGGATCTCTTGTACCAGACGGAAAAGGCGTAACACATAGCAATAGCTGGCTGTTCGTAATTAGCTATCAGGGAGATGGTTTTGTAAAAGATGATGACGCAAACGACATTGATTATGACGATTTGCTTAAAACCATGAAAGAAGACACTAAAACAACAAGTGAAGAAAGAAAAAAAGCAGGCTTTGAAGAAGTTCAACTAGTGGGCTGGGCATCAAAACCTTATTATGACAATAATTTGAAAGTATTGCATTGGGCAAAAGAATTGAAATTTGGTAAAGATCAAGTCAACACCTTAAACTATGATCTAAGGGTTTTAGGCCGAAAAGGAATGTACAATATTTCAGCCGTTTCCAATATGGCTGAACTTGCAGAAGTAAAAGCCAGCATTCCCGGAATCCTAAAAAGCGTTGAATTCAATGACGGACATAAATATTTAGACTTTGATGCAGATACAGATACCGTTGCAGCATGGACCATTGGAGGCTTAGTGGCTGGAAAAGTTTTGGCAAAAGTGGGCTTCTTTGCTATTTTGGCAAAATTTGGTAAAATTATCATTATTGGGATTATAGCAGCATTTGCTGGTCTTAAAAAATTCCTTTTCGGTAAAAAAGAACAGGTTATGACAAGACCAAAAGAAGAGGAAGAACTTGTAGAGGAAACAGCATCTACTGAGGAATAAATTATTATCTTTTTGCCACAAATTACACGAATTTTCACGAATTAGTATTTCGCATTAGACGAATAAAAATTAGTGGAAATTAGTGTAATTTGTGGCAAACTTTTTTGTTTCATATTGTTGAAATCTACAAGGTTTCGAAAACCTTGCAGGAAGAAAAAAACTCTGTACCTTTGAACCTTTGCAACTTTGAGCCTTTAAAAAAATGAAACAAATCACTTCCATTCAAAATCCGTTTATCAAATCACTTGTTTTACTACAGGAAAAGGCAAAAGCCCGCAAACAAACCGGAACATTTATGATTGAAGGTTTACGTGAAATTTCAATAGCTTTAAAAGGCGGTTATGAAGTAGAAACGGTTTTGTTTTTACCGGAATTGGTTACTGAAAATCAAATTACTAAATTGGTTAATGCACCGATCCAATTAGTTGAAATCAATAAAGAAGTCTATCAAAAACTGGCTTACCGCGATACTACTGAAGGAATTTTGGCTATAGCCAAAACAAAATCAATGCAATTATCAGATTTAAAATTATCTGAAAACCCTTTAATTTTAGTAGCTGAAGCACCTGAAAAACCAGGCAATATCGGAGCACTTTTGCGTACTGCCGATGCAGCTAATCTTGATGCAGTTTTAATCGCCAATCCAAAAAGCGACTTATACAATCCAAATATTGTACGTTCAAGTGTTGGCTGTTTGTTTACCAACCAAGTAGCAACCGGAACTACAGCCGAAATCATTGCTTTTTTGAAAGAAAAAAAGATCGACTTTTATTGTGCTACTTTACAGAATTCAACATCTTATCATACTCAGGATTTCACTACTCCAACAGCATTAGTTGTCGGTACAGAAGCGACCGGACTAACGCAGGAATGGCGTGATGCAGCTACACAAAATATCATAATTCCGATGCAGGGCGAAATCGACAGCATGAATGTTTCAGTTGCGGCGGCGATTTTAATTTTTGAAGCGAAACGTCAAAGAGGATTTAACTAAACACCACCTACTCATGAACTACAAATTATCTTTTTTAGCCTTATTATTTAGTTTTTCACTTTCGGCACAAATAACCAATACTGAAGTAGATGAATTGGTCAATCGAACCATCAAGGCTTTTGATGTTCCGGGAATTGCTGTTGCCATTGTCAAAGACGGAAAAGTAGTTTTAGCAAAAGGATATGGTGTAAAATCAATAATAACGCAGGAAAAAGTCGATGCAAACACCCTTTTCGGCATTGCATCAAACAGTAAAGCTTTTACAAGTGCAGCACTGGCTATGTTAGTGGATGAGAAAAAGATAAAATGGGATGATAAAGTGATCCAATATCTTCCTGATTTTAAAATGTACGATGATTATGTTACAAAAGAATTCACGATTCGTGATTTATTAACGCACAGAAGCGGCCTCGGACTTGGAGCCGGAGACTTAATGATATGGCCTGACGGAAGTGATTTTAAAGCGGCAGATATTGTTCATAATCTAAGATATCTAAAACCTGTTTCAAGTTTTAGAACTAAATACGATTACGATAATTTAATGTACATCATTGCAGGCGAAATTGTACACGTTGTGAGCGGTCAAACCTGGGCTGATTTTGTAGAAACGCGCATCATGAAACCATTAGAAATGGACAAAAGTGTGGCTTCTGTAAAACGCTTAAAAGATACTTCAAATGTCATCACGCCTCACGTTCCGATTGATGGAAAATTAAAAACAATCAAACGTTATGAAAATAATCTTTTTGATGGAGCTGCCGGAATTTACTCCAGTGTAAATGATTTGAGTAAATGGGCTATTGTGCAAATCAACAATGGGAAATACGGGGATAATAAACAATTGTTTTCAGAGAAGGAACACGATGAAATGTGGCAATTACAAACCATTATTCCTGCCAAAACAAGACCTCCTTACAATACTCATTTTTCAGGATATGGTTTAGGATGGTTTTTAAGTGATGTGAAAGGATACAAACAAGTTTCACACACGGGAGGTTTAGAAGGAAATGTGACACAAACCACATTAATTCCGGAAATAGGTTTAGGAATTATTGTTTTGACTAACCAACAATCGGGAGCAGCTTTTAGTGCCATTACCAATACAATTAAAGACAGTTATTTAGGTGTTAAATCGGATGATTATGTGACGGTTTACAGCAACCGAATGAAAGCTACTGAAGCATCTGCAGATAAAGTAACAGATGAAGTTTGGGCAACTGTTGCCAAAAACAAAAAAGACAAAATAAAAACTGATTTTTCTAAAATTACAGGGACTTACAAAGACAATTGGTTTGGAGAAATTACAATAACAGAGAAAAAAGGAAAGCTTTATTTTGCCTCAAAACGATCCTCTCAATTAGTGGGAGAAGTCTTTTTCTACAAAGATGGCAACTATGTGGTAAAGTGGGACAATGCATTCTTCCATGCCGATGCTCATTTGCTTTTCAAATATGATGCAAATGGAAACGTAATCAACCTAAAAATGCTACCAATTTCTGAGTTGACAGACTTTAGTTACGATTTTCAGGATTTGGACTTTTCAAAAGAATAGTTTTTGTTTCAGGTTTCAAGTTTCAGGTTTCACGTTGAATGCCGTGGTCAAAAACTTGAAACCTGAAACCTGAAACAAAATAATTTCATTCTACAGATTCCCTTGCGTATATTCAAACTAATGCTTATTTTTAGTACTTGAACTATGCCGTTATGATAGAAATAGATATTGAAAAAGAAAACAAAGCGATTGCGCAGGAATACAAAGAATTACTTCGAATAAGTTACCAGACTTTAACACCCGCTGATAAAAAACTAATCCGGAAAGCATTTGATGTGGCTGTTGACGCCCATAAAGAACAAAGACGCAAATCTGGCGAAGCGTATATCTTTCATCCTATTGCAGTTGCAAAAATTGTTGCCTCTGAAATTGGTTTGGGAGCGACCTCTATCGCCGCGGCCTTATTGCACGATGTTGTTGAAGATACACCTATCACTGTTGAAGACATTGAGCGTTTATTCAATCCAAAAGTGGCACAATTAGTTGAAGGTCTGACTAAAATTTCGCTAGTTCAAAAAGACTTAAACGCCTCTATGCAGGCTGAGAATTTCAGAAAAATGATCCTTACACTGAACGATGATGTTCGTGTTATTCTGATAAAATTAGCCGATCGTCTCCATAATATGCAGACAATGGACTCAATGGTGGAGTACAAACAGACCAAAATAGCTTCAGAAACTTTATATATATATGCCCCACTCGCCCATCGTTTGGGACTTTATAACATTAAAACTAAACTCGAAGATTTAGGTTTAAAGTATACAGAGCCGAATGTTTACAATGATATTGTGAGCAAAATCAGAGAAACAAAAGAAGAGCAAGATGCTTACATCAAAGATATTTCAGATGTTTTGAAAAAATCTTTAGACAATGAAAACATTGACTATATCATAAAAGGGCGTCCGAAATCTATTTATTCAATTCGCCGAAAAATGCGTGCGCAAAATGTGAGCTTTGATGAAGTTTACGACAAATTCGCGCTTAGAATTGTTTACAAAGCTGATCCGCATGATGAAAAATTTGTAGCCTGGAAAATCTATTCGATTGTAACAGATCATTACAGACCTAGTCCTAGCCGTTTGCGCGACTGGATTTCATCTCCTAAATCAACCGGTTATGAAGCTTTGCACATTACCGTTATGGGACCAAAAGGCCGTTGGGTTGAAGTGCAGGTTCGAAGCGAACGTATGGATGAAATTGCTGAAAAAGGTTACGCAGCACATTATAAATATAAAAACGGTGCAACAGAAGAAAGCGGTTTGGATGTTTGGCTAAACCTTCTTCGTGAGGCATTAGAAAATCAGGAAACCAATGCGGTTGATTTTGTAGAAGATTTTAAAATGAATTTATATTCAAAAGAGATCTTCGTCTTTACGCCAAAAGGAGAAATAAAATCATTACCAAAAGGTGCAACTTCCTTAGATTTCGCTTTTAGTATTCACTCTGAAATTGGAATTAAAACCAGAGGAACTCGTGTAAACGGACGTTTGGTACCCCTAAATCATGAACTTAAAAGTGGTGATCAGGTTGAAGTGATTACTTCAGCGAATCAAAAACCAACAGTGAACTGGTTGGAATATGTAACAACATCACGTGCCAAAAATAAAATTAAAAATGTTCTTAACGAGAACACCAAAAAAATTGCTGAAGAAGGAAAAGAACTACTTACAAGAAAATTAAAACATCTTAAAATAACCATCAGCGAACAGGTTATCAATGAGTTGGTAAACTTCTTCAAACTTAAAACCAGTCTGGATTTGTTTTACAGAGTTGGAATTGGTGCCATTGAAAATCAGCAGTTAAAAGATTATGCAGCTCAAAAGAGCAACACGATTATCAATTTCTTTAAAAATAAAATTAAAAGAAATAAAG
>Ga0247812_10001674_pt1 | contig 12520 bp, 13 predicted proteins | sample UWRJL149409B1_FD_178011 | JGI IMG/M metagenome (GOLD analysis project Ga0247812, IMG submission 178011) | Plant litter microbial communities from Arlington Agricultural Research Station in Wisconsin, United States - UWRJ-L149-409B-1 | ecosystem: Environmental > Terrestrial > Plant litter >...
CGTCTTCGCAAGGTCTTCTGCTGTGGGGTATTTACTCATGTTGACTTCTCCATCGATTGTCTTTCACGGTCACCACTCAGGTTTTAATTGAAGGTGAATAACAAAGTGCGCTTATTTCTAAGTGAGCATATTATATCACTTTATTTGCATTATATCAACATTTGAATCAAGCCTCCGTGCCCGTAAAAACGCCTTCATGCGTCGCTTCAAAATTCTGTCTAACTTCACCGGCGCACCGCCACGGCTTGTTGTTTCTAGGTATTCATTCCAAGTGTTTACATCATTGATTTTATACCTATCATTACTCCATAGTTTTAAAATAAAAAACAACTAAAACGAGATTGTCTAGCTGTAACGGGTTTTATTGTATGAAGCTGTCCGGTGGCACTTTACAGACCGTTTATCTGTTGTACGCGACGGAGAGCTGAAATTGTATATAGTCTGCAAGTGGAAACACAGTGTGAGTACTCACATAACTACCTTTATTATATACCTCTATTAAAAATAGTTCACTAACTAGCGCGCTAATAATTAATATTCAACTAATTAAATGGGTCTATGATAAAACATCTTAAGTATTGTCTTTCAGTTTGACAGGCTTAATACACAACCAGTATAGTAGTGGAATATTGTTAGTGTAATTCTAATTTAAAAAAAGGGTGTATCAATGGGTTTCGGAGGACAAAGCGGCAGTTCGTCTAGTATTTCAGGAGCTTCAGACGTTACTTTAAATGCACCTGCATCTACTCAGGTGCTAACGTATGATTCAAATGTTGCAAAATGGAAAAATGCGGCTATTCCCGCAAGCGCTTCAGTAGCAGACGGGGCAGTTACTACAGCTAAGCTTGCTTCTAAAGCGGTTACCGCAGACAAACTTGCTGATGATATTGTCGAAGTTATAGCAGAACAATACCGTACTCTTCGCAACAGTGCACGTGAACCACTTAACCTTCGTGATTATGGTGCAGTTGGAAATGGCGTAGCAGATGATACTGACGCAGTTTCAGCATGGCTAGCTGCCATTACTGCAGGTGGAACACTTGAGCCTCGAGAGGGCTATGCACCTGCTGGAACGTATAAAATTATGCGACCTCTCGACTATACTGTCATTAACCGAGTAATCCGTGGTGGTGGTCAGCGTACAACTATCTTCAAGGCGGGCGCTGCAATGGCGCGAGTATTCGATTTTCGTCAAACTCTCGGGTCGCTTTTCGAAGACTTTGCAATCGACGGAAATAACCTTGCAGACATCTGTATTGACCTTTCATGGCTTCCAGGCGCAGCATCGAGCCGAATTGGCGTTACACGAGTCCGCACACTTAACGCACTTGATTGCGGCTATTTTGTTGATAACCTTGGCGACTCAATCTTTGACGATTGTAACGCTGGTCCTTTTCCCGACTCCGCGTGTGTCATGCACTGGTCAAACCAGGGTGGAAATTCATATATCAAAAACCCAACATGGTTTCCTTGGAATGGGGTAGGTGCTGTTGTTGGGCCAACTCGCGCCTCACTTGAAGCATCATTCCAGAACCTAAAGATTGAGGGTGGAGGAATGATGGGCCTTGAGTGTATCGACGGCGAGGCATCGCAAACTCTCTCGATAAACGGTGTACAAATGTATCCGTATAAAAACAATGCAAATATTAGTGGGCCACGAACAAGCGGTGCTTTGCAGATGCTTACTATAGAAGGTGCAAGCAAAGTTGCCACGCACACCCCATCACAATCTTACTTTGGTGGACGGTTTGGCACGTCAATCGTTCTCGATAACGTCATGCTGAATAGCGGCGCAAGCGGCGGAACTCCTAATGCATTTGGAGGAAACTTTGTACCTGGTGCTGGCGGGACAAACACAACCCTTATGGTACGTGGGTCTAAAATTACCGCAGAACAAGGTATGACGCCTGTTATTTGGAACGATAACTATGCAGGCCTGAATCGTTCTTACGACGGCTTCCAAATTGGTACAGTGAAACGCAATATTCGTGACATTGTTGATGTCGGCGGCGCCGAAGAAGGCCACGGCCTATCAATTGGTGGAGGTGAACATATACGAACGTTCCGATCAGTTGCCGCTGTACTTGACTTCCCTCCTGTTAGCCCTGGTAGTGCCACTGCCGTAGGGACTTCATTAGTTGGCGCCGAGCCAGGTAACCTTGTTGAAGTTCGCGCAGGAGGCGTTCTCCCTATTGGTTGCCAACTATATGCCGAAGTAACCGCAACAGATACTGTACGAGTGACGCTAATTAACAACTCTGCTTCTGCACAAGATATTGCAAGCGGGCCATACCGTTTGTATCTAATTGGGGTATAAAAGTTGAAAGTATGAAGAATAAAGAATCAGGCAAAATGCGCGTAAAGGTTTTTTGGAAAACCGGCTTAATTATTAGTATTGTGTTAAGTGTTTTAGGTACAATAATTTTAAATCTCATTCTAAATTAGAAAATAAAATAAGAGGCACCGAAGTGCCTCTTAAATAATTTGGAAGACTTGCACCAACAGACGTAGCCTACGAACTAAATAACTGAACTATTGAACTTGTTTGGCTACATATAATGATCTTGTGCTGTATCACTTGATCTTCCATATATAATTTTATCAACTGATAATTTGCTCGTCAACTGTTTTATGAAGTTCGTTCAACTTGGGAATATATTTCGTCGTATATAGCCTTTGTCCGTTCCTTATCCTTCTTGTTCAAATACCACGGCTTGGTCATAACTAATACCTTATCGGCAGGCTGTATAGCGTGGAGCGCGTGAATACCAATCAGGCGAGACGGCCGTGGCAATAAACCAACAGAACCCTTTTTACCCTCAACGACAAGTTCATCATGCAGTAGGCCGGTCTCTTGATCTTCAATAGAAGTCATATCTAATAACCTTGCTGCCAACGTACGCGTTCCATCATTAGGGCCAGAGATATACAGGTCGCTCCTTGAGGCTATCATTGAACCAATTTTCTTAATACGGTCTGTAACTGCGCCATTAATCATTGAAGTATAGGTTTGAATCTCAGTTTCAAATGGTATTGATACCGCATCGCTATTTGACGCAAGTGATACAAAAGTATCTTGAGCCTTACGAAGTTCTACAAGCGCCTTCTGCTCACGGGTTGGCTGCTTCAGTAGGAAGTTTTCATCGAAATTATGGTGCATGTCGTAGCCAAGCGTATTAATTGTTCTTTGAACTGTTCGAGAGGCACCTGCTATCGGTACGAAGTCTGTGTGGATTCCGATTTTATCATCGGCCATAGAACCTTCGGCACTCATCAGTTTTAAAGTGGTTTCATCGAATTCGGCTGGAAAAAGTTGTTGAGTTGAGAGACGTTCAAATGTTTTCATGTTCGAAGTATACTGTATTAGTGTTTGATATACAATAAGCCTCCGCAACGAAGGCTTATTGTATTATTTAAGCTAATTAGGCGACTATTTTTCGAACAATGTCAGCTATCTTTGCTTCAGCCGCAGAGTCAAGCTTGCTAAGGTACCAAGCAACTTCCACAAGTCCCTCTTCAGGGCTTCCGAGCTCTGTAAGGTTCGTATTTTCCGTAAGGCCAAAACTAATGTATTTGTCTTGCCTAAAGAAAACAACGACTGGACCATCGCTTTTTACTGCGTATCCAGGCATGCCATACCATAGCCGAGGCTGTAGGCTTGGTGCAGTCGCCATTATAAGCTCGTGCAGCTGTTTTGCTACGTCGCGATACGTATCGTTAAAAGTTTCTATTTTAGCTAGTACGTCCTGAGCACCGCTATTATTCTTGTCGTCCATAGGGACTCCTTCTGTTAAAAGTTATTGAGAATAGTTGGTGATCAGTTTGAAGAGTTCAAGGTAATCAGTACCTTAATTATATCATTAATAGCTTATCTCGTTGTCTTTGAGCTTTATCATCTGCTCGACGTCGTTAATAACCGCGTGCAAGGTTGTTTCGTTCGCGTGATTAACAATTGCTTGTAAGAGTACGTTGTCGATTGTAACGTTGTCTTCAGTAATCTGCATAATTTCTTGCAGTTGCTCAAGCCTAATGATAAGTTCGTCGACGAGTTCTACTTTTTCCATGCACCTATTATAACAAAAACCTCACAATTGGAGGTTTTTATACAGCACAGAATTCATCTGTATAGATTTCTTTAGCGACGATATCTATATCAGGATGCTCTTCGGCGTAGGTATCGTAAAATTCCGAGGCAGAATCATAACATTCATTTGTATACTCTTTCGTCTTCGCATCAAAATACGAACCCAAGAACACTGCTTGGCCAGCTAAAGTAATCACTCCTGCGGCCACTATTCCTTTTTTCGCAAGACTTCTGCTGGTACGTTCTTTTTTATCAGATACATCCTTTGGTGCTTCGCTATTAAAACTATCTAATTTTTTAGACCGTATTTGGGCAACGCGTTTCATAAGGTTAATCTGTCGTAATGTGACTGCACTATTTATAAACGCATATGACGAATCTAGTGCTGTTAGCATTACATCTGCAGGGTTGTCTGTGTTTTGATAAGACTCAACATGTGATTCGGCCGCATTGTACCCTAAATAGGCTTGGTAGGCGTGCGCTACGACCATTACGCCTAGAAAAGAGGCGGTTTTAGCAAAACGTGATTTCTCATTTGATTCATCAGAAGAAATGTAATCCGATACTAACAACCGGGTTGAATACTTTCCGGCAAAGGGTGCTTTATCTATAGTTTCGTTAATAGATTTGAACATTGAAATATAATAGCATATTATGCCATAAAAGTCAACATAACGCTTAAGCTCTTAGTATTTTATCCATAGCTTTACCCTTAGCTAATTCATCTATTAACTTATCAAGGTAGCGGATTTCTCTCATGGTTGGCTGCTGAATTTCCTCTACTCGCACACCACATATGACTCCGGTAATAAGCGAACGAGAAGGGTTCATTTTAGGTGCATTTGCGAAGAATGAAAACACTTTTGACATACTCCTAGTCGAATTTCGAACTTTTTTACTCGTACGATTCATGCCGATACTTACCTAGCACCGCATCAAGCTCATTGCCGTCAATCCAACGATAAGGGCAGTAAGAGCATACGTCTAATACGACGTCTGTCATTTGGTATCGAGTCTGACGCATTACGTGTTCACAATGCGGACAAAATAGCTCACCATGCTTAACGTCAGTTATCTCTGAAATTACTTTTGGTGGCCGACCGAACACTTCGGAAAGTTCTTTAATGATGTGCGTACTATCTCGGCGCACATCTAACATGTCACTGCCATGAATTAAATATCCATGTCCTTCTGGGCACGCCAGCCATTGTTTACCTTCTTTCAACTCCGTTTTGCATACAGGACACTGTAGCTTTAGGTAGGAGTCTTTTAGCTCTTCCCCTACTTGCGTAACAAAGAGTTTAACATCGCCTGTCGAGGTGACTTGTGGAAAGGCAGGTTTGATGAGGCGTATAAATTCGTCAGCAATATCAAGTGATGGCAGTAATCCTTCGTCTAGAAAGTACAGTGTATTATTAATAATTTCCCAGTGAAACTCTTTGCAGAAATCAATATTAAACACCATCGCTTGAGGATCGAGGTGGTACCTACTTAAAGATTGCTGCCCTTCTTCGGCATAGAGAGAGAAATACGTTTGGTAATCGCCTTCAAGAATAACCGGCTCCATATTTTTATTCGTCAGCCACGCCTTGCCTGATTCACCAGAAGGGATACCAATAAGATGCAGCTCTGTTTTAAAAGGAAGAGAAAAAGCGTAAATACCTTTAACCTCACGAAGATTAGTTTCAGATATGTCCCCCACCATATACATATACGGGTTATTAGCAGCTGTACGTCCGCCGTTGCCAAATGAAACAAGGTTAGAGATTCCGTGGTTTAGAAGTATTGATTCTTTTTTGTTGGTCATGGATTAACTATAGCAAAAAGCCTCCGGTTTGGAGGCTTTTATAATGTTTATGCTTGATAGATATTGCGGACGAGCTTCAAACTATTTTGAATAGTAGTAAGAAGAATATGTACCATTGTAGTTTTCAATGTACAACTCATTTTTTATATATCCTTTACCAAACGTTCTATCTTTCGAGAATCCTTGATTCACAAGAAAAGAATCCACTTTGCTTTCACTAGTGGCTAACGTAAAGTAGCAGGTATTCCTTAATTCAACATCGTGGCAATCGTACGTACTGGGTGCAAAGCCGGAAGTTCTGAATGTGCTTACAGTATCATCTTCCAATCGTCCAAGCTCTTGTCCGTGAGACACCGACAAAGAAACTAACGAAATGACAATATATGCAACAATAACAAGTGGTATCAAAAGGATTATTGTGAGTACAGTTACTACAATAGATTTCTTCTTTTTAACTGGAGCTAGTGATATTTGCTGCTGAGTATTAGTTGATACATTAGAGTTTGAATCCATTTTTTGACCTGGAATAAAATCAATTGGATCGGGCATAGAATCATTGTTGTCGTTTTGCATGTTTTAATCATAACAAAAAGCCTCCGAAACGGAGACTTTTGTATAATGCTTATGCTTGGCAGGGCATCGTGAACGAAGTTATAACCGAATTTACAGCATATAATCTCAGGATTTAAGACTTCAGTATGCTGGACTATTCTTTCTAACTAATGGCTGCCAAAGCAGCGTTCAGTTTTTTCATAAGATTATCTGGTGCGCATAAAACGATGTTTAGCCTAGCCCTAGTGATAGCAACATATATCATTCTTTTTTCATCTAGCGATTGCTCTGATTCGTTCAAGGCAGGCTTATTAGTCAGTGCTCTGATAATGTGGTTAGTGTGTCTAGAGTTCATGATCAAAAGAACACTGTTAGTCGTTGCACCTTTTACTGAGTGGATTGTTTGTATGATCGGGGCACTGGTACTATCTTCTTTATTAAAAAAATCAGCTATTCTCGTTGCCTTATAATCAGCCAACGAGCTCCGATTTTTAGGTTCAAAATCAATTGCAGTAAATATTCCTAATTTTGATTTTGACATATTCACTTCTTCCGACCATCTACCAATTGTATTATTCAGAGTAGACGGCATTTTGCGTAAGTTATCTTCGATCATTTCGAACCATTGAACCGAAGTTATTGAATACTTTTCTAAGAAGAAAGTTCTGTCATATTGCTTTTCCAAACTGAAGATCACTTCTTCTGCTCTGAGTAAAGACTTGCGGTATTCTTTATTGTCCAACTCGTATTTTGCTTTTAACATTTCGTATGCGAATTGCGAATCAGCTCGCCACGGATTAGCAGTCTTTAGCCGTTCATTATCATTGTCGCTGCTATATATCTTATCGATTAAATCATTCGATCTGCTAAGTATTAGGCTGTCACTATGTTTTGATTTGAAATCATCAACAATATCTGCTATTTCACGAACATTATTTCGATCATAATACACTGCTTCCGGCTTAACTTTGCTATGTGCAACTGATTCATTTATCGCATTCGGACGGATTTCAAGCGTAGACATCGGATAATAAAAATTGCAAATAAGTTGAGAACTTCGCCTGCTTTCATTTAGCTCAAATAGCTTTCCCTTCTCTTTCATTTCGTCGGCATAATTTATGAACAATTCTGGTTTTGCGCCATTCCACGCGTATATTGATTGGTCAGGGTCTCCAATTATTCCAAACGACGAATTTTGCGACGATGATGAAAGCAAGCGTAAAATTTCCCAGTGTACGGGAGTCGTATCTTGACCTTCGTCGACATAAATTATTGGGAAGCGAGCTGCAATACAATCGACGACTTCTGGGTATTTCTTCATAATTTGTAGACTGAAATAGTTGGCGTCAGACTGTGTGTATTTGTTTTGTTTTATGAGAGAAGCTTTCGCTTTTTTTGCAGCGTCCACTAGTGGTTGTTTTACACTTTGAGCCTCTTTTGGTGATAACGATAGTTCACCTCCGACCGAATAGATAAGTCGAAGAGATAATTTTGCAGAAGCATATTCCAAATAAGGATTACCGTACGGGTTTCCAATCATTTTTATTGAACCAGAATTGATATTCAAAAGATATGAAAACTGAAAAAAAATATATCTGTTAATGAAGCTGTCTAATGTTCCTAAATAATGCGGATAGTGTATTGATTTAGATGGAATAATCTCATTAACTTGTTTAGCAAACTCTTCTTGCGCTACGTTAGTAAATGATAGCAGTGCAATTCCGTTGTGATCATCTTTCCAATTTTCTATATCATTTAGTGTTTTCATGGCCATCGTAAACGTCTTCCCACTGCCAGGGCAAGCACGCACGGCAAAGTGACCGTTGGCATTGTCGATTATCTGCTTCTGTGACAGAGTCGGCTTATATATCATTCAACCCACTTAAATCCGTTTTCGAAATATTTGGGTACCTTTAATTCAATTTTTTTTGTGTATGAAAGATCAATAAGTTCTTGAGCCAAGTCGCCCTTACCCACATCTTTATTGTTCGATAATTTACTAAGTAATACTTCCGCACTCTCGATATTCGCTTTTGTTGCCAGTACGTTTTTACCAGCTTCTATCATTAATTCATCATTACCTGAGTTCCATAGGTCAATCTCTAATGTACGGCCTTCCGACACCTGAACATCTAGGTCATTACTTTTCATATTCAACACATTTTGAGACCTTTTCGATATGCTATCTGCGTCTGAATCTCTATCAGTTAATATAACGGCTCTCATTGGGAGTCTATGGGTTTCCGAAGTAAACAATTTCGCGTATGGTTCGAATGAAACCCCATCGATGTTAACCACTTCTATCCCACGCTTAGTTAAACTATTTGTCTCACCAAAATAAATGTCAGCTAAGTGAGGAGTTAGCAAAGTTTCAGTGATTCCCTCAACAAACATTACTCCCCGTGCAAAAAACAGCCTGGCCTTTGTAACATCGAGATAACGCTGTATCTTTCGCTCGTCAGACGGTAATAGCTGTATCGATGCAACACTTAATGCGGATATATTACTATCTTTATCGGCGCTTATTATTGATAGATTTTTGATTGGACTGGTACTGGTAATAATTGATGAATGTGTGGTCACAATTATTTGAGATCCGATTTCAGTACCTAATTGCGAAATATAAGAGAACAGACTGTCTTCTAACTGTGGGTGAAGATGTGCTTCTGGCTCTTCAATAAGTAAAGCATGGTACTTCTCAGCTGTAACGCTCTTGCGTTTTTTCAAATGACCAAGGACAGTTGAAGCGTACAGCACGTTGTTATAACCTAGCCCATTTTGACTGACTCTTTGGTCCATCCCGCCCTTAGTTAGAAGCATATCAAATCCGCCAACCAGCTCTTCATAAGTCAAAGGCAACGAATTAAGGTTAATATCGAATAGATCATGCCTGAGTGAAATCTTCTCAAGATGAGTTTGGACAGATGTAGTTGCTTCTGCTGTTAATTTCTTTACTTCACTGTGTTCTTGAGCATCTCTGAAAACAGTTTCTATCGCATCTCTCTCTGTACTTGATGGACGAATATTCAACAGTAGTTCGGCTATCTTACTATTCTTGGATGGTTTTAACATCAAGCTTGCGTCTCTTAATGCGCTCAAATATTCAAAACCGAATATACTCATTACATCCTCTTCGGGTGTCCTATGTTCATTCCTACCACCCCAAAAACGCTGCTTAACACGCTTTTCATTTCCGTATAAATATATTGAATATCGGACATGAATCTCAAGATATGTTTGATTCGTTTCTTTATCAAAAACTCGAAAGTCTGGCAGCCCCGTAATGTCTTCTGGACAGTGAAATCTTAAGTCAATCTCAACTTCTTTTTCCTGGTCATTGAAGTCATTAACATTAACGTGAAGTGTTCGTTTGTAAGTACCGACTTGAAGTGCAAGTCGTACGGCATCAATGATTGCTGACTTACCTACGTTATTAGCACCTAAAAGAATATTTATGTCTGGCTGAAGATCTACGCTAATATTCTTCAAGCTTCTGAAGTTGGATACCTTAACATTTTCAATATAAATCCCGCTGTTAGTTTGAACTGGCGTTTCAACAGAAGCCTCTCCTAGTTTTTGTTCAGCTCTATCCTTTGGTGCTAGGTACATACTGACCGCCTTCCATTCGTTACCATATTCTTCTTTCACCACTTCAGACAATCTAGTTTTATACGGATGATCGTCCAGCTTCCTTTTATAGAACCCGCTCCTCACGACAAATACAATAGTTTTTCTCTCATCCCTAATCAATGGTATTGATTTAGACACAACCGAATACAAGGCAGGACTATTCAGCCTAAGTTTTTCGTACAGGGCATCCCATCTTCCGTCCGCTTTTTCGGTTGACATATTACTAGTTTAATCCAAGGCACCCTTTTAGCAAACTTACTTCTCGAACTATTATGTTCGAGTTTAGATCACTCCAGTACTACGACTATGATGTTTTGAGCAACAAGTCAAAGTATTCCGTTCCTCCAAAAGGAATCTTCTGTTTAATAATCTTTTTTCCGTCGATACTCGTACCTGAGTAGACAGTAAATGTACCATAAAAGTCATTAATCTCATCCACTGCCTTTGTAATATTTCGTACTTTAGTAACATCGTCAAACATACTGAGTTGACTAACTTGCGAGGGTGTCAGCATATACGTATAGATCCCCATTGTTCTTACGATGCCGTGTGGCCGATTATTAAATAATTCAAGCGCACGACGGTATATCTCCTGATTTGTGTAGAATGTTGATTTGTGCATTCGTCGCTGATGCCAATATTCTCCATTTTGATACGTAACCCATACGGCGACACCTCTTGCTTCAACTTCTCTAAAGCGAAGCTTCATACCAGTTGTTTCGCACAGAAAGCTTAAGCAAGGTAGAAGATAATCATCCTTGTCAGAAGGATCCTTAACCACCCACTGCCGACCAACCATGCCGAGACTAGTTTCGTAATCATCTATTTCAAACCCTCGAAGCCTCTGATACCAGTAAGTACCATTTATGCTCTTGAATACCTGTTTTTTTAACATATACTCAGGAGCTTTCAGGAAGTCCATTGCAGTCATAATGCCATATGCATTTAGTCTTGCTCCATAACGTTCAGCAATACCGCTAAGGTCGGTTAGCTTTCTCTCTTTGTAATACTTTAAAATGTTAGTATGGTCAATCTTATCGAGGCCATCTGGTTTGTGCCACCCCGCAGCTTCTTTTGCTAAAAATCTGTTAGTTCCGATACCAATATTGATTTTCATCCAATCGCCAATTTCTTCTTTGACTCTCTGTTTGATTTCGTAGCCGATGTCTTCTAACGTCCTGCCATTCAACAGGGGTTCCATGCCGTGGAAGTCAATAATACCCTCATCAATACTTTTCATCTTTATTTTGGGCGAGTAAGTTTTCATAATTTTAATTAGTTTTCGGTAAACGTCGTTATACTTCGGAGGATCCGTTTCAAGTAGTACGAAATCAGGACAAATCGCCATTGCTTCAGTTCTTCTCATACCAACCTTAATACCAAGAGCCTTGGCTTCGTAGGATGCAGCTATAACACAACATTCTTTCGATATTCGATTCGTTACCCCCATAGCTTTTCCACGAAGAGACGGATGCGCTTGCTGTTCTGCCGTTGCAAACGCACTGTTCAAGTCGATATGCATAATTAGGGCTTTATCGGTATTAATTCCGTACACTATGACCCTCTACCATACTTATTAATTTCCAGATCAACCTTTCAGCGTCAAACTCAAGCCTGTAGTCATTTATTCCGTCACTCATATCAAATATATGAATCATGCGTTTACCTTTTGCCGTTGGGTGTCTCATACCCAAAGTCTTAAACTCAACTTCATGAATACCGTATACCATCTTCCATGGCATGCAAAGAGCGAGGTCTGGATTGCGTCCTCTGAAAATAGGCACCACATCGACAATCTCATTTATTGGTATAGTTGGATCCATTAGTTACCCACCAAGCTCGTTAGATGTTGCCGTACGCGCCATGAGGAACGCTCTCATTCGTCGCTTCAAGATACGATTAAGCCTTATTGGTGCACTCTCTCTTTCGTGAGTCTCGATATAGTCAATTACACTACTGTCTGTTATGTCTTTCATACAATCTCCTTAAAAACAAAAAACAACTAAAACTGATCGCTTAGCTGTACGGATTTTGGATTGTAGCTACCTGATAAAGTTTGCCGACCGTTGATGGCTTGCTCGTAACAGGGAACTGATTGTATAAAAGGTTTCCAGGGACGCTTTGCATTGCCAGTGTGTATGTTACCTGTGTATATTATACGCCTCGGCGACGGTAAATTAAAACACTTTTAGCATTGAACGCGTAATCGGTCGCAGTCGTTCTCGTACTGGTCAGATGTAGATGAGCCGGAATTAACGACAGACCAAATCTGACGAGGGACTTGATAATAAAGGGTTACTCCTACGACTAGAGGAGTAATGATAAGCAGATAACCAATGAAAAACCGATATGTTCTTTTCTGGTATTTGTCTCTATTTTTATTGGCTTTTGTCGTTATTAAATAAGAAAAGGCAGCGAAGATACCAATGAATAAGATTGGATAAAGA
>Ga0247812_10001675_pt1 | contig 12516 bp, 13 predicted proteins | sample UWRJL149409B1_FD_178011 | JGI IMG/M metagenome (GOLD analysis project Ga0247812, IMG submission 178011) | Plant litter microbial communities from Arlington Agricultural Research Station in Wisconsin, United States - UWRJ-L149-409B-1 | ecosystem: Environmental > Terrestrial > Plant litter >...
CATGTCACCCCAGAGATTGTAGCCAGTGTCATTCATCTTATCCTAGCCAGCCCTACAAGCTGATCCTATAAATAAATGGAAGATGGTTGTGTGCTCCAGGCCCGGCAGTATTCGCCAAAATCTTAATCAGGTAGCTACAAAGACAAGGTACAGGATCCCCGAGGTCCCTTAGCTCCAGTTTCAGGGTTCCAAGTTTACAACATAAGCCCAACTCTCCGGATGTCCAAACCTCCAAACCTAGCATCACCATCTCCTATACTTAAGAGAGAGTGTGTAGGAAAACCTCAGTTCTTCCATCTTCCCTTTCATCATGGAATCTATTAAGTGTATCAAGGCTTAGGCCTGTTGGTACCACAGAGCATCCGGGGGAGTCGCATATTTTGCAAACAGCACGTACCAGGCCATCTGTTAACTAACCTCTCTTCGATCAATTGAATTCCAATCATGTCGCGAAACTATCGACCACTTGTGCAGCAGGAGGAGTTTGATTTATCAGATGCTTCGACAGCTATTCACGGCTCAATCATTCCAGCAGCCGCACATCATAGAATGCCGTCGCAAGGCTCAACCAGCACTCCGCCTTCACGACAAGAACACCCAAGTGAAAGCTTGACGAGGGACGAACAGACAGTGACTAGACAACACTCGAATTTGCCTCGCAAACCTCTTCCAGGCAATCGTGGTGCTGTAGGCCTTCGAAAGAAGACAACAAGCCCGCCAATCAATTCACAGCAGCCCCCATATTCAGGAGCCTTAGCCATGCCAATCTCGACCTCTGAAATCCAGTACCAAACTCCTCAAGCCGACTCAAACGACTTCTCCAGACCAACACCCGATCACGGGTTTTCGATATCGGATACACACGATAGAGGGGGTTTAGATATGTCGCAGGGGGAGGAGGAGGAGGGGGACATTTCGCATGTAAAAACAACCACACATTTTGATGAATACGAATTAGGGAATGTTCAACCGGAGGATGAATATGTTGCTAAGAATAATGATAATGATAATGATAACGATAATACTAGTATGCTAGATGTCTATCACATTTCTTTCTTGCTGTTCAACTGATTGGCTAACGACCAACCATAGGACTTTTAGAAGGTTGCCCTGCAGAACATGATATACATAGCTCAAGGCTAAGTTGGCTGTCGATATCCATTGTAATGCTCTCTATATACTCAACCATCTTTTCTGGCATTTGGTTGGTTCTTGCTTTTATGGAACCTAGATACGGACGCCACATACATTCAGGTGGGAGAATTACACCGTCCACGGCATCCACCCTCTTTGCTCTGTTCGCCAAGACCATAGAATTGAGTTTCGTTACAGTATTCGTTACCTTCTTGGGACAAGTCCTTACCAGACGTTCTTGTGAGTGATACTTTCGAGTTTGTGCGATCCCACTCACATGTAGCTTTGTCTTAAATTTACACCCAAAACATGACGAACGTATCGGAGAGAATCAGCATGTTCCCAATAGAGAAAACAACTAACCATCATATACTTGTAGTACTGAAAGCTTCTCAAGGCGTAACAATTGCAGAATTGAGCATGCGAAATTGGGTAAGTTACTTCAACAACCTTGTCTGGCCGTACTAATTCGCTGGGTTGCTAGGTAATTCAGCCAGGCTCTATGATCACTCATTGGGAAACTCTAAAGCATGCCTCACTCACAATACTTGGGCTAATTAGTCTAACGGCGGCTTTTATCTCAATGTTCTACACCACAGCTTCTGATTCATTAGTGTCACCTCATTTGAAATATGGAAAGCCAGAAGAGAAGATGATGTTTGGTCTGGTAAAAGCATCTTATGCCAACCTGGACTACATCATGTCAAACTGCCAGACTCCAATAAAACCAGCAGACGATGAGTTTTCAGGGTATGTGAAATCGCGCCTAGAGTGTAGAAGTCATGTTTTAAGCAAGCGAGAAAAGTCTTTACGCTAAATTGATTGCGTGTCTACAAACTTTTCCGATTAAAGTCTACTTTTGAACGTACTCCTACTAAATAGTTTGTAGTGAAACTTGCTTGAACATCGAACACGCTGGTCAAGGTCAGTCAAAGTCATTGCCAACACTAATTCTCACATCTTACTAACGATTATTGTTGTTTAGCATATCAAAATGTTCTAGCCTATCTAGGATCGTAAGTGATTTGGTAGCTTCTTCATTAGGAATTGAATTCAAGTTAACTCAGAGCAGGTGGCAACATGCTAACAATGGATCTACAGAATTGTCCAACCGTCCACCTCCAACGGCCGTTGTTGTAGATAATACTACGGCTATTAGTGTTACTGGAAGCTGGGTGCAAACACAAAATAGTGACATCGGGGTGGCATATAGAAAGTACAATCGTATCGTCAACAATATCACAATGTCGATGCCACATTCTGGGGTTTTCGCGGCAGCTCGTGATCGCAAAAATGACATTTTGCAACCAGAGGATCTTGCAGGCGTGGGGGAATACTCTTTACGAGCAGCCGTTGTTAGTCCTACGATAAACGTGCTATGTGTAAACATGAAAGCAAACGAACTAGATCCTCTGATTTATGTCCGTTGGCCAAACTCTACCACTACTGAGTCTATAAATTTCCCAACACAGAAAATAGCATGGTATGTTTACGACCTGGTCTATTCTTGAGGAATACCAAGCCTTTGACTGACAAAATGATACTAGGCCAGGTTATCAATCAGATGTAACTCAAGCTTTCTCTCGGAATCCGTTCCTAAACAAGACGGTAGTGGATGACATTTTTCACTGGGGTAAACCATACAACCGTCTCCCACCTGTATTTCCTATGGTGAGCTTCAATTTTTCCCTTCATTTCTTACATATCTGATATGTTGTAGTTGCCAATCGATTACAACGCTATTCTCAATGTAAGCGTGGCAGAAAGCGACTCGAATTACATTCTTCTTAAGTCATCCGCAACTCCTGATTACACCCTCTGTCAAATGCGCTCCTGGTTGTCTTCGGATTGCAGCACTCAATACAACGTTTCAGGAACAACGGGTGGGCATCTCCGGTCCCATTGCGAATTGCCACAAGATGTGCTATCTTACAAGCACTCTGTTCCAGACGCTCCAGCGTTTTCCGTATCTACTGATTATAGATATGTTGCTGCTCAATTATTGACTTCCTTGGCACTTAATACAGGAATTTCGAATGCCAATGCATCCTCGACGCGGCTGCTTTCTCAGCTTACGCCGATTTTCGAGAAGGACGAGACAAAGTTCACGCTAAGTCCCATCATGCCAAGTTTGGCTGAAGCACTTGCAGTGATTTCTGGCAGTATGGATTCCCTTCTCTACAATCATCACCAAAAGTTGTCGCAACTTATTGCAGGTCCATATTTATGGCTGTGGCAGTATCAGACTCTTTAACGAATTCATTGAAGCACCTCAAAGCCTCTATCCTTGAATTTGTCATTGGGTTGGTGCAATAGTCAGTCCATATATTTGAACCTGTGGTTGAGTTGAACTACAGTTGGTGTACATTAACAACTTTGAACATTAACTTTCGCTAAATTATCTTATCAGGCTCTCTCCTTCTGAGCACTCAAGATGCCCAGCTTCACCAACCCTTAAACTCTAGTAGAGAGATCTTTAATCCTCCCGAATACTACCAATTTAAAGCCTCTCTGGCAAGCCAGCAATTCACTTCAGGTTCAACAGCAAACTGGCAGAAGATGTTTTATCTTGTTCTTATGCTCGTGTTTTTGACCAATATTTTCTGTTTGATATACTTCTTCGTTACATCCGGACTTGTAACGGATTTCACAGAGACCCAAAATTTGTTCGCCTTAGCTGTCAATAGTCCTTTTTCCAGGAGGTTGGGTGGAAGTTGTGGAGCTGGCCCAAATTCTGACCAACTTAAGGTGGATTGGCATGTGTGCAACGAACCAGAAAGTGGACATTTCTACATTAAAGAAGGCCAGACAACTGGGATAAGTGTCGGAATAAGGAAACGAAGAAAACAGACTCGCAACTCGATGATGAGTTATGATAAACTTAGCAAAGGGAGGAGAACATGGCTTTGAGCTATTGAAGTATGCTCTTCCGCCTTGTGTCCTGGCATGCCAGGGTTTTGAGAATGAGTTGATGGTGTTTTCTGACGCATGGGATTATTTGACGAATCACGTTACGAATCAGCGGATTTTTCAGAGCGAAGTCATGACCGTCAGATAAAATCCAAGGGAGTCACTGAAAAAAGAAATATGCATGGGGTCGTGATACTTGAGAGCGTCCATCAAGTTTGGATACCTTTCGCTCTGTAAGGGCGCGTTTTGAACACATGTGAGAGAGGGGAATGGGACGGGTACAACTTAAAATCCGCAGAGGTAGAGAGATGAATGCTTAGCTTCACGCTATGCATAGGTCATAACTTGGACCAGCTAAAATCCCCACGAAGACATCATCGTGGCGCCAATGCGTTTGATGCAAATTCAGAGTATATTATTGTAAATATAGAGAAAAGAGTGAAGTGTAGCTTCCTAAGATAGATTAGAAACCATAGACTCGAGCGAGTATACCCTTGTACAGATAAATTTATATTATTTACCACTTTGGCGAGCTGATCACAAACAAAACATTCTCAGAATTGTGAAATTAAGAATATGAGCTCATCACAGATGTCTCTGTTGTAATGCTATTATAAATTGAAAATAGAGAGAGTAGACACTGACCTGAAATGCGATCAAGGTCAAGAGTGATGACAGCGCTGAACGTTGACAGTTCTAAAGTGCTGCGCCTCTGAGAAGCAGCTATTCAAACGAAAGAAGCACCACTGCGTGACGAGTCCTTCATCAAAAAGACATACTTGGCAACAAGCTAGGGCATCAATAGCGTGGGATAATATAGTAAGTTGCACATCCATACATAGTATGATCAAGATATAGTGAGCGAATTCGGCGCTCGCGTAATATCGAAGGAATGAGCAGGAGAAGTCAGAAAGTTTCAGCATCATCGTCAACCAAATAAGGGAAACCGAAGGCTTCACGATGTTTCATCTAATCCAATCGCCAGGCAGGCAGGCAGGTTATGCTATTACCGTCGTCTTGAAACCTATCTATCCCGTGGGCTTACATCAGCCGGCTTTGTTTTCCTTCATATTCATATCACCTGATGGTTCAACATAATTCAACGCGCAAGGTCTTTTGCACAAGGATTTTGGCGCAGGCTTTTATTCAATCAAATATCTAAATTCAACTCTTGCTAACGTGAGATCAGCGACCTGAGGAAAATTTCTGATCAATGCTAGATTTCTTTTACGTTGATTCTGGTGGCTAACCAGTTTGTATCATACATAGTTTTTCTTGGCCGTTTCTCAGTTATCAATACAGATGTCATGCAAACATGATCTCCTTCGAAACCCATCTCACCACTCCAAGTGTAGCTATCCTGCTATATGTGGAAGGCTAAGGACAAGGACGCAGCCCTTGGCTAGATCCAGTCAAATATAAATACTGTATCCCTAAGTACGAGACACACAAGCTGTCAGATTCCACTTCACTTTAGAAATACATATCAAGACCTCCAAGACGCAACTCTAGAACTCCACAATGCAGTCTACCACTTTGCTTCGAGTTTTCGTTGCGTTGTTCAGTCCTATTCTCGTGTCCGCAGCACCATCTATCATCAATGGTACAGACGTTCCCAGTGCATCCACCTACCCCTATATTGTCAGTCTATTCGTACAAAACGGGTTTAATTGTGGCGGAACGATTCTTTCTCCTACATTGGTAGTAACAGCAGCCCACTGTGTACATTTTTTGCGAGCTGAAGACATCACACTGCGTGCAGGCTCACTTCAATTCGACGAAGGCGGGATAGGACCCATAATTCTTTCTGAGATTATTGAGCATCCCAACTACACTGAGCAGCCTAAAACCTACGATTATGATGTTGCGGTCTTGAAGCTCGCAAGCCCTCTTGAATTCTCGGCTACCATCAGCGCTGCCACGCTTGTAGCATCCAACGCTGATCCTGTAGAGGGCACGACCACTACAACCATGGGCTGTAAGATCGATTTTCCTTAAAAAAAGATTATATTTGGATAGGGAGTTGTCTTGTAGGCAGGTTCTCGTGGGTAAGAGAACTTACAAACGCTTGGAGATAATTCCGATAATCTTTGTTCTGCCCTAAAAATGCCTTTGACCATGCTGACGTTTTCCAGGGGGAAGAACTGATCCTGAAGTCGATGAAATAAGTCCTAACCTCAAAGAAGTCGACGTGCATGTCATTAGCCGCAGTACCTGTCAGGCGAATTATCAAGTCTTAAACAAAGCTGTCACCGACCGCATGTTTTGTTCCGGAGAGGTCGCTGGCGGGAAAGAGTTCGTACCATTCTCATTTAAGTATCCAACTGTAGAGCTTGGGAATCATATTTAGAGCCAGGGCCAGACCGCAGTGAAGGCTTCTCGGCTTTGAATATGGTGTTATGTCTTGGACCTTCTAACTTTCCTTGCCGCCGTGTTTCCTGACTTCTCAAGCTAACCGTCGAATAGTTCGTGCCAAGGAGACAGTGGTGGCCCTATTATTGACAAGGCAACTGGAGTGCTAGTAGGTGCTGTGAGTTGGGGAGAAGGGTGCGCTGAGCCAGGATTTCCTGGAGTATATACATCCTTTGCCAATCCAGAGCTTGCTGCATTTATTAGGGCGCAAATAACTCCTGCACTCAGATCTTTCAGGCGGAGATAAATAGATTGAGCAATAGAACAGAGGATCGTTTCTTTTCTTGACATAAGGAGGGCATTGTTTCCGTCCTGTATGGTATGATTTAGAGCCCTTTCGGAGATTGTGGTTAGGTGGGGAGACAGGATTTTGTTTGTAGTACTTGTTTCAGCACTTAGACAATTGTATTGATACATGAAAGGATCGTCTGCCCGTTTTTGGGTTCGTAGCATATTGGTAACGACACTCATGTGGTACCCGTTCCAAACTCGGGGGTGTGGAGAGTGGAATGTGAAATTCAAATTGCATGCATCATCATCTCAAATCAATAAAGCAGACAGAAAACCAGGTCGGAAGCTGTTATTTCGGATTGTTTCCGTCCCTCACATCAACACAATCACAATCCTCAAATTACCCCTGAGTCTGTTCTATTCAAACTCAGATTAAGCGAAGAACCCTAAAGTTGAGATTTACTTTTGATAGGTATTAAGGCCATAAGACTACAAGAATATAATAATATAACAGTATAAGACTGTGTTTGCATGTCCAATCTCTTGATGATCAGCAGAGAGAAAGTATAGGCTAGCCTGTCAGATGAGAGTTGAGGCTGCAAGAGTTTAAGATACCTCGTCGGGCTGTGAATCACGTGTTACCGTATCTTCCTCACGAGATTTCGCTTAATGGGTACGCCCCGCTTTTGCGGTGGTCCGCTGTGTTGTACCCGTTCCGTTGTTGGCGTCAACGATGAGGAGGGAGGCTCGGGAGGTTAATAAATAGATTACGGAGTTGACTACGGCTACCGTACCACCACTCCAACGTTCCCAAGTAGTTCCACCTCACCACCAAGCTTCAGCATATCTGTTGTGCAGTAAGCCTGCCAGCCTGCTTCCATCTACGGAAGTATACCGTTACGCAGCCAGTCTGTGTCTATCCATCTCACCTCATATTTGTCGATAGCCTACACCACAAATCACTAGCGCGGCTGGCCATCCATCGACATGTGCTGTGCTGACGCCAACAATTAATTAGACGCCAATCGACATCGTATATTGCCGCCCTACACATGGACTGTACCTCCTAGCGGACCAAGCAGAGCAGACGAAGAGTGTCAGCCCCGTATTGTACCAACTGTCCAGAAACCACTACGGGCTGCCATCAACCCGCAAATTAATTATCTGCGAAGGGGACGGATCACTTTGAGCACTCGACAATCATCAATCTCGTTCCTATCCAGTGTCTTTACGACGAGAGAAGGCGCAATGCCGGTTCCCCTGCAAATGCGACCTCGACAGCAGGCTTCTCCTTCGACGACTACACCATCTTTCACGACTACACTACCAATTCAACCCACCTTCCCACCAGCTCCATCTTCGACAGAGAGCCACGATCAACCCAGGTCTGGCCCGACTAATGGACTTATAGCGGTACGTTATTAGCCTGTAAATACTCAAATTCTACCTACTAACATCTCGCCACTGGTAGACAATCGCAATTGGAGGTTTTGCTATCCTCATTGTCCTGGCGATACTACTACTACGACGATTCCGTAATAAACATAAGAACCCGAAATATGTGCCAACCAAGTTTCTCAAGAAGCTTTGGGAGAATTGGGAGCCAAAGTCGATGCACTATCGATTGCCGGATACAAATGATCATCTAGAGCCTCAGAGATCTGGTGGGCTACACAGATCACCGACACCAGTACCGCCCTCCTTTGATAGTATGGTCACACCAGCTGTTCCGCAGAATGTAGTACCTGCCGCTGGGGTCGACCGGAACACATCTGTAAGGTCGGTAATGACGCTTCCAGCCTACCACCCGAGTGCGCGGGAAAGCGAACAAGTTTTAGGTCGGGAAGGTGAAAGAGGGGGCATTGATGTGGTAATTGAGTTTCCCGAGGGTCAGGATGAAGAGGAAGAGCGAAGAGAAGCTGAAATGGAGGCTCTGTACCAAGTACGACTAGCAAGGCGGAGAGAGAATGAGGAGAGGGAAGAAAGGAGGAGGCTTAGAAGGGAGGCGAGAGAACGAGGCGACTATGTAGCATTGAGGGAACTCCAAGCTCGAGCGAGAGCAGGCTCAGCTGCAAGTGGAACTGGGAGAACCGTAGAAGAATTGAGGGCAGAACATGAGAGAGTCAAGAAGGAGCGACAGCGGGCCGTCTCATCAGTATCATATGCAGATCTTGGAGTTGCTAGACACGATGGAACGCGATTAAGAGCAAACAGCAATGACAGCGAGCGAGAAGGTTTACTCGGAGATGCAGCAAGTATGGCGGCCAGCAGTCGCTATCACCGAAGAGACCGGAGTGCAAGCTCTGTTATCAGCATAGACACGATGAACTCGGACCTACCATCCCCAGGGTTGACAAGATCGCGAGGAAATTCCCGAGCTTCGAGGCCAGAAAGTCCAGTGCGACGACCTAGCGGCCAAAGTTTTGGCCGCTCATCACCTAATCCTGATGGTCAAGCAGGTAGCAGCCCGGAAATGATAGAGCACGAAGATATCCCCCCCAATAGCCCTCCTGGATATGAAAATATACCTCTAGTAACTCCTCATGATGGTGAATTGCCACCGGACTATACAAGCCCCATAGCTGGAAGGGGTGAGCGAAGATCGTTCTTGTTTGATACTCCTAGGCAAACGACGGATCCCAGCAGTGAAAGAAGGACTAGTGCAGTACCGCATGTGGGACAATTTATGACAGACACAGGTAGCACACACAGTTCCAATCGTCGGGGTGTGGATGGAAGTCCGCAACTCCCGAGCCTACGACTAAGTGCTTTACCATCCATTCATGTAGACTCTCCAAGTCCTGTGGTACGACCACCAGGTGATGCTCATCAACATTAGCCATAAGAGTGAAGGTTATATATATCATGCAATGACTGACGACTTGATCTGAATACTCTTCATCAGGAAAATAAGCGAAAACCAGGAAGTTAAATTTTAGTTTGGTGGATATAATTCGATTTGGAAACTTTCTTGGAAATGTATTATCTACTGTATTTTGAGCACGGCGTATCTCGTGGGGCTGATTTTTGGAAGGTGCAATTTATTAAGCTGTATATATATATATATATATATAGGTGGGCAAGGGCTCTCTGCATCTATAATGGAGTCCATTGACTTTCTCAACATCGAATCACTTTCTGTACCCTTCTGATACCTTATTCTACTCCCTATCAAGGAGCCTGGCTGCACATTGACGCGCTCTCACGAGAATTGGTTGAAAGTAGTAATTGGAAGTAATCCCTATGGCGCGCCTTATGATTCACTCAGGATTATATGTGGATTCGGGTGAAAACCGTAAAGATAGTTCTGTTTTATCTTGCTCTCATTGGCGTTGAGTTAGAACAATAATATTCGACATATATATCTGGTAGTATTTTAAGGCCAATTTGACCGACCGTCTTGCGAATCAGCGCGCTGTGCATTGCTTTTCGTTATTATCAGCGGCCGTCACGATTCGCAATCCGCCAAATTTCTATGATTATACCATATTTTGAGAAAGCATGATAGGTCTACCTAAAATTTATCTAACTCAAGTGCCCTCTCATAACAAACAGTAAAAGAAAAGGAGCTCTTGTACAACTTCTACCTACGTATCAACTCTATGTGCCTGCCTGTTGTTGCTGAAAGCAACAAGTCTACACCTACCATATCCCTTGCTGTCGCCGAGTAAGCTTATGACTACCTGTACTTTCTGTCAGTAGGCTTTACAAGCCGCAGTATAATCTTACACCTCAATTTGGCCAGGGAGAGCCAGTTCCTGAAAACATTACATTCGCCCTACCTAGGATTACTGTTGATAGTAAAGCATCTGTAAAATATCAACGGTTTATTTACTGGCTACAGAATTCGTGGAATAAAGCCAAAGGTGTTTTAGGGAGAAGAATTAGAAAATTGAGGAATTAGGGCAGAAATTCGAATGCCCAAAAGGGTTGGAAACTAAAAGGGGGGGGGGTTCGTTTGTGTCGCGTATTCAGACTTGGCAGACATCCAGATGGTCCTTTATATTCTTGGTACTACTTCGACATCACAAGTGATGGGGGTCGCAGCGGCCCAAAAGTAGACACGTTTGCCACTACCACGATCAGGATGCGAACGACAGACAAACACCTAACCACATTCCTCCCTATTAATGCATTGGTCGTTGATCGGGTTGACCGTCTACAATGCCATTGACCAGGCGCATAGTTAGCTACCTACTTAAGAACGGACTCGAGAGAGTCCAGAATATCAGACACTTTTACTTAGACAGATTTCACAGTCTGTCGGTGATGTCTTTGACTGTGCTCCGAACCATTTCTTAGGGGCGATGCTTCCTGCGTCTGCTCTTCTGTTGGTCCTTCTTGAAGTCCGTCTAAAAGTCTCTGGAAGGCAGCCGCCGATTCCGTTGAATTCCCTGGTGCTTAGTGATTTTTTCGCATAGTTTTTGCGTTTCCGTCCTTTGAGGGGCGTGTTCGTGAACCCTATAGTTTTTAATCGGACAAGTGGTTCAACTATAGCTGCGTAATCTTTAACAAACTTCCTGTAGTACCCAGAAACCCTACAACAATTGGAAACAGTCCTCGGCTTCAGTAGTTAGCTAACTATGCATCTGGGAAAGGGTGACTGAGTCCTATCAACCTTCCCAATGGAATTTCTGCCTGGGGAAAGGGGCGTACGAGATATCCGGACGGGGTCACAGCATTTGACGTGTCCCAAGCGGATATATCAGATAGTTGGGGAACTTCAACCAAACAGAAAGTCGAAAGTATTCTCCTCAAATACAAAGGATTATTCCGGCAAGGCCTAGGATAGTTCACGAACGGAATCAATATGCCGGTTTTATTCAAAGAAGGTATCAGGTATCACAGTCGTGAGTCTGAAATGATAGGAAAAGTGTCTGATTCTCTCCTACTAAGGTCTTGAAGACCTTATACCTAAGTTCTACTGTTGCTAAAGGAAGGTGCGTCGGACGTTGCGTCCGAACGCCAACGCCAAGGGCGTTCTGAGGACGTTGAGTCCTCACAGAAGGCGTATGTAGACATTTCTGACCTAAAATAAACACCCTACCCACAATCCCAAAGGTGTTGACTTTTCGAAGGTCGACAACCACCCGCGGTTTACTGTTGGATACTAGCGACTTTGTAGATGATATCTCAACATATAATTGGTGAAAGTTCTTCCATATTAGGGCGGGCATATCGTCCAATAGAAGATCATCTCCTTGCAGGATCGTTATTGTATCACCATAATGAATATAGCCAACACTGTGTGTCTTTTGTCCTGGACGATAGTACCGTCTTATGGATAGTCAAAGCAATCGATTCTTGGATAGAATGGTTCCCCGTTTGACTTTCTATCTGGGTAGGGACCGATAAACCACAAACGCCGGCGATGCTACTAGAGACGGTTGTTGTAAAGGAACGTCCTCTAGTGCTCCGTCTGCTTTCATTGGGTCTAGGATATTGTCCATGGCTATCCTGTCTCTTTAGGATTGTGGTTAGGGTGTTTGTACCATTCAGCAATTTTGGAAGCGCCGCTATTAAAATCGGTTGTGGTGGGGTTAGTCCAGTAGAAGAGGAGAATTAGGACGTTTAATCGTATTTGTGAGCACGAGCTACCATATCACCCCTTGTGAGGTCTGATAGTTTGGGAGAGTTATTATATATTTAAGAATTGAGAAGATCTTAATGTTACGCGCCGTTAAGGAGTGTACTCGATGCTAGATTTTCTACGCTGTCTGAGATTCAGGTATATATATACATACAATACATTGGATATTAGAGTGTTAACTATAGAGCATCAATTATAGTAATTCCCAGTTTATAGTGGTAATATCTGATTTCTTAAGT
>Ga0247812_10001676_pt1 | contig 12511 bp, 10 predicted proteins | sample UWRJL149409B1_FD_178011 | JGI IMG/M metagenome (GOLD analysis project Ga0247812, IMG submission 178011) | Plant litter microbial communities from Arlington Agricultural Research Station in Wisconsin, United States - UWRJ-L149-409B-1 | ecosystem: Environmental > Terrestrial > Plant litter >...
GTATCAGACCACCCTTAGATGCCCTCTGTGAATAGTATTGCACATTCAAGTCCCCGGGAGCCCAGACCCCCTCAGATTCCTTGACTCCTCGCATGCGAGTCAACGGAGCCATAACAACTCGGTGTTCAAGTTGTATGGACCCGAGCTTAAGGGTTTTGAATAGAGTGGTGTCATCTAAAGGCTTAAAGCCAGCTGGGGAGATTCTAGAAGGCATTTCTATCTGTGGATGGTCTGTATTCTTTTGTAGATTTTTAGTTTTGTATCGTAGAAAGAATTTTCGTCTGGCTAAGATTTAATTGATGAAGAAGAATGATTGAGATGGAAAATATACAGAAAGGTTTGCGACCTACGAAGGAAATAGTAGATATTCAAGGGTCAAGGGCCAGTGAGAAGTCCTAGTTGGTGATTCGCTAAGATCAACCGTTGCAGTGGCCGGCACAAATAGCAAGGCAAAGGTGGACATAAATGTGGTAATCAAGGGTATTAGATACCGAGCAGTAGAGGCGTCCTTTCGATCGAGTCGAGTGCAGCGGTTGTGCTACTGCCAAGAGTGGAGGATCGCCGGGAGCCACTTTCTCAACCTTGTTGTACTGTACATACACTACTGCATCGTTCTACGGAACCTAAGTGTCTTTGAATGGCTCCTGGGCAATTGCCCCATCTTTGGTGATAACCGGACCTACATCGAATGTGGATTGTTGAATATGGATATTGCTTTTATACCAGAACGATAGAAACGGTAGATTGCATCCTTCCGTGCTGCTTACAAAGTTAGAAACCAATTGGCTCATCGGGATAAAGGACCAATCACCTATCTTGTTATCTTCAACATTAATTCATGTCATGTGGGTTCTGACTAAAGCTTACTTGCGCTCTGGCTGAGCTCCCATCACTCATTCTATACCATCTAAGCTAGGCAGAATTTATTCTTGAAACGAGTATCCATACTGAAGAATTCCTGGACTACACTTAACGATACTGGCATCAGCGGTAACTACCAGAATCCTTATTTCTTGTGTCGGATACTTTGTCAATTATGGCTTTGCCTTTCGCCCCCCGTCGCCCGGATGTGCCACTTCCTTTCCAAAAACTCCAAAATTTGATTGAATCTGAATTTACAGAATCCACTCTCCATTTCTTCATGAATGGAACAAAAATTGAACTGCCCAATCCAGATCCGGAATGGACCTTACTTGATTTCATCAGATCACAACATGGCACGAAGGGTACGAAGTTGGGTTGTGGCGAGGGGGGTTGCGGTGCTTGCACAGTAGTTTTACAAACCATCGACCTACTAAACAAGGGCCGGATCAAGCATATGGCTGTGAACGCATGCTTATACCCTTTGGTTGGAGGTAGGTTTAACCCGAATCTGCTGTAGGCTTGTTGTTGATCTGGGTAGTCGTCGGAAAACACTTAATCACAGTCGAGGGACTGGGGACCGCAAATAACCCCCACCCCCTTCAAGAACGGATCGCTAAGCTTCACGGATCACAGTAAGTTGACAAATTCAAATCATATGCCTAGTGGCCCTCCTACCATTTAAGCCCTAGTTTCAGGTGGGTTAGGGGCCCCCAAAATTCAAATGAACACTTTAACTACCTGATTAATTGCAGTTAAGATGTAGTATCATGTTACTTATTACTAACACCTCCATTATAGGTGTGGTTTCTGCACACCAGGAATAGTTATGTCACTCTATGCCCTCGTGAGGAACTCATATGACCCAACCACAAATACCTTCAATCTCTCAGAAAATGACATTGAACTCGAGGGGCATCTCGATGGGAATCTTTGTAGATGTACAGGTTACAAACCTATTTTGGCAGCAGCGAAAACGTTTATCCTTGAAGATCTCAAAGGGAAGCTCATAGAGCCACCAGTAGACACCACGATTAATATGAGCATAGGTAAAAGCCCAGATCATGTTCCTTATCGATCAGAGGCAACCCCAAAAGATCTAATGACGTTGCCTATGTCTTGCGGACGACTCGGAGGATGCTGCCGGGACAAACCCAATCCCAGTGCCTCCAGCTGCTCTCCCACAGAGTCATCGGAGGGTTTTAAATCAGATGATGCCTCGCTAGGAGCGTCCTCTCACACGGACCACAGCCCTACTGACGAAGTTGATTTGACTGGAATGGAATACGGAAATCCTGTCAAATCAAGAGAAAGGGATCCACCAATAGGCCGAGAAGGGGAAGGCACTAAGACTACAACAATACTCGCAGCAAACCCGCCAGTCAATATTGAGGGTACACTCCAGCTTGAATTCATTCCGTACATACCCAATACAGAGTTAATATTTCCTCCTTCTCTGAGGAAGTTTCAAAAACCCGCTATATGTTACGGGAATACGAAGAAGATTTGGCTTTCTCCAACAACACTACATCAGCTGCTTAAAATAAAGAATTTGGATCCCACAGTCAAGCTTGTGGGTGGAGCAAGTGAAGTCCAGGTTGAGATTCGCTTTAAGTACTCGCAATTTGCCATTCAAGTTTATGTTTCCGAAATCGCTGAACTCGCTGCCATGTTTGTTCCCGAATTGGAAAAAGATCTTTCTTCAATGACCGAATTTGTTGTTGGGGCTAACACACCTCTGACACAGTTGGAGTATGCCTGTAAAAGTTTGTATAAGAGCCTTGGTCGCAGAGGTCTTGTTCTAGAGGCTTGCAGGAAACAGCTCAGATATTTTGCCGGTAGGCAGATCAGAAACGCTGCGTCATTAGCAGGTAATCTAGCAACGGCCAGTCCAATCTCTGATATGAACCCCGTTTTACTCGCAGCTGGTGCAACTGTAGTTGCCCAAAGCTTATTGTCCGGTGAAATTCTATTGCCAATGGACACTTTTTTTGTTTCTTACCGCAAAACCAGTCTGCCTTGTGATGCCGTGATAACAAGCATACGGATTCCTATTCCAACAGCAGAAAAACAAGAGGTTGTCAAAGCCTATAAACAAGCCAAACGGAAAGATGATGATATTGCTATTGTTACGACTGCTTTCAGAGTTGAATTGGACAATGCAGGCAACGTCAAGCAATTGGTACTTGCTTATGGTGGTATGGCGCCTTTCACGCTTTTAGCAAAGAAAACTCAATCATCGCTTCAAGGTCTAAAGTGGAACGATTCGAAGACGATTCATAAAGGCTTGGAGTCCCTCTGCGAAGACTTCAACCTGCCATTTGGAGTACCTGGCGGGATGGCAACTTACCGGAAAACACTATCCTTGTCATTTTTCTTCCGATTTTGGCATGACGTGGTATTGGAATTAGGACTTGGCCATGTTGATAAAGATCTTGCCCAAGAAATTCACCGAGGGACATCATTTGGCTCAAGGGATAATTATAATCCGTACGAACAGCGAGTAGTGGGTAAACAGGTGGCGCATTTAAGTGCATTGAAGCAGAACACGGGAGAGGCTGAGTATTTAGATGATATGCCCAAGCAACACAGGGAGCTTTATGGAGCATTGGTCCTTTCAAGTAGAGCACATGCGAGGTTGGTGGAAGTAGACTGGAGACCAGCTGTCGGGCCTGGTCTTGCTATAGGCTACATTGATAAAACTGATCTCACAAAAGAACAGAATATGTGGGGCTCAGTGCGGAAGGACGAGCTCTTCTTTGCTGACGGGGAAGTCTTTTCGCATGGCCAAACCATTGGAATGGTATATGCTGAAACAGCACTCCAAGCACAAGCGGGAGCCAGGGCTGTGCGGATTGAATATGAAGACCTTCCAGCGATCTTGACGATCGATGAGGCTATAAAAACTAATAGTTTCTATGCACACGACCGAGAGCTAAAAAAGGGTATTGCAATCGAAGGCTCGATTGAAGATGCTTTCAGCGAATGCGACAGAATATTCGAAGGTACAACACGAATGGGAGGACAAGAGCATTTTTATCTTGAAACCAATGCGGCTCTCGTTATTCCACATATGGAAGATGGAAATATGGAAGTCTGGTCTTCTACTCAAAATGTGTAAGTCTACTTCATTTCTGAATCTTGCCTTATCTAACGTTGGGTCTAGAATGGAGACACAAGAATTTGTGAGCCAGGTCACAGGTGTACCAAGCAATCGCATAAATGCACGTGTGAAAAGAATGGGAGGTGCTTTTGGCGGCAAAGAGTCTCGCAGTGTTCCACTTGCTTCTTTATGTGCAATTGCTGCTAAGAAGGAACACAGACCTGTTCGCTGTATGCTAAATCGTGATGAAGATATGATAACCTCTGGTCAACGACACCCTACCCAGGCACGCTGGAAAGTTGGAGTTATGAACGATGGAAAGCTTATTGCTCTTGATGTTGATATTTACAACAATGCTGGATACAGTTATGATATGAGCGGGGCAGTTATGGACAGATGCTGTACACATGTGGACAACTGCTAGTAAGTATATGTATAAATACCTAGAGGTCTTGTACATTGCTGATACCTAAACTTGTAGCGAAATACCCAATGTCCACGTTAGAGGTCATGTTTGCAGGACAAATTGTCACAGTAATACTGCTTTCAGAGGATTCGGGGGCCCACAGGCCATGTTTATCGCCGAGACTTATATGACCGCCGTTGCTGAGGGTCTGGGAATACCCGTAGATGAACTTCGCCTAAAGAATCTTTATAGGCAAGGCGAATTAACACCTTTTCTTCAGAAGATCGACGTTGACTGGCATATCCCACAGATATTTAAAGAGCTGAAGGCAGCCTGCAATTATCAAGAACGTAAAGACAAGATTATGGACTTTAACAGTAGAAATAAATGGAAGAAGCGTGGGATTGCTATGCTTCCGGTCAAATTTGGTCTTAGTTTCGCAACTGCTTTACATCTTAACCAGGCTGCTGCAAGTGTTAAGATATTTGCCGATGGGAGTGTCTTACTTCATCACGGAGGTACGGAGATGGGCCAAGGCAAGTTTACCATCTACTCTTTGCAGTTCTCGTCTAATGTCACCAAAGGTCTGTACACAAAGATGTGTCAAGTTACCGCCCAAGAGTTGAATGTACCAATTGATGCAATATTCACCCAAGACACCGCCACTTACCACACGGCCAACACATCACCTACAGCCGCCTCCGCAGGAAGTGACCTCAATGGTATGGCAGTCAAAGATGCGTGCGATCAGCTTAATTCAAGGCTTGCGCCATACTGGGCAAAGTATGGACCCACCGCAAGTATGAAAACCATTGCTCATGCTGCCTATTTGGACCGTGTGAATCTGGCTGCAAATGGCTTCTGGAAGATGCCCCGTATAGGTTATGAGTGGGGAAACTATGATATAAAAACTGTGAAGCCGATGTACTATTATTTTACTCAGGTATATGCTTTTTATTGTTATTGGGACTATGACTAACACAGTGTCAGGGAGTCGGCTGTAGCGAAGTTGAGTTGGATCTTCTAACGGGTGACCATACCGTGCTACGAACCGACATAAAGATGGACATTGGACGCTCTATTAACCCTGCAATCGACTACGGGCAGATAGAAGGCGCCTTCGTTCAAGGCCAGGGACTATTTACCATGGAAGAATCACTTTGGACACGTTCTGGGCAGTTATTTACACGTGGTCCAGGGACCTACAAAATCCCAGGTTTCTCAGACATTCCACAAGAATTTAATGTTTCGTTTTTACAGGAGGTACCAGATGGGTGGAAAAGCCTCCGCTCCATTCAAAGTAGCAAAGGAACTGGCGAACCTCCTTTATTCCTTGGGTCTTCGGTACTCTTTGCACTGAGGGACGCCCTTGTAGCCGCAAGAAAGATGAACGGGATTGAGGAGTATCTTGCATTAGATAGTCCTGCTACAGCAGAGAAGTTGAGATTAGCAGTTGGAGATGATATCTTAAGGATGGGAATAGTGCCGCCAAAGGGGGAAAATAACTTCTTTGTTTCTGTCGCGTAGTGGAATAGAATAACAACTATAGTTGGATAATATCAGAGCAGATTTCTAGTAGTCGGTCATAAGGCTGCACAGTCGGATTAATTTTTTTTTTTTAGCTGTACTGATAGAGGGGCAGCTCACGACGTATAAACGAGTTAAAATTTAATAAGTGCATCTGTGAATTCTGTGATTAATTTACGATGGAAATCCAAACTGAACATTTGTATGCTACCATTATAACCTCGACATTAGTCGTTCTTCTGGACAATATTTATCAACCTCATCTTCGCAGCACCACCCAAGCAGCCCATCGGCAAACTTTCCATCCTTCCAAGCCAAAGCATCACCCTCCTCCCCTGCCTTCATAATCCGATCCCTCTCTTCCTGTTCGGGCCCATCATGTAGATGATAAAGGTACTGCTGGCGGTTGCCACGCTCCACTACCATTTCGGTACGTGGTGCACGAATCTTTTGGTAAATATTGAGTAGCTCACTTTTTGTCTGTGTCGTTCTGCGAGAGAATAATTCTCCTAGTACTGCTCCATCTTCCAAGGACATACCAGCACCACTAGCAAGATATGGTAGGGTGGCGTGCACGGCGTCTCCGAGCATTGTAAACGTTCCAGATGGATTGGACCATGATTCCATTCCAGGACGAATACAAAGTCGCCATTTATAGACGGACTCGCACAGGGCAAGAAGTTTTGGGATTCTATATTGCCACATATAAGCGGTCTAATTTTGCAAAAGGGAGATTCCCATACCTCGGATCCCAATCTTTGTATAGCGCACGCATCTCTTCTACGTTCCCAGCCAGTGTCTTTGCGCCAGCAGGCATGTCATCCGGTACTAGTAGGACCATGTTGAATAGTTTACCTCCCTTCAGCACATAATTTACTATTTTCGTTAGTCACAATATACAACCGTCAAGTGGCGTGTAAGTCTCACCGGCATGAGCATCTGGACCCAACCAATAGTTAACCTGTGGATTGGTAACCAATGGAGCTAACTCAGGATCTTTCAGCATATCTTTGGTTGACAGCAATAGTCTGTATGCAAGGTCTCCTGTTAAAACTGGCGGATCCTCTCGTCCTAGCATAATTTCGCGCAAACGCGAGTTGATTCCATCGGCGCCAACCACCAGGTCGGCTGTATGATGTTCACCATTGTGTAATACGACTGTTGCTTTATCTCCCTTCTCATGGACTTTAACATCTTGAACTCGCGCATTAACCTTTAATTTTGCACCGAGCTGTGTCGCACGCTCAAGTAAGCAGTTATGAAGGTTCGCGCGATGAAAATCCCAATAGAATGTGCCTGGATATCTTGCAGCAGATTCCGCAAAGTCCATAACTGAAATGATATTTCCTTTCCAGCTTAACATATTGACTTGCTTTGGTTTTGTCGAATACTCGTCAAGCATTTCGCGCATTCCCCAGCTCTGCAATACCCTGCTACTATTGGGCAAAATTTGAATTCCAGCACCTACTTCTGCAATCTCGGATGCAGCCTCAAATACTTCTACATCATGGCCGGCTAGTAATAGCCCAATCGCTGCTCCAAGTCCGCCGAGTCCTGCACCTACAACAATAATCTATTTAACCTGAATCAGCGAGGAAGACACACGACGCAGCGATTTCTTGATGGGCTACTGACCTTCAGTTTGGTAGCTGCATCTCTTTGGATCTTCTGCTTTATATTGATTGGTGGCATTTTGGGGTAGGAAAATACGAAATAATAGGAAATTTGCTGAGTGATAAGATGTAGATAGTAGTGCGTGGACTTTACTTAGATTTGCCAGAGGTTTTCGTGATTGATGCCGCACATACCGCTACGCGACGTCTCTGTTTTGAGAAGTCTGGTATTCTTAGGAACCTTGACATCACTTAGACAGTCTTACCACTTATTATCGACCAGTCTACGCTGCACTGGTTGAGATTCACTCCACTTCTGTTTTACCGAGTTTATTAAGCCCTTGCCGTCGATTAAATCCCTAACGGCTATCTGTAAAACTGAGACGCTAGGCACCACATGGACTAACTAATGCTTGTGTATCTTTGTGGAGAAGCTAATGTACCCGTCTTGGTACTTGGGGGATTGCTTACCTAGTTAGTCTACGATAACGGCTTTAGATACCCCCTTACCTCCCTCCACTCTTGGCTATTCCACCCACACCACTGCTTTCGAATCTGTATACCATTCGAGGCCAGGTGAATTCTTGGGTAGGGAATGCTAGTTTATGGCCTATTATTATGCACGGCGATACATTTATCAGCTATCCTACTTCTGTAACGTCGAACTGCTCATTCCGTTATTTTAGAGAAATCCGCTTGGAACATATAGCTACCCTTTCGTGAAAGTGGACTTTATACAGAAGAACCAAAGATTTTAATCAAACCACCACCATGCCAGCTGAAGCACCTCCAATACTAGACTTCACGTGTTAGTAGTGATCCGAAATATTGAGATTCTTTCACTAATGATAGTAAGCATTCTATGGATCAAATGAGCAAGAAAAGAAGAAATTAGTGGAGGATGTCAGGAAATGCTGCCTACACAATGGATTTTTCCAGATCATTGGCCACAAAGTACCAGCAGAGCTACAGCAGAAGACCATAGAATGTGTTAAGCAACTTTTTGAGTTGTCTCACGAGGAGAAAATGAAAATACACAAAGGTTTGAGTGATTGACAAGCCCCCCCAGGTGGCCTTTCAAGAATTTCGATTGACTCTCAAATTAGATAACAATACGTGGAACAGAGGATATGAAACCTTTGGATCCCAGATTCTAGAACTGGGTACAACGCCTGACATAAAGGAGGGGTACTACATAGGCGAAGAAATATCGAAGTCACATCCTTACTTCATCAATAAAAAGCTCAACAGCGGCCCAAACGTTTGGCCAACTGCGCTGAGCAACGTCAAGGAGTTCGAAGAGACATCTATGGAGTATTACAAAGCAATGCATGCTCTCGCTAGAGATGTTTTGGATGTTCTGGCTCTTACTTTAGGTCTCTCCAATGATTATTTCAGTGGTTTTACAACAGATGCCGTGGCAACACTTAGATATCTTCACTATCCACCACAGCCAAAAGATTCAGATGAAAAGCTTTCACGTGGGATTGGTGCCCACACTGATTTTGGATCAGTAACTCTACTTATGCAGGATGAAGTGGATGGACTCCAAGTGTTTGAAAAGGAAACGAACGAGTGGCTAGATGTGAGTATACACCCTGTTTGCTAACCGTGCAAAGACTGACAATGATCAGGTGGTGCCAATTAAAGGCGCCTATGTAGTAAATCTTGGTAACATGTTTATGCGATGGTATGTGGTTCTCATCTCTAATATTGGGGATAGGAACTAATTTTCAAATCTAGGTCTAATGATATGTACATATCCAATCTCCACCGAGTCATTAATAAATCTGGGAAAGAGCGATATTCTGTACCCTTTTTTTACAGTGGAAACCCAGACTATGTGATAGATTGTCTACCAACCTGCCGCACGGAATCAGAACCACCAAAATATCCCCCCATTACAGTAGAAGGTGCCGTGGGTGGTTCTTACAAGGATAGCTATGGAAAGGCTGCAGCTTTTAACAAAGCTCAGAACCAAAACACTGTACAAATTCCGGGGCAAGCAGTACTTGTTGGATGAACATCATTTCTCCATGGCGAGCTCTAGCTATAAGTTGTAAGCGTAGTCTAAAAATATATAATCGCACTACATCCTCCACCGTTCTGAGTTATATCTTTCTTTTATAATAGAATTTGGCATGAAATCATTTGAAGATATACAAAATACCACTACATTCTTACTGATATTGCGATATATCCATCAATCACGAATAGTGAGATAGGAGCAAAATAGTAACGGTTTGTAACTTCTTGAATAGGGTATAGATACATCAAGGCACAGAAAGGCACAAAAACCGTCTCCCACAACAGAGTTGGGTAACTTAAATCTTCCAAGATAAACTAAGCAGGCAATCATGCGGGGAAAGACACGCTTTGTGGGGTGCTCATTGAGTGTGGGCGTATGATAGGACTCCATCGCCCTTTCTTTTAGACGTTTAGCTAGCTATCCTTAAGAATGAACGGACTCTAAGGAGTTAAAGAATCAGACACTTATTATTATTTTGTAGACTTATATTGTAATCTTTGATATAGTAGCTTGTGCTCTTTATAAATGAATGTTCTAATTATCTTTAACTAAATTACTCTACTTTAATTAACCCTACTTATTTAAGACATATATAACTCTGCTTTTAAATTAATTTTATATATTAATTATATCTTTTAAATACTCTTATATATTAGAATTAAATAATTTAAAAAAGGCTAATTTTATTAAAGATAATTAGATTAAGTAAAAAGATACTAGAGGATATTTTATAGCTATTATTACTTTTATTAAAGAATTAAATAATTTAACTTTTATAAAAGAATCAAATAATTTAGTATTTATTAAAAAATTAACTAACTTAATAGCTATTAAAGAATTAATAATTTTAATATTTATTAAAAAGGTAGCTTAAGTTAAAGAAATAATTATTAAAGAAATCTCTAAATATATTTCAAAATATAATTAATAAAAGGCTTTATTACTATTTAAACTATAGTAGATTAGAGAGTTAATCCGAGAGAAAAATAAGTTTAATCTTTATACCCTAATTCCTCTTTCTTTAGTAAAATTATAACTTCTATTTAAAGAGATTTTAGATAAGCTAAAGAAGAAAGGTAATAAATAAGGTTATTAAATATTTTACTTAATAAATATAGCAAATCTTTAAATAGATATAGAAGCTAAGAGAAGAGTTACTTTAATAGATAAAAGAGAAGATATTTTATCTAATGCTATCTTTTATTTAGCTAGATAATTAAAAAGTTAAATAAATAAAATAGCTTATAATAGAATTATAGCTTTTCCCTTATTTAATAACTAAGATAAGGTTTCCTATTTTAAAGTATTCTGGCATATAAATGTTACGATTATTATTATAATCTAGCATTTTAAGTTAGAATATAATCTATTATATTTAAATAAAGTTATTATTATAAAAGATTATAGAAAAGCAAGATCTATTTTAGAATAATATTTCCTAAAAAGCAAATAAATTATTATAAATAAAATAGAAGTAATAATTCAAGTATTAGGAAATTTAATAAAATTAGTAGCGGCCTTTTAGAGATTCTTAAATAGATTCTAAAAAGGATTAATAAAAGAGCTAATATAAGAAATATTACCTTTTAAAAATAATTTGAAATATAATTAAGGATATTATTAATAGATTATTATAAAATTTAAATATCTAACTAAATATAAATTCTAATTATTTTAAAATTTCAAATAGAGGGAAATCCGAAGTAATAGAGAAAAATAAGATAGATAAAAGTATATAAATGCTCGGGATTTTCTAACTTATTCTAAACCTTTAGGATTAGAAGATAATAATAATCTTTTAGATAATAATTACTTTTTGTTAAATTATTAAAAGTATTATTAATAATATTTAAGAAAAAGTAATAAGAAGAATATAAAAGATAAATATTATAATAATATTTACTTATTAAATCCTAAAGACCTTGATATTTATAATAGATTAATATCTACTATTGCTTATATTAGGAGAATTATTATCTTTATAAATATCTATAAACTAAGAAAGATTCTGGCCACTTTACTTTTATATATAAAAGGTAAAGTATTAGACTAATATAATAATCTTAATAATTTAATTTATATTATCTTATTAGAAAGTGTTAAAATCTAGAAAATTTATTTAGTTTCAAAGTTTTATACAAATATTACTATTATATTATTTAAAGTAGATATAATACGCCATAGATTTAAGAAGGAATATTTTCCTAATAAGCTAAATATTAAATAATATTAGAAATGATATATAGGCGCAGCGTGTAGAGAGGAATCAACCGTGTTATATTGACTAGAGAGGAGAACTTAGTATAAGTTCTCCATAAGCTCTAGATATTACGCTAAGAGCTTGGTGCCTCAGGCTACCATGCTCTTACTAAGTTTGTGTGGCTGGAGCATGGCACTCAGCCACATGCAGCTCGGTAAGGTTGCTAACCCCTATCTTAACAAATAATATATTACTAAAAAGTTAGTATTATATATTAAAGTAAGCAAATTTAATTATAATTTGATTATAAAACAAATTTATATATAATTAGATTCTGCTCTTGACTAACTAATTAAAATTCATTTATTATATAATATAATAGTAAAATTTATAAAAAACGTTTATAAATAAGAAACATAAGTTCAAATAAATTAGAAATAGATAAATAAGCACTTTTAGAAATAAGAAAAGGAATTCTTAAAAAAGTTAGATAAACTTAAAAAGTAATATTTAATCTTTCAAAATAAATAGTTATAATATAAAAGATAAAGATATTAATCTTAATAGATATTAGTTAAAAATTAATATCTGGTTCTTATTAATATAATATAGAGATATAGATAAATTATATAGTTACTATTTCTAATTTATTAATATAATTTAAACAATAGCTATAATTCAAATTATAACTATAATAGACATTATAATAATTCCTTCTTTAATAATAGTCTATCAAATAAAAATCTAAATATAAATAATAAATTCTAGAATA
>Ga0247812_10001678_pt1 | contig 12509 bp, 11 predicted proteins | sample UWRJL149409B1_FD_178011 | JGI IMG/M metagenome (GOLD analysis project Ga0247812, IMG submission 178011) | Plant litter microbial communities from Arlington Agricultural Research Station in Wisconsin, United States - UWRJ-L149-409B-1 | ecosystem: Environmental > Terrestrial > Plant litter >...
GCGCCTTGCAGGCCTGCGCGCCAGAGTAGTCGAACTCACAGGCCTGGCCGATGACGATCGGGCCAGCACCGATGATGAGGATGGTTTTCAGGTCAGTGCGCTTTGCCATTTTCTTCTCTAGGTCGGTACAGCGTGACAAGGGGGAGTGATCGCACGCTGACGATCAGGACATCTGTTCCGGGTCGAAATCGATGCGGCATTCGCGCTTCAGCGCGCCGGACATCGCTTCGCCGATGTTCTCCGGCATCCCGCCGTCGGCACTGATTCCTTCGATGAAACGTTGAAAGGCAGGCGTGCCCATGAAACGGGCGATTTCCACCTTGTTCGCTTCGCTTACCTGCGGTGCTTCGGCGTTCACACCCTGCTGCGCCGCGGCGCTGGCCTGGAAGGTGCGCCCCATGTCCTTGCCGGCAGGCGTGGCCAGGAACTGCGTGAACTCACCGACCAGTGCCGCGCCGTCGTCACCCAGGTTGCCGGCGATCTGCTGCTGGAAATGTGCATCCAGCAGCTTGCCGATCTGCGTGGCGGCGCAGTCGCGCCCGCTGTCGTCCAGCGCCTGCAAGGTGGGCGACACACTGAACAGCACGTCTGCGCTGTTACGGCCCAGGCCTTCCATGCCGAGGTGATGCATGATGACCGCCACCTCGGCCGGGGTAGCCGGCTGTGCGCTGGCGGCGCCGGCCAGCAACAGCCCGGCCAGCAGTGCGGGAACGCGCATCAGGCGCGGGCTCCCGCCATCAGGGTCACGAAACGATCGAACAGCGGGCCGACATCGGTCGGGCCGGGCGACGCTTCGGGATGGCCCTGGAACGAGAACGCCGGCACGTCGGTGCGCGCGATGCCCTGGTTCGTACCGTCGAACAGCGACCGGTGGGTGACCCGCAACGTGGCCGGCAGGGTCGCCTCATCCACCGCGAAACCGTGGTTCTGCGAGGTGATCATCACCCGGCCCGTGTCCAGATCCTGCACCGGGTGGTTGGCACCGTGGTGGCCAAGGCCCATCTTCATCGTGCTGGCACCAGAAGCCAGCGCGAGGAGCTGGTGGCCCAGGCAGATGCCGAAGGTCGGCACCTTGGCATCCAGTACGGTCTTGATCGCTGCAATCGCGTAGTCGCACGGTTCCGGATCACCCGGGCCGTTGGACAGGAACACGCCGTCGGGCTTCATCGCCAGCACATCGGCCGCCGGCGTCTGTGCAGGCACCACGGTAACCTCGCAGCCGCGCTCGGCCAGCATGCGCAGGATATTGGTCTTCACGCCGTAGTCGTAGGCCACGACCTTGTACTGAGACGGCACGCTGACGAACGCGTTGGCGTCCAGGTCCAGCTGGCCTTCGGTCCAGGTATAGGTCGTTTCGGTCGACACGACCTTGGCCAGGTCCATGCCCTTCAAGCCGGGGAAGCTGCGCGCCGCCTCCAGCGCCTTTTCCACACTGAGGCCTTCACCGGCCATCAGCGCGCCGTTCTGGGCACCCTTCTCGCGCAGGATGCGGGTCAGCTTGCGGGTGTCGATGCCGGAGATGGCCACCACGCCGCGCTGCAGCAGCCAGTCCTGCAGCGACACCTGGCTGCGCCAGCTGCTGGGCCGGCGCGGCACATCGCGCACGATCAGGCCGGCCGACCACACCTTGGACGCTTCGTTGTCCTGGTCGGTCATGCCGGTGTTGCCGATGTGCGGGTAGGTCAGCGTGACCATCTGCCGGGCGTAGGACGGGTCGGTCAGGACTTCCTGATAACCGGTCATGGCGGTGTTGAACACCACTTCGCCAACGGACAGGCCGGGCGCGCCTACGGATTCGCCCTCGAATACGGTGCCGTCTTCGAGGACGAGGATTGCGGCTTGGGTCACGGAAATCTCACTTTGGCTACCGATGGGGTACCGAAGGTCACGCCTGCGCTCACGGTAAAAACCGGTTGCAAAAAAGCGCGGACGTACGGTTCTGGACCGGTCCGGCTATCGTGTTTCGGCGAGTGCGAATTGTAGACGCATGTGGGCGCGCGCGCCAGCGCTGCGTTGCAGAAAGGGGCCACCGGTAGCGCCGACCCATGGTCGGCGAGCGCAGCGGCAGGGTCTGCGTGCAGAAGCCACCGAGCGTGGCTCGGCGCTACCGGAGGGTATCCGTGTGCCGCGGGCCGTCCGCGTGGGGGCCACCGGTAGCGCCGACCCGTGGTCGGCGAGCGCAGCGGACCGTCCGCCCGGGATCCCCGCCGAGCGTGGCTCGGCGCTACCGGGAGGGTATCCGTGCGCTGCGGGCCGTCCGCGTGGGGGCCGCCGGTAGCGCCGACCCATGGTCGGCGAGCGCAGCGGACCGTCCGCCCGGGATCCCCGCCGAGCGTGGCTCGGCGTCACCCTGCCCTGCCCGTCCGTTCAGCCGTTCAGCCGTTCAGCAGATCCCGCACGCGATAGCTGCCCGGGGCCTTGCCTGCCAGCTGCCCCGCGGCGAACAACGCGCCGCGGGCGAAGATGTCCCGGTTGCTCGCGCGATGCACCAGTTCGATGCGCTCGCCCAGGCCGGTGAACTGGACCAGGTGCTCGCCGATGATGTCGCCGGCACGCAGGCTGGCGTAATGCGGGTGTGCGCCGCCCCGCTCCGCTGCGGCCCCCAGTGTCAGCGCGGTACCCGAGGGGGCATCCAGCTTGCGGGTGTGGTGGGATTCGACGATGTCGCAGTCCCAGCCCGCCACCGCCTGCGCCGCGCGCTCGACCAGCTCATCCAGCACCGCCACGCCGAGGCTGAAATTGGAGGCCCACACCAGCGGGATGGCCTGCGCGGCCTTCACCAGCGCGCCCTGCTGGACGTCGCTGATCCCGGTGGTACCGGATACGAGGCCCGCCCCGCGCTGCACGCACAGGGCCAGGATCGCATCGAACCCGGCAGGCAGGCTGAAATCAATGGCCACGTCGAACGGCGGCGCACCCGCCAGTTCGCTGGCGGCGAAGTGCGGGACGCCCTCGATGACACGCTGGGCCGGCGAGCGCCCGGTGAAGGCAGCCACCACCTGCATGTGCTGGGGGTTCTCGGCGGCGAGACGCAACAGGGCCTGGCCCATGCGGCCGGAGGCGCCGTGGATAAGCAAACGTAGCGGAGTCGGGTTCATGCACAGAGGCTAGCGGTTGGCCACCTGTTTGCACAGGGGGCTGGCAACCCGATCCGGTCGCTGCACGCGCCCTCACACGGCCGCTTGCTAGTCTGCGCGCCCGCCTCACGATCCTGCGCCCTACCATGAAGATTGAAGAACAGCTGGTGCTGGTCACCGGCGCGGCACGCGGCCTGGGCCAGCACATCGCCCGCGCCTTCGCCGCGCAGGGTGCGCAGGTGATCATCAACTACCACCGCAGCAGCGACGCGGCCCGCGCATTGGCGCAGGAGCTCGGTGACCAGGGACTGGCCGTTCAAGCCGATGTCACCGACCGCCACCAGGTGGACACCCTGATGACCCTGGCGCAGGCCCATTTCGGCCGTCCGGTGACCACCGTCGTCAACAATGCGCTGGCGAACTTCTCCTTCAACGGCGAAGCACGCGAGAAGGCCGACACCATCAGTTGGAGCAGCTTCCAGACACAGTTCGACGGCAGCGTCCGCGGCGCGCTGAACACGGTGCAGGCCGCCATTCCGGGCATGCGCAGCCAGCAGTTCGGACGCATCATCAACATCGGGACCAACCTCTTCCAGCTTCCCGTCGTGCCTTATCACGATTACACCGCCGCCAAAGCGGCATTGCTGGCGCTCACGCGCACCCTGGCCGGTGACCTGGGGCCGGACGGCATAACGGTGAACATGCTGTCCGGCGGCCTGCTGCGCATGACCGATGCCAGCGCGGCCACGCCGGAGGCCGTGTTCGATTACATCGCCAGCGCCACGCCGCTGCGCCGCGTCACCACCCCGGCAGAGTTCGCCGATGCGGTGCTGTTCTTCGCGTCACCGTGGTCGCGCGCCGTTACCGGTCAGAACCTGGTGGTGGATGGCGGGTTGGTGCGGAACTGACGGCGGGAAAGCGAGGGGTAGAGCCGACTTCAGTCGGCTGCATCCAGCCGACTGAAGTCGGCTCTACCTGCTGCAAGGAGCAGCCGACTGAAGTCGGCTCTACCTGCTGCGGAGAGCAGCCGACTGAAGTCGGCTCTACTTGCTGTGGAGAGCAGCCGACTGAAGTCGGCTCTACCTGCTGTGGACAGCAGCCGACTGAAGTCGGCTCTACCAGCCGGAGGGAGCACCCACCACGTCAGCGGTCAGTGCGCCTTGGGCGGGGTCGGCCCGCAGCTGTCACAACCACCGCAGGCGCCCGCGCTGCCAGTGGCCGGCGGTGCGATGCGGCGCCCCAGCGACTGGCGCCACCCCTCCGTTCCGGGCCGCAACAGGCGCACGGCAATCGCGCCGCGGGCCTTGCGCACGACGCCGGGGAACTGCTTCTTCAGCACCACCCACGCACTGACCAGCACGGCCACGGCGATGATCAGGTACTGCAGCAGCAAGCCGGCCTCCATCAGCCGCCCCCCAGCGCCACGGTCACCTGGTAGGTGATCAGCGCCGCGATGTACGCGGCCGCGAACAGATACACCGTCGCGAAGCTCACCTGTTTCCACGAGTTGGTCTCGCGCTTGATGGTGGCCAGCGTGGAAATACACATCGGCGCGTAGATGAACCACACCAGCAACGACAGACCCGTCGCCAACGACCAGCCATCGCTGACGATCGGCGTCAGTGCCGAGATGGCCGCATCGTCATCCGGCGCGGACAGCGCATAGATGGTCGCCAGCGACGACACCGCCACTTCGCGCGCGCCCATGCCCGGGATCAACGCGATACAGATCTGCCAGTTGAAACCCAGCGGGGCGAAGATCGCCGTCATCGCGTGGCCCAGTTGGCCGGCGTAGCTGTAATCGATGGCCGGCATGGTCGCATTCGCCGGCGCACCGGGGAACGACAGCAGGAACCACAGCAGGATCGTCAGCGACAGGATGATGCCGCCCACGCGCTTCAGGAAGATCATGCCGCGCTCGTACAGGCCCACCGCCAGGTCACGCGGATGCGGGATCCGGTAGGACGGCAGCTCCAGCATCAGCGGATGCTCGCTCTTGTCGCGGCGCCACTTCTTCATCACCCAGGACATCAGCAGCGCGCTGAGAATGCCGGCGATGTACAGGCCGAACAGCACAAGGCCCTGCTGGTTGAAGATGCCGACTTTTTCATCCGGGATGAACGCGCCGATCAGCAAGGCATACACCGGCAGGCGCGCCGAACAGGTCATCAGCGGCGCGACCAGAATGGTCGCCAGGCGGTCGCGCGGATCCTGGATGCTGCGCGTGGCCATGATGCCGGGCACAGCGCAGGCAAAGCTCGACAGCAGCGGAATGAACGACCGTCCGGACAGGCCGGCCGACGCCATCATGCGATCCAGCAGGAACGCCGCGCGCGGCAGGTAGCCGGATTCTTCCAGCGCCAGGATGAAGGCGAACAGGATCAGGATCTGCGGCAGGAACACCACCACACCGCCCAGACCGGCAATGATGCCGTCGGTGATCAGGCTGGCCAGCGGGCCTTCCGGCAGCACCGCACCGGCCTGCTCACCCAGCCAACCGAACAACGCTTCGATGCCGTCCATCATCGGCGTGGCCCAGGCAAATACCGCCTGGAAAATCAGGAACATCACCACGACCAGGGTCACCAGACCGAATACCGGATGCAGCAGCCAGCGGTCCAGTGTGTCGTCGATCTTCGCGGTGCGGGTAGGCATGCTGACCGAGGCGTCGAGGATGGCACGCACCTGCGCATGGTAATCCGCGCCCTGCCCGTCCACGGCGACGACCGGTGCCCCGAGGTGCGGCACCATCGCGTCCAGCCGCTCCACCAAAGCCTGCGCACCGTGCTTGCGCACGGCGACCGTCTCCACCACGGGTACGCCCAGCGCGCGTTCCAGCGCCGCCACGTCAATCTGGATGCCACGACGCTGCGCGGCATCCACCATGTTCAACGCCACCACCATCGGCTTGCCCAGCTCGCGCAGTTCCAGCGCGAAGCGCAGGTGCAGCCGCAGGTTGGTGGCATCGATCACGCACAACAGCACGTCCGGCGCGGCCTCACCGGGATAGAAACCGCGGCACAGGTCGCGGGTGATCGCCTCGTCCAGGCTGGCCGGCTGCAGGCTGTAGGCACCGGGCAGATCGAGGATGGCGAACTCGCGACCGGACGGCGCACGCATGCGGCCCTCTTTCCGTTCCACGGTCACGCCGGTGTAGTTGGCCACCTTCTGTCGACTGCCCGTCAGCTGGTTGAACAGCGCCGTCTTGCCGCTGTTCGGGTTACCGACCAGGGCAACGCGCAGCGGCAGGTCCGCAGCAGGGCTCATGTCAATGCTCCCGGCTGGTCGCTCAGCTGCACGCGTGCTGCCTCACTGCGGCGCAGGGCGAAACGGGTGAACCCGACCTGCACCAGCAACGGCTCACCGCCAATGGGGCCGCGCGCGACCAGGCGCACGGACTCGCCCTTGACGAAGCCCAGCTCCCTCAGGCGACGGGCAATGGTGTCATTGGCATGCGTGTCATGGACAGTTTCGACCACGGCATTGGTTTGCAAGGGCAGATCGGACAGCGTCACTCGCGCACTTCTCAGTGATAAGAATGGTTCTCAATTCTACCATCGCCGCGCCGCGTCATGGCCCATGACCTTCGGCCCGCTATGATCCATACAGGTATGTACCCACGGCTGAAAATGACCGATTCCCTGCTGATCGAGCGCTCCGGCGCCACCCTCACCCTGCGCCTGAACCGGCCGGACCTGCACAACGCCTTCGATGCCGGCCTGATCGCCGAGCTGACCGCCGCCCTGCGCCAGGCCGGCAATGACCCCGATGTGCGCGTGGTCGTGCTGGCCGGCGCAGGCCGCTCTTTCTCCGCCGGTGCGGACCTGCACTGGATGCGCGGGATGGCCGCGGCCAGCGAGGCGGAAAACCGGATCGACGCGCTGGCGCTGGCGGGCCTGATGCGCACCCTGGATGAACTGCCCAAGCCGACCATCGCCCGCGTGCAGGGCGCCGCCTTCGGGGGCGGGGTCGGCCTGGTCGCCTGCTGCGACATCGCCATCGGCGTCGACACGGCGCGCTTTGGCCTGACCGAAAGCCGGTTGGGCCTGCTGCCCGCGGTCATCTCGCCGTATGTCGTGGCCGCCATCGGGCCGCGCCAGTCGCGCCGCTGGTTCGCCACCGCCGAGCAGTTCGACGCCGCAGCGGCCCTGCAGATGGGCTTGCTGCATCAGGTGGTCGCCGCCGGGGAACTGGATGCGGCGGTGGCCGGACAGGTCAGCCTGCTGGAGAAAGCCGGCCCCATCGCCGCGGCCAGCGCCAAGCGACTGGTAAGCCAGGTGCTGGCCAGCCATGACCGTGACGCGCTGGATGAAGCCAACGCGGACCTGATCGCGCGCCTGCGGGTATCGCCCGAGGGCCAGGAAGGTCTGGGCGCTTTCCTGGAAAAGCGGCCGCCGGGCTGGGTTGCAGGCCCCTGAGCCGCTGACTCTTCACGCATTGCCGCCCGGCAGGCGCGGATCCTACGCTGAAACGCGGCGGGCCGGGCCTGCAACCAAACGATTCATTCCCCACGCTGGCCGTTTTTTGCCGCGGCCCGCGTGTATTTCCCTCGTGGCTGCCGCCCTGCGCGCCACCTCGCTGACAGGACGTTCCGTGATCGCTGATTTCCGCCCTTCCTCCTGCTGTTGCTTCTCCTTCAAGAACTGGGGGAGGCAGCGCGATGTCTGATGCCGTCCGCATCGTCGAGGTCGGTCCACGCGATGGCCTGCAGAATGAAAAACAGCCGGTCAGCACCGCCGACAAGATCACCCTGATCGACCGCCTGTCCGCGACGGGGCTGCGCAGCATCGAGGCCACCAGTTTCGTCAGCCCGCGCTGGGTCCCGCAGTTGGCCGACGCCGCCGAGGTCTATGCCGGCATCACCCGTCGCGCGGGCGTGGCCTATCCCGTGCTGGTGCCCAACGAGCAGGGCTACGACCGTGCGCTGGCCGCCGGCGTACAGGAAGTGGCCGTGTTCACCGCCGCTTCGGAAACCTTCAACCGCACCAACACCAACGCGGGCATCGACGAGTCGCTGGCACGGTTCCACCCCATCCTGCAGCGTGCTGCACACGATGGGGTGCGCGTGCGCGGCTATGTCTCCACCGTGCTCGGCTGCCCCTATCAGGGGGAGGTGCCGGTCAGCGAAGTGGTCCGCGTGGCGAAGGCGCTGCATGCGATGGGCTGTTATGAGATCTCGCTGGGCGACACGATCGGTGTCGGCACGCCGCTGAAGGCGCGTGCGATGCTGCGGGCCGTGGCCGCCGAGGTCCCGATGCAGGCGCTGGCCGTGCATTTCCACGATACCTATGGCCAGGCCATCGCCAACATCGCCAGTTGCGTGGAAGCGGGCGTACGGGTGGTGGACAGTGCGGTTTCCGGTGCCGGCGGCTGCCCCTACGCGAAGGGCGCAAGCGGCAACGTCGCCAGCGAAGACGTGGTGTACCTGATGCGCGGCCTGGGCCTGGAGACCGGCGTGGACCTGGATGAGCTGGCCGCCATTGGCCGCTGGCTGGCGGAGCGGCTTGGCCGAACGACCGGCAGCCGCACCGGCAAGGCCTTGGCGCCTGCATGAACAGCCGCGGCCCGTGCGACGATCTGGCCGCTGGCGGACACCCCGCCACGCAGAACGACGCACTGGCCGCACTGGACCATGCCCTCGCGCAGCCGCATCGGGCCGAGCATCACGCCCTGCTGCAGCAGGCGCGCCAGGCACTTGCCGAGTCCATGCAACACCGCCAGGACGCCGAGCAGCGCTACGCCGCCCTGTTCGACGCGGTGCCCGATCCGGTCAGCATCCTCAGCTCGGCCGGCGTGGTGCTGGACCTCAACCGCGCAGGCGTGCGTGCCTACGGCCGTCCGCGCGAGGCGATCATCGGCCAGCCCATCGAGCTGCTGAACCCTGACCTGCCCAGTGACCACCTCGAACCGGTGTGGGCCGCGTTCCGGCGGGGCGATACCTACGTCATCGAAGTCACCAACATGCGCGGTGACGGCAGCCGGTTTCCCGTCGAAGTGCACTCGGCCGGCTTCGAACTGCAGGGCGCGCCCTGCATCGTGGCGGTGGCCCGTGACCTGAGCGGGCGCTGGCAGGCTGAATCCCGCTATCGCCTGCTGATGGAGTCGATCGACAAGGGCGTGATCCTCTTCGACCGGGACCTGCACGTGGTCTCGGCCAATCCGGCGGCGCACCGCATCCTCGGCACCGCCGGTACCGGTGCCAGCCTGCAGACCCTGCTCGATCCGCAGGACTGGATCGTGGTCGACGAACACGGCCACCTGCTCAGCCACGAGCATTGGCCGGCGAACCGCTGTTTCCAGGCTGGCCGGGTCATCCGCAGCACCATCATCGGCCTGTACCACCGCCCGCGTGGCCGCATGCTGTGGCTGTCGATGACCAACGTGCCGGTGTTCGGCAATGGGCGCGACCACGCCGACCATGTGTTCGCGATGTTCAGCGACATCACAGAACTGAAGCGCAACAACGCCCTGTTCGACCGTGCACAGTCGCTGGCCCACATCGGTGGATGGGAGTGGGACCGCGGGCTGGCTCGGTTGTACCTGACCGAAGAGGCGCGCCGCATCCTCGGCCAGGACCTGCCGATGGACGATATGCCCGACCTGATGGACTGCCTGCGCAACGAAGATCGACTGGCGTTGCAGCAGGCGCTGGCGAACTCGGTGGACGCCCGCAGCAGCTTTGCGCTGGAACTGCGCGGCCAGCGCGCGGATGGGCACAGCTTCTGGATCCGGATGATCGGCGAGGTGTCCGAAGGCGATGTCGAGGCCGCGCGGATCGCCGGCACCGTGCAGGACATCACCGAGCGCAAGCAGGCCGAAGAGACGTTGCGCATCCAGGCCCGGACCGACCCGCTGACCGGCATCATGAACCGCGACGCCGTGCTCAGCGACCTCGGCGTGCGCCTGGCCAACCCGACCCACTGCAAGGCCGCGGTGCTGTACATCGACCTGGACCGCTTCAAGACCGTCAACGATCTGCTGGGCCACAACGCCGGTGACGAACTGCTGGTGGAAGCCACACGCCGCATCGGCCGTGCCATCGGCACCGAGGGCCTGCTTGCGCGCTTCGGCGGTGACGAGTTCCTGGTGGTCTGTGATACCCGTGACCAGGCCGACCAACCCGAGCAGTTGGCCGAGCGCATCACCGCCGCGTTCGTGCCACCCTTCGTGTTCGGCAACGATGAGTTCGCCGTGACCGCCAGCATCGGCATCGCCTGCGCACCGCGCGATGGCGTACGCCCGCAGCAACTCATCCAGAATGCCGACACCGCGATGTATGACTGCAAGCGACGCACCCGCAATGGCTGGCAGGTGTTTTCGCCCGAACTGGCGCAGCGCCAGAACGACCGCCTGCAGATCGAGAGCCGCCTGCATCGGGCGCTTGAAGGGGACGAGTTCCGCTTGGTCTACCAGCCGCAGGTGAACCTGCGCACCGGCGAGGTGATCGCCGCCGAGGCGCTGATCCGCTGGCAGAACGAACAGCTGGGCGAGATGCGGCCGGACCTGTTCATCGCCCATGCCGAGAGCACCGGCGACATCGTGCGCATCGGCCAATGGGCACTGCGCGAGGCCTGCCGACAGGTGCGGGAGTGGCAGGACCAGGGGCTGGGCCTGGTACGCGTGGCGGTGAACGTGTCCTATCGCCAGTTCACCGGCGACGACCTGGCCTTGAAGGTGCGCCAGGCACTGGATGAGTTCCACCTGCCGGGCACCGCGCTGGAACTGGAGTTCACCGAGCGCGTACTAATCGAGGATGCGCCGGACACCCTGCGCACCTTCGCCCGCCTGCGCGAGATGGGCGTGATGCTGGCCATCGACGATTTCGGCGAAGGCTACAGCGCCCTCAACTACCTGCGCCGGCTACCCATCGACGGGCTGAAATTGAGCCAACTGTTCACCGAAGGCGTCCCCGGCGATCGCTCCGACACCGCGATCTGCGAAGCCGTCTGCGGTATCGCCCGCAGCCTCGGCCTCGGCGTCGTCGCCGAAGGCATCGAATCCGAAGCCCAGCGCCGCTACCTGATCGGCCTGGGCGTCAACGTCGGCCAAGGTTTCCTGTTCGCCCCCGGCCTGACCCCCGAAGAGTTCGTGCGCAAGCTACGGTAGCGCCGAGCCATGCTCGGCGGCTCCTTGCCTCATGTCCCACCCCACTATTCCCCCTCCCCTGACACCTCCCGCCGAGCATGGCTCGGCGCTACCGCTGTGCACACGCCCGACGATTTCATGGCCACCGTGGACCTGTCGAAAGTGGGGCGGGGTGGGCTGGCGGGGGCGTTGAGCGCCATGGGTGGCGCGAAACAACGCACGCAGGGATGCAGCTCTTGCCGTCCCCCGCCAGCCCACCCCGCCCCACCCAACAGGACGCCCTGCCGCTTCGGCTGTTGCTGTTGCCGTTGCCGTTGCCGTTGCTGTTGCCGTTGCTTCTGCTGCTGCTTCGGCCGCGCCGCAGGCGCAACGCACTGCACAACAGCCCTGCCCGCGCCATCCGCTAGAATCGCGGGCTCTTGAACCTGCAGGACCGCGCAATGCAGTTGAGCAACGTACGTGCCGTCATCACCGGCGGTGTCTCCGGCCTGGGCCTGGCCGTGGCCGAACATCTGGTGGGCCAGGGCGCGAAGGTCGTCCTGTTCGACCTCAATGACGACAAGGGCGCCGCCGCCGTCGCCGCTCTCGGGAACGAGAACGCCCACTACCTGCAGGTCAATGTCAGCGACGAGGCGGCCGTCACCCAGGCCATCGAACAGGCCCACACCTTCCTCGGCGGCCTGAATGTCGCCGTGAACTGCGCCGGCATCCTCGGCGCCGGCCGCGTGCTCGGCAAGGAAGGCCCGATGCCGCTGGCCGGCTTCCAGGGCACGGTGATGGTCAATCTGGTCGGCAGCTTCAACGTCGCCAAGGCCGCCGCCAACCGCATGCAGCACAACGAAGCCGGCGTCGACGGCGAGCGCGGGGCGATCATCAACACCGCCAGCATCGCCGCCTACGAAGGCCAGATCGGCCAGGCGGCCTACGCGGCCTCCAAGGGCGGCGTCGTCTCGATGACCCTGCCGATGGCACGCGAACTCTCGCGCTTCGGCATCCGGGTCAACACGATCGCACCGGGCGTGTTCTGGACGCCGATGGTGGATGGCATGCCGCCCGCCGTACAGGAATCGCTGGCCGCGTCGATCCCGTTCCCTTCGCGACTGGGCAAACCGGAAGACTTTGCCAGTCTGGTCGCTTACATTCTGGGAAACACCTATCTCAACGGCGAGACCATCCGCCTGGACGGCGCCACCCGGCTCGGTCCGAAGTGATTCCCCCGGGCACCGGGACGGTGCCCCACCCCCTCAATCAAGCCATACGATCATGAAAGCCAGCGATATCAAGAAGGGCAACGTCGTCGAGTACAACAACGGCGTCTACCAGATCCGCGACATCGAGCGCAGCTCG
>Ga0247812_10001680_pt1 | contig 12502 bp, 12 predicted proteins | sample UWRJL149409B1_FD_178011 | JGI IMG/M metagenome (GOLD analysis project Ga0247812, IMG submission 178011) | Plant litter microbial communities from Arlington Agricultural Research Station in Wisconsin, United States - UWRJ-L149-409B-1 | ecosystem: Environmental > Terrestrial > Plant litter >...
AGACTCTCGAAGAATACAAAGAGGCACATGGATTCTTCAACCACAGAAACCCCCAGGTTTTCTGATGAGCAAGGGCCTAAGTGTCCCAAAGAGGATGTTGGAACCACCGCCAAACGTGGGGATGCTGTTGATTCTCGCTTCTCCACATTCCCCACTCCTTGAGTCCTCCACAATACGAGAAACCCCATTTCCCCAGAATGGCAGTCTTACCCCTAATTGCCATTCCATGGCTTTTTCCTTCTCCCCGAAATTCTAACCACTACTGCGTGGCTGACAATCCAGATCCAAATCCGGGGTTCCCCCCTAACTGTCTTTCCCCAGCAGCCCCAGTGACATGCATCATTTGGTCCATTTGACTCGAAGCCCAAAGAGTATATATAGATGCATGTTGTGTTCAGGGTATTTCCGAAAACATCCAAATTCACGATCTTGCATTCTATCTTTTCATCTCTACAGATTTATTTTCAGACTTTGCTTGAATACAACGCTACCATGGGTGCAGATTTGGATGCTGAGAAGCACCCTGTCCAACACATCGACAACATAGGCACTGCTGAAATGGAACCCAAGAAGAGGTCTACCATGCAGGAAGTATGGGCAAATAAGAGGGTTTTGATGTGGTGTAAGTTATTCATTCCATTGCACCAAATGTCTCCCCAGTCTATATTCGGTTGCTAAGAAGGGTTTTTGTAGGCCTGCTCATCTTTCTTCTCCCGGTCAACTTTGGATATGAAGTTGCTATGATTGGAAAATTGTTTGCCGCTCCAGCTTTTCAAAGACGTTTTGGTGTGCAGGTGAACGGGAAATGGGTCATCAGAGTCGTCGACCAGCAAATCTTGAATGCGGGTAGCACAATCGGCCTCTTCTCCTCCGCATTTGTAACAGGTTACCTCTCTGATCTGTTCGGTCGCAAGAAGGTCCTTATCGTTGCTTGCCTCATCTGTATAGGAGGTATCTTTATCCAGTATTTCAGCCACTCAGTCATGATGTTATTTGGCGGTAAGGTCGTTTCCTGCTTCGGCTTTGGTCTCGGTCACTCTCTTGGACCAGTCTGGGTAGCAGAACTCGCCCCACAATCAATTCGCGGTTTATGTCTTACCTTGATCGTAGGTACACATTACACGTCGCACAAAAACTTTTGCTGACAGAAGAATAGAATACAATGATCGTATTAGGCCAGTGGTTCAGCTCGCTTTGCGTGTACGGTGCTTCATTCAGGACTGGCGACTCAGCTTGGCGTATCCCGTTGATCACCCAGCTCATCATGCCCAGTCTCTTATTGCTGATTGGTATTCCTTTACTTCCCGAATCTCCAGCCTGGCTTGTGATGAATGACAGGCGCGAGGATGCAATCAAAGCGCTCAAGAGATTCAACGGAAAAGACTATGATGCCGACCTCGCATTGAGGAACATCCAAACCGCCCTTGACATGGAGGCAGAAAACAAGGTTCAGGAAAAGAACTCAACATGGTCGGAGTGCTTCCGACAACCCAATTTGCGTAGAACTGTCATCGTCTGCATGGTGTATTTGTCGCAGCAGTTCATCGGTGTCAACTTTGTTAGCGGTTACCTCACATACTACTTCTCTCTGGCGGGTGTTAAAAACCCATTGGCTGTTGGACAAGCTGCATTTGCCATCCAGCTTTTCGGCAATATCTGCTCGTGGCCTCTGATTGAACGCCTTGGACGACGTCCCATGTTGGTTTATGGTTGTATAATCATGACAGCGCTTCTCCTCCTTATCGGCTGTATCAACATCCGTACCAATGCTTCGACATTAAAAGCTACAGTTGCGTTGATGTGCATCTGGGGATGGTTGGTAAGTCACATCTTCAAATTTTATGCAATTGACTTCTAATCTTTGTCTTCTAGTATCAAGCAACGCTTGGAGCAGTCTCATACGCCGTCGGTGGGGAAACCCCGTCTCCCCGTCTCCGCCAAAAGACCTATGCAATCAACATCATGTCAGCAACTGCTGTATCATGTGCCGTCAACCAAATCTTGCCCTACCTACTCAACCCCGACAAAGCAAACCTCGGTGGCAAGATTACATTTGTCTTCTTTGGGACCTCGCTTCCTGTCTGCCTTTACCTGTTTTTCTGCCTACCGGAAATGAAGGGGAGATCAGTTGTTGAGATCGAAGAGATGTTTACGGAACGTGTGCCCGCTAGAAAGTTCAAGGATTACCAAAGCAACGTTGTTGTGGCGGAGTCCAAACTATGCGAACGGAATAAGTAGTAGTCATTAGAGATACAGCTTAAGTGCAAGATATGACTCATCTTTATAATGTTTGTTACATAATAGAAAAAACATTACTTTCAGCTAAGATTTTCAATTACTCATCATTCAAATCAGGTGAATTTCTTAAAACGCTAAAGGTTTGCGTGGTTCTTGATTCTTGATGGAGTCTAACCTGTAGAAACGAGCTAAAGATCGAGTTAATCCAGGCCTTGAGGATTATAATATAGATTAAAACTGTTATCAGAAACAAGATCATAATATGTCAACGATTAATGCAGCTGGGTAGGCAATGTACACATTTATTAAGCCACATACAGGCTAGGTTCTAATCTCTAACCCGTCATCATGTTCTGAACATAACTTTTAGTTGGCAGCTAGAACCCTTAAGGATCACATCGTGCTATCTGCTCGCCAGCCTTCCAACATCTCCTCGATCTGACCGGCAACCTGCCAGCCGCTTCCTTTGGCCACGCCCCAGAGAAACTGTTCCAGCTCATCTTTTTGCTCTTGATAGCTGATCAGCCGCCCGGCATAGACCAAAGCTGCGATGACCACTGGATCACAGGACCACTGGGGATTATTGCTAATGCCAAGTCCACATATCTGCACGGCGTACCATGTCGGTGTTTTGAGATTGGATATTCGTCGGAGATTAGGTATCCTCGTTTGTAGGAGCAGGAGGGAGGCGGTATGATACATGATAGAGGCTATTAGATTGGCTCGGCTGGTGTGAATGATAAGAGGAAAGGTGGTTTTCTGATCAAATATAATGTTCGATATGGCTGAGGATAGAATGGGATGCATCTGGGGTGGATGGTGTTGGGACCACCACTGAGTCGATGACCATAGATGGGTCCAGCGTTCAAATTGTGCGGATTGAGACATTATTGAACTGGAATTTCGCGACGAAAAATGGTATTCAGCTGCGTGACTACATATTAGGATTGAAGAGCGTGTCCAGTCACAGGATTTGTTATTGCTATGCTCGGGCTGCATTCGTTCCGAGTTTGAGAAGGGATACGAGGCATCAGGCCAGTTCTGAACCTGAATCATCAATGGCGATTCACAGAATAAGGAGTTCGCAATGTCTATTTAAACTGTTAGCTGCACATTCTCTGTCGATGGAAGCTTCGAGTGAATCCAGATACGCGAGGATTATGAAAAGAAGGAACAAACCAAGTCTTAGAATGACCCACGAAACAGAACCTCGAATTCCCGGCAGCAATCCATGAATATTGAGAGAAGATAGGACATTTATACGCTCTTTCAAACAACGATGCCAGTCAATGACACTTCGAGGCATAAGCTCGCATATCACCAAGAGGGCCCACGCGCCAATTGCCTCTTCGGAATTACTGTATACATCAGAACCAATAGAGGCAACGACGCTACGGGTGAGTTCAGCGCTCTGTAGTATGTCTGCATCCCTCGTTGTAAGAAAAAAGGATAGCTGACAGCAAGCCAATGCTCTGATAGCATCGAATACCCGTGGAGATCGTTTTGACAAAACCGGTAACTGTACTCCGAAGCAATATTCGGCCGCACAAGCATCGAGCTGCAAAATAATTAGCTCAGTCTGCAAAATGGAATGATATATTTATAAAAGCTCTACGCACCCATGGGGCAACTTCGTCTATGTAAAACTTAAGTAGTGCATGGTTAGTATTATAATCAATGTAATGTCTTATTTTTCTTTGCTGTGGTTCGTTCACAATTATTTCTGTATTGTTTCTTGCTATTGGAGGCGGTTGGAAGTAGTGACTACTAGCTAATGGTCGATCATTATTATGTGGTGAAGTAAGAGCACAATATCTAAGATTAGGTGTAATGGATTGTCGAGTATCTTGTTCGAAATTTTCAGATATATTTGTCTGTGATATTGAAGCCGGGGTGAGTGGTACAGAGCTTAAGTGGCGGACAGGACCGTCACAGGGTTCCTCGCCTGAGTGATCATGGCGATCCAAACTTGGTTGGTTGCGAATATTTTGATCAACCACTTGCGGCTCAACTAGCGTCGAGTCATGCAGCATAGAGTTATAAGCATTGATGTTTTGCCATTCCTCAACTCGAGGTTCGAGCAATGGGGCTTGAAAAATACTCGGTGATGGCGATGGATTTTCTTCACCTAGCGAATATGTCCCCTCAATAGAAGGAGTATTAGGCAAAGATCTCTTGTTCAAACCATCTACGAACTGGTAGATGTGAGAAATTGATATGATACTGGATGTCTAAGTTCTACTGACCTTTAAATTTTTGTATGCTTTGGTAGAAACTTGTTGTAAAGCTTGCGCCTCTTCCGGCAAGCGACTTAAGGTATTTGTTTGCAAGAAGGTAAGCTGAATTCCATACCGGCAACTCAGTCCCTTGCCTATACAATTTTGACATCTTGGCTTTTGTTCATCACCTGCAAATATCAGTGATGGTTTTCCCTAAGCAATGCAAGCTCGTGGAGCCAAGCTACCATGCTTTCCGATGATCGCTCAGGACGTCCTGCATGCTTACATTTTCTTCGTCGTTTCCGGCATGTTAAGCAGCCTTGTCTTGTACGCTGTCGAGTGATTTCAACTGGGTTCGCTATTGGGGTGGACATGTCGGTAATCACACAGATATTTGAAATGTACAGCAACTACATTCATTTTTCTTGGTGGGTTCCCAACCTTGTACTAACTCTCTTTCAGATGACTTGCAGCTGGCAATAATGAGGAGAAATGTAATTCTCCAGGAAGAGGAACTGTGGATTTTCCCCGCATCGTCGCCCCAGATACTGTACCTAGTGGGGAAAGGGATCACGTGCCTTCCTCGGTCCGATGTAAAGACCACTAAGCAAACTTCTTCACACACGAGCCCTTGAGCATATGTAAAGCGTTATTACTTTGAGAGGAATGATTGAAAGTAATTTTGTTATAGTTGATGCTAGAACAAATAATTTTAGTTAAAGTAAACAACTCAGTGAGCTACTAGCCAAGATAACTTCACCAAACGGAGATAGTTGACGGTTGAATCTGTTCATTAAATAACGAAAACGGACATTTTAGTTTTTCAATCAATAAATCAAAACCTTCACATTATCTAAAGAGTCTGACGAATAGTTGTGCTAAGTATCACGTTCAAATTAGGTCCGGTTGGCAATAGCAAAAAGTAAACGACACGCAAGGTATTCTACGTAGAGATGCCAGGTACAATAGCGGCATTCACCCGTTAAATAATAACTAAGACAAACAAGAGGACTATTTGTCGTGGTTTATATTGGAAAGATTTATATTTAATAATAAGTTTTGGTGTTTAGTTTCCTATTGCATGCTGGATCTAGTATAAAATATCAGTAAAGGTGTTGCTGGTCCAGATGTCTAATTTCTGATATATCTATCGCTTAGTCGCTAAATTTAAACAGTGAGTGCATATTACTTCACAGCATAATTTCTATATATCGATATCTCGGTCGTCGATGACTTGAACCTTAATGCTTCCTTTCGTAACGTCAGAACACAACTCCATCGCTGCTGCTGCCTCCTCCAAAGGGAATGTATGAGTGATTAATTTGTCGAGGTTTAAAATGCCACCACTGAGGGCTGATATACCAGCCGGCCAGGTATCACAATATCTATTAATGAATTTCAGATTGATCTACCCAGCTACGTTAGATTGCAGTTTTGAAATATAACCAAATTGATACCACATACCTCTGATAAACTGATATGCATGAATGGTAAATTGTTCATGGTGTCTTTCCCGACCCCGATGACCATCACCTCTCCACCAGCTCGGACTGCAAAAGCAGCCGTTATGACGCTGGACTCAACACCAGTACATTCCAGAATAGTTCTCGGGGCCTCATAGTCTCCACCAAATATCGCCCGGATTGCTGTAGCATTGGCTTGAGCATCCTTGTTTCTGTCTACCTGATAGATATGACAGGATGGCACAAAACCCTTCGCAAATTCGAGACGTTTTGGTTCTAAATCCGTAATCACTAATGGATGGGCTCCAGATGCGCGTGCTGCTGCGAGCGCAATGAGTCCTATTGGACCGGCACCACAAATCACTGCACCACGACCAATCGAGAGATGAGTTCGTCTAAGTGCGTGCATGACTACTGACAGTGGCTCCAGGAGCGCGCCTTGAGCATATGTGACGTTATCGGGGAGTCTAAAAGATTCCAGTCAAAACCAATCCACCAACTTCAAAACAGTTAAATTGGACTTACTTGTAGACCCACCGCGCTGGGTGTACTTTGTATCTTTGCAAAGATCCATGATATGGATATACGCCAGAAAATTCGACATCGGCGCAGAGATTCGGACGTCCATCCGTACATTGGAAACAATTTCCACATGGAATTTGCGGTTCCACAGCTACGCGATCTCCCTTCTGAAGCTCTTTCACCTCCTCACCAACCTCTAGAACAATTCCGGCTGCCTCATGACCTAGAATACAATCTCCATCTACTGTAAGTGTCCCAATGGCGCCACGCTTCCAGAAATGAACATCAGACCTGGCTAAACGTTACTTATGTGGATTATTATAAATTGTCAACTCATATCTTACCCACAAATTCCCGTTGCTTTGATATGAAGCAATACCTCTCTTGGCCCTGGCCGGTTCACGGGTGCATCTACCATTTTGATTTTATGTTCTGCTGTGACTTGTAGACTTGGGTTTCTAACTTTTGACATATCAATGCCATTGTGCTCGATACCGGTGACATCGGGACAGCACGGGGAGATTTTCGATATGGGAGCAGGTTTGGTTTCTATGTGTTGGATTACCAATGACTCAGGGATGGTTTCGACCAGTGAGGGCGCCATTTTTATAAGGAGATGGTAGAGAGTGAGGAATTTCAAATAGGAAAAGGGAAAAGGGAATATTGGTAGACTCCAAGAAAACCATAAGAACACAACAGAGTTCGGAGTAGCAGCAACATGACACTACACGCCAGTAGGAATGGTGTGGATGTTGCTTCATGCCCCTGCATGGTGATGGACTATGTGACTGCTTAATTAATTAATTATCCTTCGCCTTGCGTATCGTTAGGGAACTACTCTCCGAGCTCCTTGAATGGAACCAGGTGTTTGAGAAGTGGGATAATACTATTGGCTCCGCTTTCCCTCCACAATTACTCCGCATCTTCGGCTTTCTTGCCTTTCCGATAGTTGGGATTATACATCATGCTTCGTGCTAGCGGTTCTCCATATTACCAATTCAGGAATGTCGAAGCACCACCACTTTTGTTAGCATGGGGCTGCAGCTGTTACCAAGAAAGGCCAACAAGGCTGAAGGAAGACTAAGAATAATGATGAACAGTTCAGAAAGTCGAATGGATGCTTTGAAGTTTTCAATATTTTGTGTACTCTTTCTACATCACGATATCTCTTGAGCCACCTAGGATTGATTTCAAGGAATTAAGCAATCTCCTTAGACTAGGACCACACATATTAAGTTTTATTTGAACACGCAGCAATGGCAACACTCAAGCTTGCGTCGGGGCACGTAAGTACAACGAATTTCAAGATTCTCTTTTCTATATTTTGGAAGTGTACATCTCTAATCTGAACCCAAGAACATGCCCCTTGTGGGTTTCGGATTGTGGAAGGTTGACCAAAATACGACTACAGACACGGTTTACCACGCAATCAAGACAGGCTATCGATTATTCGACGGGGCTTATGATTATCAAAATGAAAAGCAAGCCGGAGAGGGAATCAAGAAGGCGATTGCAGATGGGTTAATCAAGAGAGAGGATGTGTTCGTCACGACCAAACTATGGAACAACTACCACCGCAAGTGAGTGCAGTGACCACCCACCCTCTCTTCGAAACAAAAAGCAGCTCAGCTGATACTACAAAAGAGATGAAGCGAAAAAGATGGCATATGCACAGCGAGATGCGTGGGGATTGGATTACATTGATCTCTACCTCATCCATTTCCCCGTGGCGTTGAAGTATGTCGACCCAGAGACAATCAGATACCCAGTACCGTTCCAAGCAAGACCCCAACATTAAATCAAACCTAACTACCGTAGGGATGGTGGATGGATACCGAACACAAGATTGTACAGACGGACAAAATCCCCATAATGGAGACATGGCAGGCGCTCGAAGAGCTTGTCGACGAGGGCGTGTGCAAGTCTATCGGAGTCAGCAACTTCTCCACCCAGCTCCTCTACGACGTTCTCTCGCATGCGCGGCACCCCATCTCCAGTCTGCAGATTGAACACCATCCATATCTCGTACAGAGCGGACTTGTCGCCATGGCTCAGGAGGAAGGAATTGCCATCACTGGGTATTCGACATTCGGACCACAGTCCTTCCTGGAGCTTCCTCCAGCATTTTCCAAAAGAGCGGAGGATGTGCCCATGCTTCTAGATCATCCCGTTATTCAGAAAGCTGCGAAAGCGCATGGTAGGTCTGCTGGCCAGGTGCTCCTACGATGGGCAACACAGAGGTATGTCAAAATATGTCCCATTTTTACCTCGTGTACAAGACTAACCAAATCAGAAACATTGCCGTCATCCCAAAATCAAACAATAAAGCACGACTGCAACAAAACTTGGAGGTCAATGACTTCTCCTTGACATCAGAGGAGCTCGCTGAGATAAGCGGTTTGAATAAGGGGCTCAGATTCAATGATCCAGGCTTCTACCTCGACAAGCCAATTCGTATCTTCGACTAGTTTACAATATATAGAGATATTTGAATGGCAACTATTGTGAATGCACAATTCAAAGCGATATCGTGATTCGATTCTTCGCTCCGTGATTTAATCTAGTATGCATCCGTTTCAAGTAAAGAATCCCTCTCCCTCTCACTCACCCTCCATCAGTACCCCTCCAAACAAACATCCCCCACTTACACTTCACCCAAAGCACCTAAAAGATAAATTCGTGATCATCTGTGCCCCTTAAGCTAAAGCATGCAAGCACGCTACAGATTTCTCGAAGATCCACTGACCCACTAGTCGTGCTTAAAACTTCCCAGTGAGGGAATTTCTTTGGCGCGAGCCCAAAGAGGGGCACTTCGATGGCAAAGCTCCTGGTATTGCCAAGGTCAGATTTACAGGTACGAAGGTGGATGGAATAGAGTAAGGGCAATAAAGATGCAGCAGAAGGGAGGTTGACGAGGCTGGACTCTTGTGCTTTATGTACATCTGGGCATTCTCCCACCATTGTTGCGTAGCTTGATCTAGACCAACGCTCAAAAGCTTCCCTCGTGCTTGTTTATTTCCTGTGACATGTCCCGAAATTTGCCTCTACATCACAAATTTCTTTCTTGCTAAACATATCACCCTTCCGTAATGGCGCCTTCAGCAACGGTCGTTGAGTACGATGCTGTGAAGTCAAAACTCTCAGCTGTGCCTCTCGAAGGCCAGGACAGGCATGACTTGGTCTTGAGAACTTTTAGGGTCTTAATCGCAGACCTTGTTCAACATTTCAATGGCGGACATCCTGGGTAGGTAATCATTTGCATATATTGCCATATATAAATTGCTTTGCTGACTGATTGTAGAGGTGCGATGGGCATGGCTGCTATTGGTGTTGCGTTGTGGAAATATCAGATGAAATACTCTCCCGAAAATATCAATTGGTTCAATCGTGACAGATTTATTCTTTCAAACGGTATAATCAAACAAACTCTTCCAGTGATAAAACCGTGTCGCTAACACATGACAGGTCATACATGTCTATTCCAGTACGCTTTTCTACATCTCACAGGATATAAGCATATGACGATGGACCAACTCAAAACATACCATTCAGCGTCTACTGAGTCATTTTGTCCTGGCCATCCAGAAATAGAGCACGAGGGTATCGAAGTGACTACTGGCCCTTTGGGCCAAGGCATTGCAAACGCAGTTGGTATGGCCATGGCAACCAAAAACTTAGCCGCCACATACAACAGGCCTGGGTTCGACATTATAAACAACACAATTTGGTGTATGACTGGCGATGCTTGTTTGCAGGAGGGTGTAGGCTTAGAAGCTATCTCGTTGGCTGGTCACTGGAAACTCAACAATCTCGTCTTGATTTTCGACAATAACAATGTGACATGCGACGGAAGTGCTGACATCGCTACTTCGGAGGACATCAATGCAAAAATGACGGCCAGTGGTTGGAATGTGATCGAAATCCTAGACGGATCGAACGACATTCAAGGAATTGTGGTTGCGCTATCCAAAGCACAAGCCAATCAAGATAAACCAACATTTGTTAATTGCCACACTGTGATTGGCATTGGTAGTGCAGTTGCTGGAGATGCCAAGGCCCATGGAGCTGCTTTTGGAGAAGAAGACGTGAAGAGCATCCATACTGTGTTTGGATTTAACCCGGAGGATAAATTTCAGGTTTCTGAAGAGGTCTATAATTTCTTCCAAAAAGAAGGAATATCTCGTGGCAACCGATTAGTCTCTAAATGGGACAGACTACTTGATTCCTACTGCCAGGTCCATCCTGAATTAGGCGTTGAGTTAAAACAAAGAATAAAGGGAGAACTTCCATGTAATTGGGAGAACTCTATTCCCAAGTCGTTTCCAAACTCACCCACCTCATCACGCAAATCAGCTGGATTAGTCTGCAATCCCTTGGCAGCAAGTATCCCAAATTTCATGGTCGGCACAGCAGATCTATCCCCAAGTGTATATATGAGCTGGCCAGGAAAAGTCGACTTTCAGAATGTAAGTTTTCAGTCAGCGCAAGCATTTTAGCAGTACATATAGTGACCACTTTGTAGCCTGATTTGAAGACAGTTTGTGGTATTAATGGAAATTATGGAGGTAGATACATCCACTATGGTATCAGAGAGCATGCTATGGCAGCAATAGCAAACGGTCTCGCAGCATATAACCCTGGGACATTTATCCCGGTGACATCTAGCTTTTTCATGTTCTATCTTGTGAGCAGGAATCTTCCTGAATCTATTAACTCAGCTAATTTCATGCAGTACGCTGCGCCGGGTGTTCGTATGGGGGCTCTACAAGGTCTCCAGGTTATTCATATTGCCACACACGACAGCATTGGAACTGGAGAAGACGGACCTACGCATCAGCCGATTGAGCTTGCCGCATTGTACCGCGCTATGCCAAATATCCTGTATATTCGACCTTGCGATTCAGAAGAAGTAGCGGGCGCCTTTAAGATTGCACTTGAATCCAAACATAGGCCAAGCATCATCTCCACTTCACGACAGAATTTACCACAACAAAGCGAATCTGGGCGAGACAGCGTTCGATATGGCGCGTACGTCCTTCGAGAGGCCAAACAGGCCACTGTGACGATAATTGGCGTAGGTGCCGAAATGTGCTTTGCAGTCGATGCGGCGAGTGAACTAGCTAAGAGCGGTATTACCGTACGGATTGTCAGCTTCCCTTGTCAACGATTGTTTGAGGAACAGAGTCGAGAATATCGCCGAGGAGTTCTCAAACGAAAAGATACTCTTGTTGTTGTTGTTGAGGCCTATGCTTCAAACGGATGGGAGCGGTATGCTGATGTGAGCATATCCATGAAGTCGTTCGGGAAGAGCTTGCCGGGCAAAGATGCATATAACTTCTTTGGTTTTGAAGGTGGTATTATTGCTGGAAAAGTCAAATCATATTTAAATGACTTAAAAGAGGAAGTAGCGTTCAAGAACGAATTTGTGGAGTTGTAATGTTATCGAATGCCATATTATAATAATACTTCATTTTTGTCATACCCCCAAAGTGCCTTTAAGTCTCTGATCCTCCACGTGCCATTCCACCCTGTGGTAGCTTCGATATGATTGATTAAGTTCACAATCGCTTTATGTTCCACAGGATGGCTCAATAGCTTTCCTGCCAGCCACAATGGTTGAATTGCATTATTTCGGCATCCATGGTGAGCATTCGTTGTTGAAATTCCACAAATCCTACGTGCGTGCCATAAATTAGATCCTATATGACCCATCGAACGTGTATTGATGACGGAGGGTTTCATATCGAGTAGTAAAAGGCAGCCAGTATGATAGAGTTGATTCGATGATATTGCACAAGGAGCAGCGTAAAGTATGAAAGGGAACACGTTATTTTTGGCATGAGGAGTATCTCGTCCGAAGTCAAATTCCACAAGTTCTGGTGGTCGATTCTCCGCCCAGCCCTGCAATTCAGTCCATAAACTATGCCAAGAATGAGCAAACGGCTCCCTTTCAACATCTGTATAAGAAACGTCGGCTGTGTTTATTTGAGTCCATGCCAAATGGCATATGCATGCGCAAAGCCACACGACATAGTTTGCATACATATCCGCGATTCCAGA
>Ga0247812_10001681_pt1 | contig 12496 bp, 8 predicted proteins | sample UWRJL149409B1_FD_178011 | JGI IMG/M metagenome (GOLD analysis project Ga0247812, IMG submission 178011) | Plant litter microbial communities from Arlington Agricultural Research Station in Wisconsin, United States - UWRJ-L149-409B-1 | ecosystem: Environmental > Terrestrial > Plant litter >...
AAGCAACAAAAGGTGGCTATGTATATGGAGGAAGTACCAAAGAGGTTTTAGATTACGTAAAAAATGCATTAAATAACATTCAGAAAACAGAATTCGAAGCAACTCAAATGGCCGATTTTCAATCGCAATTTCAGTGGTTTTTGGGCTTTGCATTCTTATTATTGTTTGTAGATATTTTCCTTTTGGAAAGAAAAACAAACTGGATAAAAGAACTGAATTTATTTAACGAAAAGAAATAATTGTTTTGGGTTTTATTTCGGAACAAAAAATTAAAAAAATTAGAATGAAAAATTTACTTCTTTATATTTTACTAACGTTTTCTTTAGCCGTTTCGGCTCAGGAAAAAGACAAGACATTGCCTGATGCCAATGAAGAATATAAGCAGAATAAATTTGTTGATGCTGAGGCAAATTATAGAATTTCGAAGTCAAAATTCCCAAAGAAAGCAGCAGCTTCTTATAATTTAGGAAATACCATTTACAAACAAAACCAGGTTTCTGAGGCAAAATTTGCTTATGGAAGCGCGATTAAAAACGCAAAAACAAGACCTGAAAAACATAAGGCATTTCATAATTTAGGAAATGTTTTCATGAAAGAGAAAGATTATACGCAAGCTGTTGAAGCTTACAAACAAGCTTTGCGCAATGATCCAACGGATGATGAAACGCGTTATAATTATGCTTTGGCCAAACAAAAATTAAAAGAAAATCCTCCGAAAAACGACAAAAACAAGGATAAGGATAAAGACAAAGACAAGGATAAAAACAAAGATAAGGATAAGGACAAAGATAAAAACAAGGACAAGGATAAAGACAAAAAAGACGACAAAGGCGACAAAGACAAGGATAAGAAAGATGGTAAAAATGATCCGAAGAAAGATGATAAATCAGACAACAAAGGAGAACCAAAACCACAGCCTGGCGGAATTTCAAAAGAACGTGTTCAGAATTTATTAGATGCCGTTAACAACGAAGAAAAGAAAATCCAGGACAAAGTAAATGCTCAAAAAGTAAAAGGGAGTCCTAAGAAAACAGAAAAAGACTGGTAGATTTTTTTGGTAAATCGTTTATTCGTTTAAGTGTTTATTCGAATAGACAATAAAACTTTAAAAAAACCGATTAAACAAATAACAATTAAACAGTTAAACAAAACTGAAACAATTAATGAAAAGATATTTAATTCTATTACTATTCACTTTTCAAGGGCTTATGGCTCAAGTTCAATTTGAAGCCCGAGTAAGTAAAAACTCGCTTGGTATAAACGAGAGACTTCGTATTGACTTTATCATGAATGTTGACGGAGATAACTTCGAACAGCCTTCATTTGACGGATTTAGAATTGTAGCAGGACCAAGTCAGCAAATAAGTCAATCCTGGGTTAACGGACGAAGCTCTTTTCAAAAAATATATTCTTATATATTGCAACCAGCGCAAAAAGGAACTTTAACGATTAAACAGGCTGCTATTGAGTTTAATGGTCAGAGATATAAAACGACTCCTCAAAAAATCGTTGTAACCAATGCTGTTGCTGAGGAAAGAGATCCAAACGATCCTAGACCACAAGGCGGTTCTGGAAGCGAAACATTGAATCTGGTTGCTGAAATTTCAAAAACAAATCCATATTTGAATGAACCAATTACAGTGGTTTATAAATTATACTTCAATAACATTAATGTTACCGGTTTTAAAGAACTTGGAAAACCAAAATACAATGATTTCTGGAATCAGAATATAGAAATCAAACAGTTAGCTATTGAAGAAGGAAGTTACAGAGGCCAAAGATGTTATTTTGTGGTACTGAAAAAAACCATTTTATATCCGCAAAAATCAGGAAAACTCACAATTGAACCTCTTTCACTTGATATTGGGGTACAATTACCCACAAATCGTCGTGACATGTTCGGCCAAATGATTCTGTCTGAGGACAATAAAGTTGTTTCTGCAGGAGCTAAAACCATCAATGTAAGACCACTTCCGGAAGGTAGTAAGCCAGAAGGCTTCACAGGAGCCGTTGGTAAATTCAATTTTACGGTTACTCCTTCAAAAACTACTTTAAAAAATGGAGAAAGTCTTGATTTGGTTGTAAGTGCGGCGGGAAGCGGAAACATGAAGTTGTTTACACTTCCAAAACCGGTTGTACCAAATGCATTAGAGATGTACGATCCTGTTCATGACGAAAAAGTAACCACTTCATTGGCTGGAATGTCAGGTAAAATTTCAGATAAGTATACTATAATTCCGCAATACAAAGGGAAATATGTTATAAAACCAATGCAGTTTTCTTATTTTGATTTGAGTACAGGATCATACAAAACCATAACTTCTCAGGAAATTACAGTTGATGTTTTAGATGGACCAATGCAGGCAGAAGCAAATGCAACAGCAAATGCAGCGAAAAATGTTATTACGAAAACAGAGCAATTCAAATATATCAAGCTAAAAACTACTTTAGTCTCAATGGCTAAAAATGATTTTTATGGTTCAAATTTATATTATGGATTATTGTTAGCACCATTTTTAATCTTACCAATTATTGTTTTGGCTAAAAAGAAGAAAGAAGCAATTGACAGCGATGTTACCGGAAACCGAATTAAAATGAACAATAAGCTGGCTAAGAAATATTTATCTGAAGCTAAAAAACAGCTTAACAATAAAGAGCCATTTTATATTGCTTTGGAGAAAGCGATGCACAATTTCCTTAAAGCGAAACTGCATATCGAAACTTCAGAAATGAGTAAAGATAATATCCGTGAATTGTTATTGTCTAGAAATGGAAATCCTGAAACGGTTCAGAGTTTTATTAATTTGACAGAAAACTGTGAGTTTGCGCGTTATGCTCCGGCTTCAAGTGCTTCGATTCAGCAAGATTTTGATAAGGCTGTTTTGATTATCTCTGAATTAGAAAAACAGATTGTTTAAATTTTAACCGCAAATTATTTTACCGCAAAGTGCGCTAAGGAAAGTGATTTGTATTGTGTTGATTTTAAGTTCGCTAAGTTTAAAAAATGAAACCTTTCAGGTTTAAATAAAATAAAATGAAAAATATAGTATATCTCTTTTTATTAATTACTCAGGTTTTCTTTGCTCAAAGCAGCTTTGAGAAAGGAAATCGTCTCTATCAGGACAACAAGTTTGAGGCTGCCGCGCAGGAGTACGAAAATGTACTTAAAGAAAACAAGGAACATTCTGCTGAATTGTATTTTAATTTGGCTAATTGCTATTACAAACTAAACAAAGTTGCTCCTTCGATTTATAATTATGAAAAGGCTTTGGTTTTAAAACCACACGACGAACAGACTTTAAACAACTTAAAATTCGCCAAAAAACTAACTATTGATGAAATTAAAGAAGTTCCGAAAGTGGGTTTTGCAAAACTGATTCAGAGCTTTACCGGAATTTTCGATTACAATACCTGGGCTAAAATTGCAGTTGGGATTGCTTTTCTATTCTTGTTGAGTTTTATTGGATATTACTTTTCACAGCTTACTCTTTCAAAAAGATTATACTTCATTGGAATGTTTGTATTACTGGTTGGTGTACTTCTAAGTGTTGCAGCGGCAATGTCAGAGAAAGATCATTATGACAACGATCGTCCGGCAATTGTTTTTTCAGAAGTGAGTGAAGTTCGAAGCGAACCACAAAAAGCTGGATCAGCTATTTTCTTATTGCATGAGGGCGCAAAAGTTTACGTTACTGAAACACTTCAAAACTGGAAAAAAATAGAATTGACAGACGGAACTGAAGGCTGGATTGATGCTTCGACTATTAAAGAAGTGAAATAAAAATTCTTGAAATTACAATATAAAAATCCCAAATTCCAATTGTAAAATTGATGTTTGGGATTTTTTATTTTCACAATTGATATAAGTATATTTTAATTTCAAGGATTTGAAAGATAAATTTATTTATATCATTCAATTCAATAATTACCAAAGTGATAACTTTGCGAACTTAAAATCAACACAATCCAAATCACTTTTCCTTGCGAACTTTGCGGTTAAAATTTATACACCAGCCCAGGCGTCACACAGTAATCCAACTTTACATCAGATTCAAAAACATCGTCTATTTGATTTACGGCTTCAAAAAACGAAAGACCAATTTTGATGGTTTCCGGTTTGCATTCGGCTAAGAATTTATCGTAAAAACCTTTTCCGTATCCAATCCTGTTTCCAAAAACATCAAAAGCCAAAAGCGGTACAAAAACTACTTCAACAGTTTCTGATGGAACTGGCAAACCGTTTACGGGTTCCGGAATATTATATTCATTTTTTTTGATCTTGGTATTATCTGTCAATAGAAAGTGAGCCATTTTTCGAGTCTCAAAGTCACTTTTTGAAATCACAATTTCCTTGTCTTTTCCTGAAAGCAAATGCAGAATATATTCGGTATTGACTTCTTTTTGTTCTTCAATGGGAAGGAAAACATGATAATAGCTTTTATCCCAAATAGGCAATTGCAATACTTCATTGGCTATAGCCAGGCTTTTTTCTTCGATATCATCTATTGAAAGTGCCGCCCGAAGATTTTTATAGTGTAAGCGTAATTCTTTTTTATTCGTCGCCATCAGGAAGGGTTTTAGAAATATGGTAAATGGCATCGCCTTCGTAAACAATTGGCGAATGGTTGGCGTTGATAATGTAACCATCATGTGGCGCTTTTACTTTTTGTTCGAATTTACCAAACGGATCTGTTATAATCGCCAGGATTGTTCCTTTGGTTACAAATTTTCCAACCAAATTATAATCGTGCAATAATCCGGAACATTTAGCCCGCAACCAAACCGAATATTTGATATAAATCGAAGGAAAAAGAGCATCTTCAACCACTTGTTTTGGATCCAGCATATTCAGGTAATTCAGCAAACGCTTCACTCCCATTACACCTTCATTGGCAATAGCATTATTAATATCCAATGATTTTCCTCCTTCAAAAAGCAACATTTTTACATTGGCTTTTTCACAAGTATTTCTAAATGATCCGGCAATATTCTTTGAATACAGGGTAAATGGCGCATTAAAGACATCGGCCAAAAGTCTTAATTCAGGATTGTTTTCAGTTATCCTGATTTGAGAGGCATTAAATCGACTAGCACCTCCGGCATGAAAATCGACTGCATAATCGATAACAGGCAAAATTTCAGCTACAATATGAAATGCAAAACGACTCGCCAGGGAACCTTTTTTACTTCCTGGAAAAACTCGATTTAGATCGCGGCCGTCAGGAAATTCTCGTGACTTGTTTACAAAACCATACATGTTAATAATCGGAATGCAAATAATGGTTCCCCGTGTTGGCCGATTTATTTTTTTGCTGATGAGCTGGCGCACGACTTCGACTCCGTTTATTTCGTCGCCGTGAATTCCGGCAGAGAATAAAACTACCGGACCATCTATTTTAGACCGACGTACAATTACCGGAATATTAAGCTTTGTAGTCGTATGCAATCTGGCAATTTCAACGTTTATCGTTCTATTTTCTCCTGGCAAAACCGGTTCGCCAAAAATAATCATGGGCTTGTTATTTTTCATATAGAATTATAAAATCTAAATATAGAAATTATTCTTTTGATTTCGTAAATTTGAATCTAAATCCATGTTAAGCTTTCTCAGGAAAAACAGAATAGTTTTTCGGAATGCTTTTCGACTATCTTCAGAAACAAAACAGAATGCAAAAACCGTCTTTAGAACTTCAAATACAAACCTTGCCGGACAATCCCGGCGTGTATCAATATTACGACAAAGACGAAAAAATATTGTACGTTGGTAAAGCCAAAAATCTAAAAAAAAGGGTTTCCTCTTACTTCAATAAGATTCACGATACAAGAAAAACAAATGTTCTGGTTCGAAAAATCGTAACCATAAAACATATCGTTGTTCCTACTGAAACAGATGCGCTTTTATTAGAAAACAATTTAATCAAAACTTTGCAGCCCAGATACAATGTGTTACTTCGCGATGATAAAACTTACCCTTGGATTTGCATCAAAAAAGAACCTTTTTCGAGAATATTTTTAACGCGAAGAATGGTTAAGGATGGCTCTGAATATTTTGGTCCCTACACAAATTTTAAAATGGTTTATACGATTTTAGATTTAATCAAAGAATTGTATCCTTTAAGAACCTGCAATTACGACTTGAGTGAATCGAATATCAAATCAGGCAAATTTAAAGTTTGTTTAGAATATCATATTGGCAATTGTAAAGGACCCTGCGAAGGCATAGAACCGCTAGAAGATTATCAGCGACAAGTTGATGCTATTCGCGAAATTTTGAAAGGAAACTTCAAAGAAAGCATGAAAGATTTCAAACGTGTAATGAATCAATATGCACAGGATTTACGTTTTGAAGAAGCTCAAAAAATCAAAGAAAAAATAGAAATTCTCGAGAATTACCAGTCACGATCTACAATTGTAAATCCGAAAATTACAAATATTGATGTCTTTTCGATTGTATCTGACGAAAGTGCGGCTTATGTCAATTTTCTCCAGATTTCACACGGATCGATTATACGTTCGCATACATTAGAAATCAAGAAAAAGCTCGACGAAAGCGACGAAGAATTATTAGAATTGGCTATAATTGAACTTCGCGAACGCTTTCATTTATTATCAAAAGAAGTTATTGTTCCGTTTGAAGTTGATTTAGGAGAAAAAATTAAAACAACAGTTCCACAACATGGTGACAAGAAACAGATTTTAGATTTATCAATCAGAAATGCCAAGTTTTACAGAATTGAACAACTAAAACAATTGCAAATTGTAGATCCGGATCGCCATGTGAATCGTATTATGGCGCAAATGCAGAAAGATTTACGCTTACCTTCTGAACCTCGTCATATTGAATGTTTCGATAACTCGAATATTCAGGGAACAAACCCGGTTGCCGCTTGTGTTGTTTTTAAAGACGGAAAACCGAGCAAAAAAGATTACCGCCATTTTAATGTGAAAACCGTTGAAGGCCCTGACGATTTTGCTTCAATGACCGAAATTGTATATCGTCGCTACAAAAGATTGTTGGACGAAAAAGAGCCTTTGCCGCAACTAATTATTATTGATGGTGGAAAAGGACAACTATCAGCAGCCTTAAAAAGTATAGATGATTTAGGTTTAAGAGGAAAAATTGCGATTATCGGAATTGCAAAACGTCTGGAAGAACTTTTTTATCCGGGAGATTCTATTCCGTTATACTTAGATAAAAAATCAGAGACATTAAAAGTAATTCAGCAATTACGTAACGAAGCACACCGTTTCGGAATCACGTTTCACCGTGACAAACGTAGTAAAGCCGCTCTTAATTCATCAGTAGAAAGCATTCCTGGCATTGGCGAAAAAACAATGCTCACTTTAATAAAGCATTTTAAAAGTGTTAAAAGATTAAAATTGGCCACAGAAAAAGAAATATCTGACGTTATAGGAGTATCAAAAGCCAAAAAAATTGTCGACTTTTACAAAAACAACTAGTATATTTTTATGCGCCAAATTCAGCTTTCCATTTTAAATACCCGTTCAAAAGGAATTTTTTCCATCCCGACAATTATCGGAACGTGGATTATGATGGCGTTTCTACTATTCCTTGGTTGTACTCAAAAATCCTTTTCGCAGGAAATAAAAAAAGACAATGTAACAAGACCAAAAATTGGTTTGGTTTTAAGTGGTGGTGGCGCGAAAGGTTTTGCCCATATTGGTGTTTTAAAAGTTTTGGAAGAAGCCGGAATAAAAATCGACTATATTGGCGGAACCAGTATGGGAGCTGTAATCGGCGGGCTTTATGCTTCTGGATATAATGCTTCTCAAATCGATTCGATCTTCAAACAAACCAATTTTGATGAATTAATAAACGATTATATTCCAAGATCTTCTAAAAACTTTTATGGCAAAAAAAATGATGAATTATACGCAATAGTATTACCGTTTAGTAATTTTAGAGTTGGAATTCCTGAGGCACTTTCAAAAGGAATGTACAATTACAATTTATTAAGCAGTCTGACGAGAAATGTTCGTCATATACGCGACTTCAACAAACTGCCAACTCCCTTTTTATGTATGGCAACCAATATAGAAACTGGTGAAGAGGTTTTATTAAACAAAGGAAATCTGGTTCAGGCTATGATGGCAAGTTCTGCATTTCCATCTTTATTTACTCCCGTAGAAATTGACGGAAATTTATTAGTAGACGGTGGTGTTGTAAATAATTATCCTATCCAGGAGGTTCGAAATCTTGGTGCAGACATTATAATTGGTGTTGACGTTCAGGACGATTTATTGAAAAGAAAAAATCTTAAAAACGCTACCCGAATTTTAGTTCAGATTACCAATCTACAGTCGATTGATAAAATGAAAAGCAAAATAAAAGATACAGATATATACGTTAAACCAGACATTCGTGATTTTGGCGTAATTTCATTTGATAGAGGAGAAGAAATCATCAGAAAAGGAGAAGAAGCAACTTTTGCGGTATACGAAAAAATCAAATCCTTGGTAACTGAAGATAATATCTATAAAAAACCTAAATTAAAAATCAGCACAGATACTATTCAGATAAAAAAAATAAACAGCACGAAATTAGATAATTTCACCAAGGAATACATCAATGGTAAACTTCGGTTTAAACCAGGAAGCACCATAACTTATGGCGATCTTAAAACCGGAATCAATAATCTGAATGCTACTCAAAACTTTAGCACTATAACTTATTGTCTGCAGCCAGATGGTAAACAACAAGATGATTTAGATCTTGTACTGACTGAAAATCCAACTCAGACCTATTTAAAACTGGGACTACATTATGATGGTCTTTATAAAAGTGCAATTTTATTGAATCTTACTCATAAAAAGACATTCCTAAAAAATGATATTACTTCATTAGATATCATTTTAGGAGACAATTTTAGATATGACTTAAATTATTATGTAGAAAATGGTTTTAATATTAGCTTTGGATTTCGTTCAAGATTAAATCAATTCAATAGAAATGTAACCACAAGTATTAGTAATTTGAACACCTCACCAGATGTAAATCTTATAAATGTTGACTTTTTAGATTTAACAAATCAGGCCTATTTTCAAACCATTTTTGTACAAAAGTTTTTGATGGGTGGCGGTGTTGAATATAAGTATTTAAAAATAAGCTCTCCAACCCTTTCCAACACAGATAACATAATTGACAAGAGTAATTACTTTAGTGTTTTTGGGTATTTAAAATATGATTCGTTCGACAATAAGAGCTTTCCACATTCCGGATTATATTTTTCCTCCGATGTACAAACTTATTTAGCTTCATCAGATTATACCAATCAATTTAAACCTTTCTCTGTTGCAAAGGCCGAGGTTGCTTTTGCCAAAACTCTTTTCAGAAAAGCTACTGTTAAAATTGGAGCAGATGCAGGATTTAACATCGGTAGTGACAGTGTACCTTTCTTTGATTTTATTCTGGGAGGCTATGGTTACAATAAAGTCAATAATTTCAATTACTTTTATGGGTATGACTTCCTGAGTATTGCTGGGAATAGTTATATAAAAACGGATATCACTTTAGATTATGAAATTTTCAAAAAAAACCATGTGAATTTTTCTGCCAATTTCGCCAATTTAGGTGATGACATCTTCGGCACCGTTGACTGGATTTCAATGCCGAAATATACCGGTTATGCACTTGGATATGGCTTGGAAACTATAATTGGGCCGATCGAAGTCAAACAATCGTGGTCTCCGGAAATGTCAAAAAGTTTTACATGGTTTAGTATTGGCTTCTTGTTTTAATACTGAGTTTGATTTTTTAACCGCAAAGTCCGCAATAATTTTATCTGATAGTAATAATCTTCAGAAAATATAAAGTTCGCAAAGCTAAATCAATACAAAGCTTTGCGAACTTTGTATTTTGATATAAAACTCTAATAGTTAAAAAACATTGCGCACTTTGCGTTTAATTTTTTTTCATGCTCAGATTATCACATCTTTTTAATTGGGGAGCAACTTTTTCTACTGTTCCTTTTTTACTTCAATTGAGAAAAAAATTGAATTATTTTAATACTACATCGTTATAATGTCAAAATTTTTAGATTAATTTGTGCTGTTAAATGATATGATTTATAATTTAAATCAATAAAAATTACGACATTTGTTATAATGAAAACAAAATGGACAGGTTTATTAGAATATCTTCAATTCCTCATCAAGAGAAATCCTGAATGAAGTTATCGAATTGAGATGATTGGTCAGCGCAAACGTTGAGTTGATTATCTGTTCACACAATTCACCTTTTTCGAATTATCTAATTTACAAATTATCTAATTGAAAAGCCATGCCATTATATCATAAACTTGGAGATTTCCCTCAAAAAAGACACACCCAATTCGAAAAACCAAACGGAGGTTTTTACTACGAACAATTGTTTGGTACCGAAGGTTTTCACGGACATTCGTCGTTATCTTATCATGTTCACAGACCAACGCAGGTTAAAGAAATTCTAAACTCTTATTCGGTTGAACCAAAAATTGCAATCGGAAAAAACATAAAATCATTACTTTTTAAAGGTTTTGAATTAAAACCGGAAAACGATTTTCTAGACAGCCGCAAAGCCATGTTAGTCAACAAAGACTGTATTATTGGACTGGCTGCTCCAAAAGAATCACTTCGGAATTATTTCTACAAAAATGCCGATGCCGATGAAATGCTTTTCATCCATAAAGGAAAAGGAAAACTAAGAACCATGTTAGGGAATATTCCTTTTGAATATGGCGATTACTTAATTATTCCGAGAGGCATTATTTACCAAATAGAATTTGAGACAGAAGAAAACCGACTATTTTATGTCGAATCTTATTCTCCTTTTTACACTCCAAAACGTTATAAAAACCAATCAGGACAACATTTAGAGCATTCGCCATTTTGCGAACGTGATTTTATTTTGCCTAATGAATTGGAAACACATGACGAAAAAGGCGATTTTTTAATTAAAATCAAAAAAGAAGGCATGATTCACGAAGTGGTTTACGCCACACATCCTTTTGATGTTGTGGGTTGGGACGGTTACAATTTCCCATACGGATTCTCGATTCATAATTTCGAACCTATAACGGGACGTGTGCACCAACCGCCTCCGGTACATCAAACTTTCGAAACGGCTACTTTTGTCGTTTGTTCTTTCTGCCCGAGACTTTACGATTATCACCCGAAAGCAATTCCGGCGCCATACAATCACAGCAATATAGATTCTGACGAAGTACTTTACTATGTTGATGGCGATTTTATGAGCCGTAATAATATCGAGCAAGGTCATATCACTTTACACCCAAAAGGAATTCCGCACGGTCCCGCACCTGGCGCGATGGAACGCAGTATTGGTCATAAAGAAACCCAGGAATTAGCCGTTATGGTTGATACTTTCAGACCGCTTATGGTTACTGAAGAAGCTATGGGATTGGATGATGGCCAATACTATAAATCCTGGGCTGAATAATTTTATAGCAATCGATCTAACCGCAAAGTCCGCAAGGATTTTACGCAAAGATCGCTATGATAAACTTTGCGAACCTTGCGTAAAATCCTTGCGTTCATTGCGGTTAAAAAACAAATTTTAAAAAACATTTCGGCAAATCAAATAAACGATTAACCGATTAAACAAATAAACATCATGAGTAAAGAAGTAAAATCAGTAGAATACGGATTAGAAAAAATCTTTGAAGGAGCACAGGATTTCCTTCCATTATTAGGAACAGATTATGTAGAATTCTACGTAGGAAATGCAAAACAGTCTGCACATTATTATAAAACAGCTTTCGGATATCAGTCATTAGCTTACGCCGGATTAGAAACCGGAGTAAAAGACAAAGCATCATATGTTTTAAAACAAGATAAAATCAGAATTGTTTTGACAACGCCTTTAACACAGGATTCGCCAATTCACGCACATCTTCAAAAACATGGCGACGGTGTAAAAGTAGCAGCGCTTTGGGTTGAAGATGCCAGAAGTGCCTATGAAGAAACTATGAAACGCGGGGCTCGTTCTTTTATGGAACCAACTGTAGAGTCAGATGAATTTGGAGAAGTAGTTCGTTCCGGAATTTATACTTACGGAGAAACAGTTCACATTTTTGTGGAGAGAAAAAACTATAACGGCGTTTTCTTACCAGGTTACAAAGAATGGAAATCAGACTATAATCCAGCGCCAACCGGTTTGAAATATATTGACCACATGGTTGGAAATGTTGGATGGAACGAAATGAATACCTGGGTAAAATTCTACGAAGAAGTTATGGGATTCGTAAATTTCTTATCATTTGATGACAAACAAATCAACACGGAATATTCTGCTTTGATGAGTAAAGTAATGTCGAATGGAAACGGAAGAATTAAATTCCCAATCAATGAGCCAGCGGAAGGAAAGAAGAAATCTCAAATTGAAGAATATTTAGATTTTTATGGAGGACCTGGAATTCAGCATATTGCCATTGCAACTGATGACATTATCAAAACAGTTTCGGATTTAAAGGCTCGT
>Ga0247812_10001682_pt1 | contig 12495 bp, 13 predicted proteins | sample UWRJL149409B1_FD_178011 | JGI IMG/M metagenome (GOLD analysis project Ga0247812, IMG submission 178011) | Plant litter microbial communities from Arlington Agricultural Research Station in Wisconsin, United States - UWRJ-L149-409B-1 | ecosystem: Environmental > Terrestrial > Plant litter >...
GGAAATCACCCAGGCCGTCCAGGCCTTCACCGCGCGCCGCATCCAGCAACGCCTGGAAGCAACCATCGAGATTCCACCCCTGGCCGGTTCCGCACAGAAAATCATCAAGCTGCGGGTCGACCCCAATGCCACCATCGACGACATCACCGGCGTCGTCGAAACCGATCCGGCACTCGCCGCCCAGGTCGTGAGCTGGGCGGCATCGCCGTACTACGCGTCACCGGGCAAGATCCGCTCGGTGGAAGACGCAATTGTCCGCGTACTGGGCTTTGACCTGGTGATCAACCTGGCACTGGGCCTGGCCCTGGGGAAAACCCTGAGCCTGCCCAAGGATCACCCACAACAGGCCACGCCGTACTGGCAGCAGTCGATCTACACCGCCGCCGTCATCGAAGGCCTGACCCGGGCCATGCCGCGGGCCCAACGCCCGGAAGCCGGCCTGACCTACCTGGCGGGCCTGCTGCACAACTTTGGCTACCTGCTGTTGGCCCATGTCTTCCCGCCACACTTCTCGCTGATCTGCCGTCACCTGGAGGTCAACCCGCACCTGTGCCACACCTATATCGAGCAGCATTTGCTGGGGATCAGCCGGGAACAGATCGGCGCCTGGCTGATGCGCCACTGGGACATGCCCGACGAACTGGCCACCGCCCTGCGCTTCCAGCACGACCCAAGCTACGACGGCGAATTCGCCGAGTATGCCAACCTGGTGTGCCTGGCCGTACGCCTGCTACGTAGCCGAGGCGTCGGTTCCGGCCCGGACACCAACATCCCCGACGCCCTGCTCGAGCGCCTGGGCCTGACCCGCGACAAAGCCGAGGAAGCGGTCAGCAAGGTGCTGGATGCCGAAGTGCTGTTGCGCGAACTGGCGTCGCAGTTCTCCCACACCTAGGCACTACGCTGCCCGGCGCCAGCGTCGGCCTCACGCCTTAGGCTTGGCCTTGCGCGGTTTCAGATACTTGGTCAGCCCCTGGAACCACATCACCAGCGCCGGGTTGCCCTTGATCTGGATCGACTTGTCCTGGATCCCGGTCATGAATGCCAGTTGCTTGTTCTTCGCCTGCATCGTGGCGAAACCGTAGGCTGCGTCCTTGAAAGCGATGGCGAAGGCCGGCTCGGCATACAGCCCGGACTTGCTGGTGATGCGCTGGTCTTTGACCACGAAATGCCGTGCCACCTTGCCGTCCTGCGTCTGCAACTGGAACACCAGGTCCTTGTCGGCCAACTGCTGCTGAAAAGCCGGGTTGGTCCGGCTGGCCTTGCGCATCAGCAAGCCCAGCATCCACAGGAGAAAACGAAATTTCATGCTCAAGCCCCAGAAGAAAAAAGTGAACGCCGGGGCAGTTTAACGAGTTCAAACTGGAACGCCACTGTTACCTATCGTTGTCGGGAGATGAGCTGCTTTTTACGTAAGATGACTACCAAGTCACCGTCAACGATTCAAACCAAAGACCTCCGCTGGCCAGTTTTTGCCCGCAGCCAGCCCAAGTCAGCGGCCACAAAAAATGGGCACCCAACCTGATTGGCGTGCCCATTTTTCGATCCAGCTCACCCGTTATACGGGAGGGTGGTCGGGGGTTACGGATTAACGCTGTCTTTCAACGATTTGCCTGGCTTGAACGCAACGGTGTTACTGGCCTTGATTTTCACTGGCTCACCGGTCTGCGGGTTTTTGCCGGTGCGGGCACCACGGTGGCGCTGCAGGAAAGTGCCGAACCCTACCAGGGTGACGCTGTCCTTGCGGTGCAGTGCGCCGGTGATCTCTTCAAGAACGGCGTTGAGAACGCGGTTGGCCTGCTCTTTGGTGAGATCAGCTTTTTCGGCGATTGCGGCGGCGAGTTCTGGTTTACGCATGAGTGAAGCCTCTTTGACGGTTTTTTGTTGTTATGTCCGTGCTGTTCTTCCGGAACAGCGCCCAAGGCGCCGCAGGCTCTACTCTGCGGCAGACGGGTGTGAGGATGGCACGCGGATACGGGCTACGCCAGTCTCGACGCGACCTTTGTAGGGGTTAAAGCGGGGTGATTCCGACAGAACGACCTGTATTTATGCCAGAAGCGCCGGAAGCTCCTTGTTTAGAGCCAATTTGTCCATCACCGCCGCCCCCGTAAGGGCGTAACCCAGGAGCTTGCCGCTGCTGTCGCGGCACAGCGCCTTGATGTCGGCGCCCTGCCCCTCCACCGTCCAGACGCCCTCAGAGCCCCGTGGCGGCGGGGAGACCACCAGCGGGCACACCGGGGTTTTCACGGTGATCGGCATCGCTCCGTAGCTCACCGCGGTCGGGTTGCCGGCCAGGGTTTGTGCCAGCGCCCGCGCACAACTCATGAGCGGCATCACGTACAGCAGATTCAGCCCATCGACCTCGGCACAGTCACCCAGGGCATAGATATTGGCGTGGGAGGTTTTCAGGTGCCGGTCCACCATCACCCCACGATTGGTCTGCAAACCGGCGGCCGCCGCCAGATCAATTCGCGGGCGCAGGCCAATGGCCGAGACCACCACGTCACAAGGCAGCACCTGGCCGTCGGACAAATGCCCTTCCAGGCCGTCAGCGGTGCGCTGCAAACGGTTGAGCACCGGCCCCAGGTGGAATTGCGCCCCCAGGCTTTCCAGCCCGGCTTGCACCGCAGCCGCGGCGGCCGGGTGCAGCAACGTCGGCATGACCTGCTCGCACGGCGCTACGAGTTGCACCTCATAACCACCGAGGATCAGGTCATTGGCAAACTCACAGCCGATCAGCCCGGCCCCCAGCAACAGCACCCGGCGCTTGCCGGCGGCGGCTGCGCGAAAACGGGCATAGTCTTCCAGGTCATTGATCGGGAAGATCGCCTCGGGCGCGTCCCCCTGCACCGGCACACGCACGGTTTCTGCGCCCCAGGCCAGGATCAGGTCGCGATAGGCTACCGCCTCTTCGCCGATCCACAGGCGCTTGTGGCCCGGGTCGATGCCGCTGATGCGCGTATGGGTGCGCACCTCGGCCTTGAGCTGCTCGGCCATGGCGCCAGGCTCGGCCATGCTCAGGCCGTCGGCGTCCTTGTTCTTGCCAAAGCCGGTGGAGAGCATCGGCTTGGAGTAGGAACGCCCGTCATCTGCGGTAATCAGCAACAGCGGAGTTTCGCCATCGAGTTTGCGAAACTCCCGGGCCAGGTTGTAGCCAGCCAGCCCAGTGCCGACGATCACGACAGGTGCGTTCATTCCTTACTCCTCGAATCGGTTAGTTGATTTCAATCATTTCGAAATCCATCTTGCCCACGCCGCAGTCCGGGCATAGCCAGTCTTCCGGCACGTCCTGCCACAGGGTGCCCGGTGCGATGCCGTCATCCGGCCAGCCGTCGGCTTCGTTGTAGATCAGCCCACAGACTACGCATTGCCACTTCTTCATTGCTTGTTTCCTCGGATTCACAGGCTTTATCTGGCGCGGACAGTCGCCCGCCAAGGGTCCGCCGTCCGGCTCAGGGCGTTTTGTACTGATCGCACTCGACAGATGCAAGCGTGTTCGACGCCACAGGCCGGTCCGATCACTCAATATCGCCGACCAACATGTTAAGCTCGCCGCCTCATTTGCTGCCAATAATGACTCACTGTGCCGCACTCAAACGCCCTCGCCCCGACTCCGCTCTGGCTACCGCAAAGCCAGCTGACACCCCTTCCCGATGCGCAAACCCTCGACTGGCTGTTCGATCAAGGCTCGCTCACCCGACGCCTGACGCGCTTGTCGAATGACGGTTTCAGCGTCACGCCGCTGTACGAAGGTTGGCAACCGTTGCGCGCCGATGAGTGCGCCGCCCTCGACTTGCCAGCGGACAGTGAAGGTTGGGTGCGCGAGGTGTATTTGCGCGGCCACGGCCAGGCCTGGGTATTTGCCCGCAGCGTGGCGGCGCGCAGTGCGTTGCGCGATGGCGGCTTGAACATGGATGAATTGGGCAGCCGCTCCCTGGGGGAGTTGCTGTTCTGCGACCAGGCGTTCCAGCGCCGCGCCATCGAGGTCTGCCACTACCCCGTTGATTGGCTGCCCCCTGAGGTTCAGGCCCCGGCCTTGTGGGGCCGCCGTTCGCGTTTCGACCGCGGTGGCTTGAGCGTGCTGGTCGCAGAAATCTTCTTGCCGGCCCTGTGGCGGGCGGTTGGCGCGCCTGCGGAGAATGGCTGATGTACCAGAACCTGCTCAAATCGCTGAATCGCTTGAACCCGCGCGCCTGGGACTTCGTCCAGTTGACGCGCATGGACAAACCCATCGGCATCTACCTGCTGCTATGGCCGACCCTGTGGGCACTGTGGATCGCCGGTGAAGGCTCGCCGTCCCTGGCCAACATCGTGATTTTTATCCTCGGCGTGGTACTGACCCGCGCCGGCGGCTGTGTGATCAACGACTGGGCCGACCGCAAGGTCGACGGCCATGTAAAGCGTACCGCCCAACGCCCACTGGCTGCCGGCAGAATCAGCTCCCGGGAGGCGCTGGTGTTCTTTGCGCTGCTGATGGGCCTGAGCTTCCTGCTGGTGCTGTGCACCAACGCGGCGACGATCTGGTTGTCATTCGGTGGCCTGGCACTGGCGGCCAGCTACCCCTTCATGAAGCGCTACACCTATTACCCGCAAGTGGTGCTGGGTGCCGCGTTCTCCTGGGGCATGCCGATGGCGTTCACCGCCGAGACCGGCGAGCTGCCGGCCATCGCCTGGCTGCTGTGGATCGCCAACTTGCTGTGGACGGTTGGCTACGACACCTACTACGCCATGACCGACCGCGATGATGACCTGAGGATCGGCGTGAAATCCACGGCGATCCTGTTTGGCGATGCCGACCGGGCAATCATTCTCACGCTGCAGGGGCTGGCGCTGGGCTGCCTGTGGCTGGCCGGCTCGAAGTTCGCCCTGGGCGGCTGGTTCCACCTCGGCTTGCTGGCGGCTGCCGGCTGTTTCGCCTGGGAGTTCTGGTACACCCGCGACCGGGACCGACTGAAGTGCTTCCGGGCGTTCCTGCACAATCACTGGGCAGGATTGGCGATTTTTGTCGGGATCGTGCTGGATTACGCGTTGCGCTGACGGGGCGGTGGAGATTTTGTAGCAGCTGGCGCAGCCGGACGCAGCCTTCGCCAGCGGCTACAACAACGGGTTATTTCTGCGACTGGTGAACCACGTGCCAGACGTCTTTCATCTTGTCGCCCTTCATTTCGCCGGGCTTTTCGTCCTTGACGAAGGTGTACAGCGGCTTGCCGTCATACGCCCATTGCATCTTGCCGTCGTCACGCTTGATCGCTGTCCATTTGCCGTCGGCCTTGGCATCCGCCGGCGCCGTCAGCGGTGGCCAGTTTTTTGCGCAATCATCGTTACACATCGACTTTCCACCACTGTCCTTGTCGAACGTGTACAACGTCATGCCCTGGGGATCGACCATCATGCCGCCTTTCATCATTGCCGGCTCGGCAGCCATGGCGATTGCCGGCAAGGCCAGGGCAGCAGCGAGTACCAAGGCCTTGAAGGAGTGAGCATAGTCAGTCATGGAAACCTTCTTTTGTGGTAGTCAGGATTCGGACTTAGAGCTTAGCCCAGGATCACGCGCCTCGCAGAGACACTGGAATGCTGTAACACGACTGCAATAATTCCGTTATCTAATGCGGCGCAAGACAGTTAAATGACAAGAGGATTAAACCCATGGTTGGCAGGAGCATTCTGATCGTCGACGACGAAGCGCCCATTCGCGAAATGATCGCCGTTGCGTTGGAAATGGCCGGCTATGACTGCCTGGAGGCGGAGAACGCCCAACAGGCGCACGCCATTATCGTCGACCGCAAACCGGACCTGATCCTGCTCGACTGGATGCTGCCTGGCACCTCGGGGATCGAACTGGCCCGCCGCCTCAAGCGTGACGAGCTGACCGGTGATATCCCGATCATCATGCTCACCGCCAAGGGCGAAGAAGACAACAAGATCCAGGGCCTGGAAGTGGGCGCGGATGACTACATCACCAAGCCGTTTTCCCCCCGCGAGCTGGTCGCTCGCCTCAAGGCTGTGCTGCGCCGCACCGGCCCTACCGAAGGTGAAGCCCCGATTGAAGTGGGCGGCCTGCTGCTGGACCCGATCAGCCACCGGGTAACCATCGACGGTAAACCGGCCGAGATGGGCCCTACCGAATACCGCCTGCTGCAGTTTTTCATGACCCACCAGGAACGCGCCTACACCCGTGGCCAGTTGCTGGACCAGGTCTGGGGCGGCAATGTGTATGTCGAGGAGCGCACCGTGGACGTGCACATCCGTCGCCTGCGCAAAGCCCTGGGTGATGCTTACGAAAGTCTGGTACAAACCGTGCGCGGCACCGGCTATCGTTTTTCGACCAAGGCCTGATTACACCCCGACCCGCTCCAAACGCTGACAAGGACGCATGTTCAAGTGAATCAAAACTGGCATGGCACCCTGATCCGCCACATGCTGCTGCTGGTCACCGGCTGCCTGGTGATCGGCCTGATCACCGGCTATTACGGCTGGAGCCTGGCCGTGGGCCTGGGTCTTTACCTGGGTTGGACCCTCAAGCAATTGCTGCGCCTGCACGAGTGGCTGCGCCTGCACAAACCCGATGAAGCACCGCCCGATGGCTACGGCCTGTGGGGCGAAGTATTCGACAGCATCTACCACCTGCAACGCCGCGATCAACGGGTGCGCGGGCGCCTGCAAGCGGTGATCGACCGGGTCCAGGAGTCCACAGCGGCACTCAAGGACGCGGTGGTGATGCTCGACAGCGATGGCAACCTGGAATGGTGGAACCGCGCCGCCGAAACCCTGCTGGGACTCAAGACGCCCCAGGACAGCGGCCAACCGGTGACCAACCTGGTGCGCCACCCGCGCTTCAAGGAGTACTTCGAGCAAGACAGCTACGCCGAGCCGCTGGAAATCCCCTCGCCGACCAACGATCGGATGCGCATCCAGCTGTACATCACCCGTTATGGCAACAATGAGCACCTGATGCTGGTGCGCGACGTGACGCGCATCCATCAGCTGGAACAGATGCGCAAGGATTTCATCGCCAACGTTTCCCATGAACTGCGCACGCCACTGACGGTAATCAGCGGCTACCTGGAAACCCTGCTGGACAACGTCGAAGACGTGAACCCGCGCTGGACCCGCGCGCTGCAGCAGATGCAGCAGCAAGGCGGTCGCATGCAGACCTTGCTCAATGACTTGCTGCTACTGGCCAAGCTCGAGGCCACCGACTATCCCTCGGACAACCAGCCAGTGGCGATCGACAGCCTGCTGCAGTCGATCAAGGGCGACGCCCTGGCGCTGTCCGGGCAACGCAACCAGCAAATCACCCTGGAAGCCGACCCCTCGATTCAGCTCAAGGGCAGCGAGGCCGAGTTGCGCAGCGCGTTCTCCAACCTGGTGTTCAATGCGGTGAAATACACCCCGGCCGAGGGCCATATCCGCATCCGCTGGTGGGGCGATGAGCAAGGCGCGCACCTGAGCGTGCAGGACTCGGGGATCGGCATCGACAATAAGCACCTGCCACGCCTGACCGAACGCTTCTACCGCGTCGACTCGAGCCGCAACTCCAACACCGGCGGCACCGGCCTGGGCCTGGCGATCGTCAAGCACGTGCTGCTGCGCCACCGCGCCCGGATGGAAATCAGCAGCGTGCCAGGCCATGGCAGCACCTTCACCTGCCATTTTGTGCCGGTGCAGGTGAGCAAATCACGCACCAGCAGCCTGACCGACTAGCCCCCCGCGCTACTTCCCCCTAGGCAATTGCCCTGTCAGCCGCTACATTGGCTGACTTGGGCCTGCCTTTCAGGCTCGTCTGCACCCCCTTTATTCGAATATACGGAACCCGCAAAACTCCATCATGGACCCTTCCCCTGGCTTGTCCCTCGCTACACTCTTCGCCGATTTCGGCATGATTCTTTTTGCACTGATCCTGGTTTTGCTCAACGGCTTCTTCGTTGCGGCGGAATTTGCCATGGTCAAACTGCGCTCGACCCGGGTCGAGGCGATTGCCGACAAGAACGGCTGGCGCGGCCACATCCTGCGCACCGTGCACAGTCAGCTCGACGCCTACCTGTCGGCCTGCCAACTGGGTATCACCCTCGCCTCCCTCGGCCTGGGCTGGGTGGGTGAACCGGCGTTTGCGCACATTCTCGAGCCGCTGCTGGGCGCCGTGGGCGTCGAATCGCCGGAAGTGATCAAGGGCGTGTCGTTCTTTACCGCTTTCTTCATCATTTCCTACCTGCACATCGTGGTCGGTGAGCTGGCTCCGAAATCCTGGGCGATCCGCAAGCCCGAGCTGCTGTCGCTGTGGACAGCCGTGCCGCTGTACCTGTTCTACTGGGCCATGTACCCGGCCATCTACCTGCTCAACGCCAGTGCCAATGCGATCCTGCGCATTGCCGGCCAAGGTGAGCCCGGCCCGCATCACGAGCACCACTACAGCCGTGAAGAACTGAAACTGATCCTGCACTCCAGCCGTGGCCAGGACCCGAGCGACCAAGGCATGCGCGTGCTGGCCTCGGCCGTGGAAATGGGCGAGCTGGAAGTGGTCGACTGGGCCAACTCCCGGGAAGACCTGGTGACACTGGAGTTCAACGCGCCGCTCAAGGAAATCCTGGCGATGTTCCGCCGCCACAAGTTCAGCCGGTACCCGGTGTACGACAGCGAGCGCCAAGAGTTCGTCGGCCTGCTGCACATCAAGGACCTGTTGCTGGAACTGGCCGCGCTGGACCACATTCCCGAGTCGTTCAACCTGGCCGAGCTGACCCGCCCGCTGGAGCGCGTGTCGCGGCACATGCCGCTGTCGCAGTTGCTGGAGCAGTTCCGCAAAGGCGGCTCGCACTTCGCCGTGGTGGAGGAAGCCGACGGCAACATCATCGGCTACCTGACCATGGAAGACGTGCTGGAAGTGCTGGTCGGCGACATCCAGGACGAACACCGCAAGGCCGAGCGCGGCATCCTGGCCTACCAGCCGGGCAAGCTGCTGGTCCGCGGTGACACCCCGCTGTTCAAGGTCGAGCGCCTGCTGGGCGTGGATCTGGACCACGTCGAAGCCGAAACCCTGGCCGGGCTGGTCTACGACAGCCTCAAGCGGGTACCGGAAGAGGAAGAAGTGCTGGAAGTCGAAGGTTTGCGGATCATCATCAAAAAGATGAAAGGCCCGAAAATCGTCCTGGCCAAGGTATTGATGCTCGATTGAACCCGGAAAAGATCGCAGCCCGCAGGCTGCGATCTTTTATCTGCAGGCCCACCTATCTCCCCAACGCGAAGTTCGGCAGGCTGCCCACCGGCTGGCTGAACTGATACGGGATCGACACCAGCCCCAACCCGGTATTGCGCTGCACCACGAAGTGCAGGTGCGGACCGCTGCTGTTGCCCGTATTGCCGGACAGCGCCAGGGCGCTGCCCACCGCCACCCGCTGCCCTTCACGGACCCGTACCGAACCCTGCTTGAGGTGCAGGTACACGCCCATGGTCCCGTCGTTGTGCAGCACCCGCACAAAGTTGCCCGCCGGATCCGTGCCGCGACCGCTCTGGCGGTTCTCGGTTTTCACCACCACCCCGGCCCGTGCCGCGATGATCGGCGTGCCTTCAGGCATGGCGATGTCCATGGCGTAGCGATTCTTCGGTCCGTAATGGCTGTACTGGCCGTTGGCACCCTGACTCAGGCGAAACGGACCACCGCGCCAGGGCAGTGGGTAACGATAGCTCAGCGTGGCGCCTGAGGGGTCGCCCAAGGCGTATTTGAGCCTGGGGGTATAGATCAGCGGCTTGCCGGCGCGGGACGCCTTGAGCAGCGCCAGACGGGTGTTGCTACGCGCTGGCAGGACCCGTCGGATGGCCTGGGCAGGCGCGCCACTGAGGTTTTTCACCTGGTGAAAACTCAACTCGACCTCGACCGGCGCATACAGGTCGTTGCGCACATACACGCTGTGGCTGCCCGCCTGCTTCTTGATCTGCAGGTGCACCTGGCGGTCGAGGCGCTCGTCCATCCGGTCGCGGAATACAAACACCTGGGACCCACGGGACGGCCGATCGCTATAGGACACCACGCCATTGGCGTGCTGGGTCTTGTAGATGGTCGTGGCCACGGCCAGGCTCGAGGCCATGAGCAGGCCACAGCAAATCAGCAATCGCGCGAGCATGGGCAGCATTCTGTCGGGGCAGGCTTGAGGTGAGCCTAGCAGTCAGAATGGCCCCAGGCTGGCGCCAGCTGTTTCAAAAGCTGATTACGCACCCGGTACAAAGTGCTTCTGCGCCGTGCCCCGGGCGATCAGCCGGGAAATGTAATCGAACTTCTGGGCATCCTGGTCGACGAAGCGGAAGGTCAGTTGCAGCCACTCGCTGTCGGGTTTCGGCTCGTGGGCGACGATGGCATGCAGGTAGCCGTTGAGGCGGGCGATTTCGGCGTTGTCACCCTGCTCCAGGTCGAGCACGGCGCTGTCGAGCACTTGCGGTAGCGTCTCACTGCGTTTGACCACCAGCAGCGCTTCCTTGATGCTCAGGGCCTTGATCACGCAGGCCTGGATGCCGCTGGGCAGGCGCAACTGGCCCTGGCCACGGCCACCGGCGGGCGACGGCATCGGGGCCTTGATCGGCGGGCTGCTGAGCAAACCCTTGGCGGGCTCCGCCGGGCGGTTTTGCAGATACGCGTTGGGCGCTGGCGCCGCAGCCACTGGCGCCTTGCCGGCGGTCAGGGCATTCAGCGAGTCGTTGGCGAATGCCGGTGCCAGCTTGGCCGGGGCCTGATTCAGCAAGGCATCGAGCTTGCCGATTTTATTCAGGGCCTGTTTGACCTTGCTCAGCAATTGCTCGTTGGTGAAGGGCTTGCTCACATAACCCGAAACACCGGCCTGGATCGCCTGGACGACGTTTTCCTTGTCGCCACGGCTGGTGACCATGATGAACGGCATGGTCTTGAGGGCGTCCTGCTCGCGGCACCAGGTCAGCAACTCCAGGCCGGACATTTCCGGCATCTCCCAGTCGCACAGCACCAGGTCGAAGGTTTCGCGGGTCAGCAGGCTTTGCGCCTTGCGGCCGTTGACCGCGTCTTCGATGCGCATGCCCGGGAAGTAGTTGCGCAGGCACTTCTTCATCAGATCACGAATGAACGCAGCATCGTCCACGACCAACACACTGACCTTACTCATCGACCACCCCTCGTTATTGTCCCGACCAACAAAAACGCCCGGCCAATGGCCGGGCGTTTTTACTTGGGCAATCTTACTTATCGTCAGATTTACCCGGAACATTAGCGGTTTCGCCACTGGTGCCTTCAACTTCTTCCTTCATGCGCTTGAGACCCAGGTGACGCACGTCCGTGCCGCGCACCAGGTAGATCACCAGCTCGGAGATGTTGCGGGCGTGGTCGCCAATTCGCTCCAGCGAACGCAGGACCCAGATGATGCTCAGCACGCGCGAGATCGAGCGCGGGTCTTCCATCATGTAGGTGGCCAGCTCGCGCAGCGCGGTCTTGTACTCACGGTCGATGATCTTGTCGTACTGGGCCACGGACAGCGCCAGGTCGGCATCGAAGCGGGCGAAGGCATCCAGCGCGTCGCGGACCATGTTGCGCACCTGGTCACCAATGTGGCGCACCTCGACGTAGCCACGCGGAGCCTCGCCTTCTTCGCACAACTGGATGGCCCGGCGGGCAATCTTGGTGGCTTCGTCGCCGATGCGCTCGAGGTCGATCACCGACTTGGAGATGCTGATGATCAAACGCAGGTCGGACGCCGCCGGCTGACGACGGGCCAGGATGCGCAGGCATTCTTCGTCGATGTTGCGTTCCATCTGGTTGATCTGGTCGTCGATCTCGCGCACTTGCTGGGCCAGGCCGGAGTCGGCCTCGATCAGCGCCGTGACCGCGTCGTTGACCTGCTTCTCGACCAACCCGCCCATGGCCAGGAGGTGGCTGCGCACTTCCTCCAGCTCAGCGTTGAACTGCGCGGAAATGTGATGCGTGAGGCCTTCTTTGGAAATCATGCGTTCGCTCCGAAAAAGCGTTTAACCAAGAGCTGCAAGCTACAAGCTGCAAGCTGTTATGTGGTGATCCATGCCGCTTCGCTTCTAACTTGCCGCTTGAAGCTGCTTCAACTAGCCGTACCGTCCGGTGATGTAGTCTTCGGTCTGCTTTTTCGCCGGATTGGTGAACAGGGTGTCGGTGTCGCCGAATTCCACCAGCTTGCCCATGTACATGAACGCGGTGTAGTCGGAAACCCGGGCGGCCTGTTGCATGTTGTGGGTCACGATGACGATGGTGAACTTGGATTTCAACTCGTAGATCAGCTCTTCAACCTTCAGCGTCGAGATCGGGTCGAGTGCCGAGCAGGGTTCGTCGAGCAGCAGCACTTCCGGCTCCACGGCGATGGTCCGCGCAATCACCAGACGCTGCTGTTGACCACCGGACAAGCCCAGTGCCGACTCGTGCAGGCGGTCCTTGACCTCATCCCACAGCGCCGCGCCTTTCAACGCCCACTCAACCGCCTCGTCGAGCACGCGTTTTTTGTTGATGCCCTGGATCCGCAG
>Ga0247812_10001683_pt1 | contig 12491 bp, 13 predicted proteins | sample UWRJL149409B1_FD_178011 | JGI IMG/M metagenome (GOLD analysis project Ga0247812, IMG submission 178011) | Plant litter microbial communities from Arlington Agricultural Research Station in Wisconsin, United States - UWRJ-L149-409B-1 | ecosystem: Environmental > Terrestrial > Plant litter >...
TTCGCCCTCCGCGCTGGCGCAGCGTCGCTGCGCATACCTGTTCACGGTAAGACCGACCTGGTGCTCGATCGACCGTTGTACGAGCAAATACGTGCATGTCTGGCTGCGCGCCAGGCGCCTTGACAGGACGAAGGAGAGCAAGGATGAGCAACAAGAACTACTGGTTTACCTCGCGCACTTACGGATGGGGCTGGGGACTTCCCAGCGCATGGCAGGGCTGGGTCGTCTACACCGTGGCGGCAGCCGCCTTGATCGCCGGTTTCTTCCTGTTTCCGCCCGCTCGTGAAATGCTGAAATTCCAGCTTTACACGTGGGCCGTCCTGCTGGTGCTCGTGCTGATCTGCTGGCTGAAAGGCGAGCCGCCGAAATGGCGTTGGGGCAAGTAATCCGCCTGTGATTCACGCAGGGGAAAAAGCCAGGCGTGCTCGCAGCATGACGGCAGCCCTCACCGCGGGTTGTCGTCCCCTCCGTTACAACAGAAGCGTGGCCGCATAGCCAACATCGCGGTCACCCACACTGATTGGAGAGGAGGGTGTTCCCCGATGGGCATGTTGATTGATGGCGTATGGCAGAAGGGCACGGCGGGTGCAGCGGGCGACGATGGGCAATTCCATCGCGAGGAAGCTTCGTTCCGTAGATGGCTGACGGCGGACGGCGGCAACGCCCCCACCGGTGAGCCGGCCGTGCAGGCGGAACCCGCACGCTTTCGCCTCTATGTCAGCCTGGCCTGTCCGTGGGCCCACCGCACGCTGATTGTTCGCGCCCTGAAAGGTCTGGAAACCCTGATTCCGTTGTCCGTGGTGAACTGGCACATGGGCGACAACGGCTGGAGCTTCGCGCCTGGCCCGCTGGTGACGCCGGACCCCGAGCGCAACGCCGCCTACCTGCACGAGCTCTACCAGGCGGCGAAGCCGGGCATGACCGGCAAGGTGACGGTGCCGGTGCTGTGGGACAGCGAGCGGGGCGAGATCGTCAGCAATGAATCCGCCGAGATCATCCGCATGTTCAACGAGGCGTATGACGCGCTGGGCGCTCGGCCCGGTGACTTCTATCCGGCCGAGCTGCGAAGTGAAATCGACCGGATCAATGACAAGGTCTACGACGCCGTAAACAACGGTGTGTACAAGGCGGGCTTCGCCTCCACGCAGGCGGCTTATGAGGAAGCCATCGGGCCGTTGTTCGAGACGCTGGACGAACTGGATGCCCTGCTGCAGACCCAGGAATGGCTGGTGGGCGGCGTCTTGACCGAAGCGGACATCCGTCTGTTCACCACGCTGATCCGCTTCGATTCGGTCTATTACGTCCACTTCAAGTGCAACGTGAAACGTATCGCGGACTACCCTGGCCTGCATGCGTTCGTGCAACGGATGATGGACATCGAGGAAGTGGCATCGACGGTGAACTTCCAGCACATCAAGCACCACTATTACGAAAGCCATGCCCATCTGAATCCGTCCGGCATCGTGCCCGCTGGCCCAGCGGAGCCGTACTGAAACTACAGCGGCAACAAGGGCTTGTAACCGGTTGCAGGCCCTGGTCGCGTTGCTTGCGCCAACCTGAACAGGCGCCGGTTCATCCCCGGGTACGCAATGTTGCGGCAATCTTCGAGGCACAGATTCGATTGTGCGGGGGCACTGATGACCCGCCAGCTTCGTAGCTGATCACCTTCCCGATTAGAGGATCCGATGATGCTCACTTCTACTGTTTTCAGCTTCCGTGGCCTGGCGCTGGCATTGGCACTCACCGCAGGCGTGACCGCCGCAGGCAATGCAGACGCGCTGTCGCGCAAGGACAAGAACACCCTGGTGGGTGCAGTGGTGGGCGGCGTGGCGGGCCATGTGCTGTCCAACGGCGACCCGCTGATGACTGCAGGTGGCGCGGTAGCCGGTGGTGCGATTGGTAATGTCGCCACCAAGGATCGCCGCGACAACCGCGATTACCGTTATGACCGTGGTCATCGCTATGACCGCGACCAGCGCTACCAGCGCACCAGCTACCGCGAGCGGGATCGCCGCCATGACCAGCGTCGCTGGGATGATCGTCGTGGCTATGATCGTCGCCACCACAACGGTGGCTGGCGCTGAGTAAGCCAGCAATGGGGTCAGAGCGCTTCCGCCAGTCGGAACCGGTCTGCCCCTTTTTCTTGGCATCATGGTGGTTTCCGTCACACAGGGAGCCCCTCATGGCACGCACGTTCAACATCGCCGTCATCCCCGGCGACGGCATCGGCAAGGAAGTGATGCCCGAAGGCCTCCGCGCGCTTGAAGCGGCGGCCAAGCGCTTCGATCTGTCGTTCAACTTCACCCACATCGACTGGGCCAGCTGTGCGTACTACCAGCAGCACGGTCAGATGATGCCGGACGACTGGAAGGCGCAGCTGCAGGATCAGGATGCGATCCTGTTCGGTGCGGTGGGCTGGCCCGAGGTGGTGCCGGACCACATCTCGTTGTGGGGCTCGTTGCTGAAGTTCCGTCGGGAATTCGATCAGTACATCAACCTGCGGCCCGTGCGGCTGTTCGAGGGTGTGCCGTGCCCGCTGGCCGGCCGCAAGCCCGGCGATATCGATTTCTTCGTCGTGCGCGAAAATACCGAAGGCGAGTACACCAACCTCGGCGGCATCATGTACGAAGGCACCCCGCGCGAGATCGTGATCCAGGAGACGGTGATGAGCCGCCACGGCGCGGATCGGGTGCTGAAGTACGCCTATGAGCTCGCGCAGTCGCGGGCACGCAAGCACCTGACCGTGGCAACCAAGAGCAACGGCATCGCCATCAGCATGCCGTGGTGGGATGGTCGCGCCGATGCGGTAGGTGCGGGGTATCCGGATGTGACCGTGGACAAGCAGCACATCGACATCCTGACGGCGCGCTTCGTGCTGCAGCCGCAGCGCTTCGACGTGGTGGTGGCGAGCAACCTGTTCGGCGACATCCTGTCTGATCTGGGCCCGGCATGCACGGGCACGATCGGCTTGGCGCCGTCGGCAAACCTCAACCCGGAGCGGGACTTCCCGTCCTTGTTCGAGCCGGTGCACGGGTCGGCACCGGACATCTATGGCAAAGGCGTGGCCAATCCGGTCGCGATGATCTGGTCGGCGGCGTTGATGCTGCAGTTCCTCGGTTGTCAGCCGGCCCACGACGCGATCCTTGCGGCGGTCGAGGGCGTACTGGCGCGCGGTCCATTGACGCCGGACCTGGGCGGCACGGCGACGACGCGCGAGCTGGGCGACGCAGTGGCCTTGGCGGTCGCGGGGTGATTGCGCCCTCGTTATGCCATCCGATGCAGTGACTTCGCGGATGACGCATGGCGCGACCACAACGCAACTTTCCTGATGTACCCGCAGGATCGCTGCTGCGCACGATAGGTCCCGCTGGTGCCGCAATGCGCCAGCCGGGATTGCAGTCCTGTATTGAGTTTTCCGGATTGACTCTGTCTGCCCTCACGGGCACGGCGGAGAATGCATCGCACTGCCGGAATTATGGCGGGCGATGCGTGGGGATGTTTCTCAATCCGCCGGTTTTTCGGAAAGCTCACCGGTACTGCAACCCGCATCGTCCGCCACCTTGCAATCGGGCAGGTGGCCACAACCCGATGTGAGGCCACCGATGCTGCAGAAATCCCTCGAACACCACGAACGCACCCCGCCCATCAGCAAGGCCAGCACGGGCCTGCCTGACGCCCCGCGGCGCAGCCCCGAAGAGAGTGCCGCGCTGCTGACCAACTGCATGCGCGAAGGCGATAGCGAGGCCATGTTGTTCGTCCGCACGCTGGGCCTGCTCGCCGACGTGCATGGCATCAACGACATCGCCCGCGCCTGCGGTGGGCTGTCGGCCGATGCGCTGCGCCGGGAGCTGTCAGGGCAGCGGGCGCCGTCGCTGCAGACCGTGGTGAAGGTGCTGCGCGCCATGGATCTGCGGTTCCGCGTGCGGCCTTCGTAGCGCGCTCGCGCTGCCTGCCGGTTCAGGCCGGCGGCCAGGCCTTTTGTCTCACCAAGGCGTGGTACCAGACGGTCATGCCACTGTCCTCGGTGGCGTACTCGCCATGCGCCGAGCGCCATATGATCGGCGGACTCTGTTCGCGAAGTTGGTTCAACAACGCGCGCGCGGTGCCGGGGCTGAGCGGCTGGCTATTGGCGCCGTCGCGTGCTGCGCCGTATTCGATCAAGGCGTCCTGGGTGAACAAGCCAGCGCCCTGCAGGACACGGCTCAGCATGGCCTGTTGGATAGGCGTCATCGCTTTGTAGGTGGCAACGTAGTCGGCCGCTCTGGCGGCTTCGAATGCATCAGCGGCCAGCCCCAGTCGCTCGTGGAAGTCCGCTGCAGGGCCGGCGAACGCGGCTGAAGCCAACTGCACGGCGCGGAGGAAAAATTCCGGCTGATGAGCGAACTTCTGGAAGGCATCCTGAAGCTGCGCATTGTCGAAGTTCCAGCCGGGGCGCTCCAAGGCGAGAAGGCCGGCCGTGTGCTTGACGAAGTCCTCGCCCAAGTGCGGCAGTTCGGTGATGTCCGAGCCAAGGAAAGGGGCCGCGTTGCCGGTGACCAGCCTGAGCAGCTTGTCGCGGTCCGAGCCGGACATGATCAGCCCCAGCTTGCGTCCGTGAATATTCATCGTGTCGCGTGCGGATTTCAGCGCAAACATCACCGGCATCGCATCCGGCTTCGCGATGACGTGTTGGGCTTCGTCAATGATCAGGACGATCGGCGCTTGGGCGGCCTCATGCAATGCCTGCAACGCATCGGACAGCGATGCACCAGCCGCTCTTCCCACGTCGCTCAGATCGAACTCGACGCCGTGTATGGACACCCGCTGCAGGCCGATGGCCGCTGCCGTTCGTGCCATGAAGCCTTGGCGGCTGGCGAGCTCCCGCGCGATGGCATGGGCGATCAACTCAGCCGGGTCGGCGTCCTGGTCTTTCCAGAGATCGAGGTAGATCACGCACGCGCCCAGCGCTTGCAAGGCCGGGATCACGTCGCGGTTGATGAACTGGCTCTTGCCCGTCCGCCGCGGCGCCGCCAGGAACAGGGTGGGCTGCGAGAAGAGGCTGCGTCCCAGGATGGCGCAGGCCACGTCCTTGGCAAGCTGCGGGCGGGGGAAGTGAAGGTCCATCGGGTTTTACACCGGGCGGAAGGCAATTTCTGTAACTTACAGGAAGGCGGCGAATTGTCAATGAATTCGAACATTAGGACAAGCGTAAAGTATTGATACGAAAGGTTTACAGGATTATTTTGAATTTCCTGTAAGTTACAGCAGGTTGTCGGGTGGCAGTGGGGTGAGCCGGCCGATACGAGTACGTGTGACGTGCCGGCGCCTTGTCTACAGCCCTTAACACGCGGCACGTTATTCTCCGCCCTCATGCGCGCCACTTGCGGCGACGCACGACCGATCAGGAGGATCCGTTGTTCAAGTCCCGCTCCCTTACCCTGCTGGCGTTGTCCCTGGGCCTGGCCCTGTCCGCCTGCAAGCCCACGCCTTCGGCCGAAACGACCGCTGCGGCCGATCCGGCAGCGGCGACGCCTGCTGCTGCGCCGATTACCGCTACTGCGGCTGACACCACGGCGGCGCAGTGCCCGCATGCCGATTTCAACGCCTTCCTGACCTACTTCAGCAATGACATCGCCCTGCAGGAGAAGTCCGTAGCGGATCCGCTGACGGTTGAATCGGTGGATGCCGACGCACAGCCGGAGCCGCGCCCGATCACCAAGCAGGTGCCGCTGGCTGAGGTCGAATGGCCGGTGATGCCCGACACGGCCACGTTGCCGCGTCAGGGCCGGGAAATGCAGGTGACCCCGCAGGCCGATGGCAGCGTGCAGGTGCGCATCCACAAGCCGGACACCAGCGATCAGCAGACCTATACCTTCGCGCAGAAGCCGTGCTGGCAGCTGCAGAAGGTGGTGGACGAGTCGATCTGACCCACGCCCTTTGAACTGAGCACGGCGCAGCCCGCTGATCGGCCTGCGCCTTTTCACGGAGCAGTACATGACGACAAAAATGGTCGCACCTGCCTTGGCGCTGATGCTGCTCACCGCATGCAACGCGCCGGACGCAACCGCCCCCGCCGCGGCACCGGCCACCGCTGCGCCGACGGCTGCTGCCGCGACGCCCGCACCGCCCACTGCACCTGCGTCGGCCGCTTCTGCGGCCACGCCCACCATCCCCCATCAGGACGAGACAGGAATGCACATCGAATGCCAGGGAACCCGCCTGACCGTGGCGGGTCTGCCTGCTGCCGGCAACGACGCGTCGCCGCAGACCCGGCTGGACATCCAGAAAGACGGCCAGACGCGCAGCCTCGACAAGCCGGCCGAAATGGCTGACTACACCGCCGTGGGCCTGGCCTGCGTGCAGGACAAGGACGGCGCACCGTACTTCGTCGTCCAGTACGGCGAGCTGCCCTTCGGTTGCCAGTTCTGCGAGTGGTTCTATCTGTATGACGCGCAGGGCAAGCAGCTGACCCACAGCACCCCGCCGTTGCGTGGCGAGGGCGATGCGCAGGAACCCAACAACGACGAATACGAGCAGTGGTTGAGCAAGCTCGGCGTGAATCATCCCGAGGTGACGTACTTCAAGACTTGACGCGTTCAGGGGTCCCGGTGACGGGATCCTCGCAACATGGAGCAACACCCCTTAAGGAAATTCCCTTTTTCATAGAATGGATCGCACCGCTATGCCTGACATCTACCAAGACATGGTCCAGCCCCGAGGGGCCGGTTACCGCAGTGATCAGATCAAACCCTACAGCCACTATCGTGAGCCGATCGACCAGACCGATGGCCGCCTGCACGGCGAGTCGCGGCGCTGGGGCGATGCCACCCCAGAAGTCCAGTCACGTGTCATCGATACGCTGATTGAATCGTCGCGGGACGCCGGGCTGTCCCCGCGCGAAACCGCGCACGTGCTGGCCATTGCCCGCGTGGAATCCGGCTTCAATCCGGATGCTGCGGCAGGCACCACCTCGGCCTCTGGCCTGGGCCAGTTCATCGACGGCACCGGCAGTGCCTACGGCCTGGGCAATCGCAACCGCTTCGATGTGGAAGCGCAGTCCGACGCATTGGTGAAGCACTTCATCGACAACCGCGAACTGGCGCAGCGTCGCGGCCAGGGCGAGGAATACATCTACAAGTACCACCACGATGGCCCGACCCGCGATTACGGCGGTCTGGGTCTGGCAGAGCGCAAGGTGCTGCCGCATCTGGATGAGTACACCCGGTTCGTCAACGAGCGCTTGTCGCAGTCGCAGGGCCACACCCAGGCACCGGCGCAGGCCCAGTCGCAATCGCAGGCGCAGTCGACCGTGGGTGCGGCGGCGGCGGTGGGTGCTGCAGCAGGGGCCGGTGTGGCCGCGCTGCATCAGGCTCAGTCGCAGGCTCAGTCGCAGGCGCAATCGCAGCCGGCCAGCCAGCAGACCGCCAGCTCGTTCCAGCACACCATGCAGGTGATGCTGCCGCCGCAGAACGGCGTCAAGCCGCACATCACCGGCCACTACGGTGAAGAACGCGGGCACAAGGACCACGGCGGCACCGACTTCAACTACGTCGGTGGCCAGGCGGGGCGCAACCTGCAGCATCCGACCATCAACGCGCCGATCTCCGGCAAGGTCACCTTCGCCGGCGGCACCTATGGCACCGTGAAGATCCAGGACGCGCAGGGCAATTCCCACGAGATCCTGCACATGCAGGGCGTGCAGGTGAAAGAGGGCCAGCAGATCCAGGCCGGCCAGCCGATCGGTACGATGGGCGGGCGCGGGCCGAATGGCGCCGATCAGTATGCGCAGCACGTGCATTACCAGCTGCGCGATCCCAGCGGCAAGCTGCAGAGCCCGGAAGCGTTCTGGGACCAGCGCCGTGTGCAGGATGCGCCGGCAGGCCAAGCGCGGGGCGAAGAGGCCTCGTCGGTGCTGCGCCATGGCGCACGCGGTGAGGATGTCACGCGCCTGCAGAAGGAGCTCAACCAGGCCGGCGTACGCGATGCCCATGGCAAGCCGCTGGCCGAAGACGGACGTTTCGGTGACAACACCCGCGAAGCGCTGACCGCGTATCAGCGTGCCCAGGGCCTGAAGGCCGACGGCGTGGCCGGGCCGCAGACGCTGGGCCGCCTGGCCGAGCCGAAGCCGGCGGCGGACAGCCATTCGCACGCCGCGCCTGCACGTGGCCCGCAGCTCGGCGAGTCGGGCCACCGGGACACGCCATTGCATGCGGCCATCCGCGCGCAGTTGCCGTCCGCGGTGTCCAACGACATGGCCGCGCACGTTACGCGCACGGCCAAGGAAGCGGGCATCGACAGTCCCGAGAAGCTGCAGTCGGTGGCGGTGCAGGACGGCAAGGCGTTCGTCATGGGGACCACGCCGGGCTTCCGCGCGATGGTGGACATGAGCCAGCCGGCACCTCCGGCCGAGCAGACCAGTGCGGCCTTGCAGGGCGAGAAGTTGAGCGCCCAGGTACAGCAGGGGCAGGAAGAGCAGCAGCGCGCCGCGGTGGCGATGCGCTGACTGCGGGGTCGGATCCCTTTCTCGTTGCGGAAGGGATCTGACCCGTTATCAGCCGGGTATCACGCCGATGGCGGGGTACCCGGCTTCTCCATTTCCGCGACGGCGCGCTCTAGCGCCTCCAGTTTCTCCCGCGTGCGCAGCAGGACCGCGCGCTGCACATCGAATTCTTCGCGGGTCACCAGGTCCAGCTTGCCCAGGCCGGCCTGCAGGGCGGTCTTGAACGTGGACTGCAGTTCTTCGCGCGATTGACGCAGGCCCGGCGGCACCAGATCGCTCAGGCGGCGGGCGAGGTCATCAAGATGGTTGAGGTCGATCATGGGGGCTCCTGGCCTGTCCGTGGCTGACAAGGATACTGCTGCATCGCGCCGGACGCTGGCAGGCGCTATCCTCGCGACCGGAGCAACGGAGTAACTACGATGAAGATGGTCATGGCAGTGATCAAGCCGTTCAAGCTGGATGATGTGCGTGAAGCACTGGCCGAGCGCGGTGTTACCGGCATCACGGTCACCGAGGTGAAAGGCTTCGGCCGGCAGAAAGGCCATACCGAGTTGTACCGCGGCGCCGAGTACGTGGTCGATTTCCTGCCGAAGGTGAAGCTGGAAGTGGCGGTCACCGATGACCAGGTGGAGGCGGTGGTGGAATCCATCGTCAAGGCCGCCGGCACCGGCAAGATCGGCGACGGCAAGGTATTCGTCTATGAGTTGGGCAGCGTGGTGCGCATCCGCACCGGCGAGCTGGACGGCGACGCCCTGTAACGCGCCACGAAGCCGGACCGGCGCGGGATCGGCGGGCGGACGACTCCGGGAACTGCGCGGGGACACGGGAACGGCTGGCGAATGGCACGGGACCGATGGGGGACCGGCGCGGGACCGGTGTGGGATCGGCGTGGGTAGAGCCGACTTCAGTCGGCTGCTGTGTGGTGAAACGCAGCCGACTGAAGTCGGCTCTACCAACGGCAGAAAGGGCAGCCGACTGAAGTCGGCTCTACCTGGGGATTTACCGGGTAGCGCCGAGCCACGCTCGGCGAGCGCAGCGGCGCTCTACAGCCCTCAGCGCCGCTTCGCCCACGCGTAGAACCGCTTCCACCCGTGACGAACGATCGCCACCCAGCCGGGATCCGCGACCCGCGCGGCCAAGGCCGCACTCGGCCGTTGGCCGGTCAGGCGCTGGCGCATCTTCACCAGATTCTTCAAGTCGCTGCGGCTGAGCTGCCGGGTGATCGGGTTGCGGCGCAGCCAGCGCGGGGTGCGCCAGGCCGAGGTGAAATCCAGCAGTACCGGTACGCCGGCGCTCACCACCACATTGGTGCCGTGCAGGTCGTTATGGGTGATGCCTGCGGCGTGCAGCCGGTCCAGCGCCTGCTGCAACTGCTCGAAGACCTCCCCGCCGACCGCCTGTGCGGTACTCAGGGTCTGGCCGGGGATGTACTCCATGCCCAGCGCGAGCCCGCCCATGGTGCCCAGCAAGGCGGGCGCGTGCTTCCAGCCACTCAGCCGTTGCAGGATGTGCGCTTCGTGCCGGACCAGCACGCGGGCGAGCAGCGATACCGGCGTACCGCGATACCGGGTGTAGTCCTTGACCACGGCGGGCTGTCCGTCGAAGCAGGTGCGGTAGACGTCCGGTTCCAGAAACCGTTCGCCGCGCTTGAGCAGCAACGGCGGCAACGCGGCATCGTCGCCGCAGCAAGAGGAGGGGGTAAACGTGGGGGCGTTCATGACGTTCTCTGACAGCCCGGTGGGTGGCGCAGAGCGTCAAGCGAACCGGTTGGGGGGAGTAGCTAAACTTTCGTTAATTTTAATACTGGTCAGTTCGCTAATCCATGCGTTGACGGCTTTGCCACCGGAACAGTGTGTGCCCGCTCTTCGGACAATTGCGTCTCACTCATTATTTTTTTTCGCAATCCACGCGATTTCCGCCACCATTGCCCGGAATCGACCGGCATAACCGTTCCTGAATGGGGATGCCTGCGCGATATCCAGAAGCATCTGGCGATCAAGCAGCGCTTGACCCGGACCCCGCAGCTGCCGACCATTGCCTGTTCCCTGCGCGCAGGTCGGGCCGCCCCTTCATCGGCACGTCCCCCGATCCTGCGCCAACGGCCCCGGTCCGCGCCGGCACCGCCCCTGCAACCTGCGTCCGGTCACCGCCGGAGGAAACCCAATGATCAAGATCGTGCTGGCCGTGCTGTTCGTCGCCTGCGTGCTGTACATCCATTACCGCGGAAAGGTCCGCGCCCGCTGGTCGCGTCAGCTGCTGGACCATTCCAGCTTCATGGCCCCGATCAACGTAGTGATGTACCTGTTTTCCAAGGTGCCCACCACGCCGTTCCTGGATCCCGGCAAGGAGTTCCCGCAGCTGGAGCCGTTGCGGCAGAACTGGCAGGTGATCCGCGATGAGGCGCTGGCGCTGCGCGACGCACAGAAAATCGCGGCATCGAGCAGCTTCAACGATGCGGGGTTCAACTCGTTCTTCCGCCGTGGCTGGAAGCGGTTCTACCTGCGCTGGTACGGTCCATCGCACCCGTCGGCCAAGCAGTTCTGCCCGCAGACGGTGGCGCTGATCGAATCGATTCCCGATGTGCGCGCGGCCATGTTCGCGCAGCTGCCGCCGGGCAGCGAGCTGCGTCCGCACCGCGACCCCTTCGCCGGTTCGCTGCGTCTGCACCTGGGCCTGAGCACGCCGAACGATGACCGCTGCTATATCGAAGTGGACGGGGTGAAGAAGAGCTGGCGTGACGGCGAGTGGATGATGTTCGACGAGACCTACATCCATCACGCGCACAATGAAACCGACCAGGACCGGGTGATCCTGTTCTGCGATATCGCCCGTCCGCTGCGCTTCGGGCTGCCGATGCTGTTCAACCGCGCGGTGGCCTCGACCCTGCTCGCGGGCGGCGCGTCGCCGAACCTGCCGGGTGATCCGACCGGTGGCGTGAACAAGGCCTTTGGTGGCGTATACAAGGTGCGGCTGAAGGCCAAGGCGCTGCGCGCGCGCAGCCCGCTGGCCTACCACGTGATCAAGTGGGGCCTGGTGGTGGCGGTGATCGCGGGAATCTGGGCGATCTGAATGAAAAAACCCGCGCTGTGATGCGCGGGTTTTTTTGAGTTGCCGGGGTGATGCGCCGGTGGGGTGTTGATCCCGGTGGGGTGTTGATCCGGGTGGGGTGTTGATCCGGGCGGGGTGTTGATTGGGTAGAGCCGACTTCAGTCGGCTTCGCCAAGCAGCCGACTGAAGTCGGCTCTACCCGTGTTCCAGCCAAGCAGCCGACTGAAGTCGGCTCTACCCGTGTTCCAGCCAAGCAGCCGACTGAAGTTGGCTCTACCCGGCGGGCCGATCAGCCTTTCAGGGCGGCCTGCACGAACGGCGGGGTCACCAGCACGCCGGTGTGCAGGGCGGCGGTGTAGTACAGCGTGTCGAAGCCCTTGGCGGCGGCGTCGGACTGGCGGAAGTCGAATCCGCTTTCGCCCTTGCGTGCCAGCGTCACGCTCCACCAGCCGGTGGGGTAGCACGGCTGCGGGAACGGCAGGGTCTTGAACGAGCCGAAGCCGGCCTTGCCCATTTCCGTGCGCATTTCGTTGATCAGGTCCAGCTGCATCAGCGGCGATTCGGACTGCTGCACCAGGATGCCGTCGTCCTTCAGGGCCTTGAAGCAGCTCTCGTAGAACGCCTTGTTGAACAGGCCTTCGCCCGGACCGACCGGATCGGTGGAATCGACGATCACCACGTCCACGCTGCCCGCCGGGCAGTTGGCCATGTAGGCCACGCCGTCGTCGAACATCAGCTCGGCGCGCGGGTCATCGTTGGAATCGCACAGCTCCGGGAAGTGCTTGCGCGCCATCACCGTGACCTGCTCATCGATGTCGCACTGGGTGACGCTCTGCACGCCCTTGTGCTTGAGCACTTCGCGCAAGGTGCCGCAGTCACCGCCACCGATGATCACCACGCGCTTGGGCGCGGCGTGGGTGAACAGCACCGGGTGGCTGATCATCTCGTGGTAGAAGAAATTGTC
>Ga0247812_10001685_pt1 | contig 12486 bp, 10 predicted proteins | sample UWRJL149409B1_FD_178011 | JGI IMG/M metagenome (GOLD analysis project Ga0247812, IMG submission 178011) | Plant litter microbial communities from Arlington Agricultural Research Station in Wisconsin, United States - UWRJ-L149-409B-1 | ecosystem: Environmental > Terrestrial > Plant litter >...
TATTCTAGCCCAGCTGCACGAAGCACGCGTCCATCATCGCGATTTGCTGCGTCGTGCCGCGTGGCCGAATTTTGGCCTCAACAATCTGGTTTTGGCGGACGGCAAAGTGTGGATTCTCGATTTCGACAACTCGAGAATTTTGAGGGAGCAAGATGAAGCGGTGCTGGATAAGGAAAGGGAGGAGATTAGAGATACGATGCGGTTGATGAGGGAGAACCGGGGACGGGATATGATGGTGACGTTGAGTAAGGAGGCGCAAAGGCTTTTGGCGTGAATTGGTGCCGATAATTGTGCTAAGCTGTTTGTTCCTGTTTGGGAAATGGTTGTCTTTTAAATCTTCCCCGTAGACTTCACAGATTTCTTCTTCTCTACATACAACAATCTCATCCGAAAATACGTCGCTTGAGATGCCATCTCACCCTTCGGCATGGTAATATATTCTGCGCCTGCTCTTGTTGGGTATTCACATCCTAGATCTAATGCAGCTGTACCGTACCTATACATGCTTTAAGGTTATATGCTCCTGAACGAATATTATGCTGGTATCGCATATTATGCAGACTATATTCTATCAACATGGAAGGTTACCGTGTATGCATCTGTTGTAGAAAGCTGATTTATCCAGAGGACCTGCAAGTATGTTCTTGTAGGAATGTCAAATGACCAGGGGACATCACATGACTTGAAGAGACACGTTACACGTGATATATCCATTGTATATCCCTCCCTTTCCACACTTTAGGAGGAGGAGGGGCTTTATGAAACCAATAAACCAAAACTCCTGCTTTACGTTCAAACACTTAACCAGTTAGGATAGTTGTGCTCGGTTCTATTCGTGAATGTAGTTGTGGGTGGTCTGCTACCTCCGGTAGATGTTGTTCCAAAAAGGCTGGTAACTGCTGAAAGCCATATAATTCATCTTTGCTAGCAGGCTGGATGGTTATTGAACGGTGTTTGACATTATATTAGTCAAGCAAGTTGTGCGAGATCTCTATTATTGCTTTTGCTTCGTGATCTTCCTCACATCATTTGCACGGAATAGGCGTAACATCAGCAGAGCACACGAGAGACTGCCTTGATGCATCTATACAGTGTTCAAATATGTTCAATTCCTCTAAGCTAATCTTCTAGGACGCATAGGGACCTTATTTCATTCAATCTAGGCCCCAGGATGCCAAGACCAACAACTCTCGTCTTACATACCTTGACATAGGCAACTAGCGGGTAGTTGAGTATAAATACCAGGCATCTCCCTCCCAGTCCCATTGAATTTCCATCTTCTTTTACCTGCATTTTCAATACAAGCATCGAAGGTTGAAGGCCGAGACTGGATCACACAATGAATCACGAGAACTATGACCAGCGAATGAACTTTGTTCAGTCAATTTTGAAGCTGAATAGGCTAGAGGTTAGTGTGCTGCTGCTTCTGCGTTTGTACCCGTTTTGTGTTTGCGACCAGCTCCAATCATGGAGTGGAAACTTCCAAGCATGCTGAAAGTTCAGAGGCTGTATACAATCTTCCAGTGGCCAGTCAATGCCATGTTTTCATTGTATGAAATGTCCTGAGATATTGAGCATACGTTAGCTATGTTACTGGTAAATCGACGTATAGATCTTGGTGCCACTGAATCTTCTCTACCCATTGATGACCATGAGACTGATACAAGCTTCTTAGACCTCAAGCATAGAGACGATTGATTACGATCCGGCTTCTCCATTCCCTTACAATAATTACATCTACCTCGTCACATTGGCAACACCGATTGCGTCCACGAAGCATGTTATCACCTCTGAAGAGAGCGACGCTGTACCAAAGCCAGGAACGTCTCCAATTCCGACAGGTTGCGCCTCTATGTATGTTCAACTCAGGCTCATTTGACTCTGTCAAAGCTTTTGAGACAATGGCATAGTCACTTACTTGGATAGAATTATGAGACTTTCGAATCATGATGCCCGAACTGGAATCAACTTCACCAATCGTATAGAAAACGAGGTTGCTTTCATGACACTAGTTCGACAAGCCCTCGCCGGCTCACCATACGCTGACATCGTTCCCCGAATCTACGCGTGGGCAAGTATGGCAAGTGGACAGGGCTTTACCATGCAAGAGCATATGCCAGGAGTGATGCGTAAAATCAAGGAGTATGTACCATTTGAAGTTCATGATTGTCTCAGATATTTTGAGGCAATGCAATGTAGACTGACTTCGCCAGAATGGGTGAAAACGAGCTGCCTATCCTTCGCGAAATGGCCGAGATCCTGTCATTGCTTCAAAAATTCGACATTCCACCATCCATAGATCAGATTGGGGGGTTGACATTCGATACCGAGGGGCAGATCATCAGCGGTCAGATGTCTCTCTTGAAGGCGGAGCCTTCTGTGGAATATGAGACATTCGTCCGGAATTGGCTGAAGGCAAAGTTGGATGAGTATGTGCTACTAATTGTCTCTCAAGGTTTGACAAAATGGAAATGATAATAGCTAACTTGGATAGAGCTGACGAAAACCCCGTGATGCAAGGTTGGACAGCCAATGAAGTCAGAGTCAGGCTTGACAAGTATCTTAGTTCTGGCCTTCAACAAGCGTTGGGGACGCTCAAAGACTCGAAGAAGTGTCTGGTGCACAGTGATTTCAGTAAGTCTGCCTCATCTGCTACCCTAGAACTCTGGTCTAGAAGCATCCCTATTGCCTCAGACCCAGTAGTACATTCAGGGGCCATAAGTAATATTAAAGGTTATCGACCAATATCAAACATGAGGCCTATGCTGACATTTCAACTTCATCTTAGCGTGTTGGAACTTTTTGTTCGACGCAGATAATCACCATATAATCGCGCTGCTAGACTTTGACTTTTCATGCATCGCCACCGCAGCAGATGAGTTTATGGTGTTTTCGCTGAGCGGCGTTCCTGGTGGAAAGCTTCCAGGCATTGACTCTGATCCGTTCGAGCTTTCTTTGCGGGCGGCGATGCTGGCTGGATTCTCACAACTGGCCCCCGAAGGCCTCACAGATGAGCAGCGAGCCAAGTGGGAAGTTGCGAAAGCATGGGATTCGGAATTGACTCGAAGTGGTGCTGCTAGACCTTCTACCATCCCACATTTTGAGAAGATTGCGGACATCTTTGCCTTCGCTGACAGTTTGAGTCCGTGGGCGCTGGAAAATGAGGCAATGAGAAAGAGAAAAACCGAGGCTCAGCTGCTGGCTATTCGGGAGGAAACTGAGCGCGAGATCATTGCGTTTCTTGATCGTGTAGGCTACTGAGTCAATCCAAACTATCTTGACTCTGGACGTAACAAGAAACAAAAAAAAACCCCCAAGCTTTGGCAGATTTCTTGGGCAACGGCAATCTAAGATCCCCAGCACTGTTTGATAAACTGTTCACAGACTACCTTTGAAACATCAGGGACCTTGTGTCTCCTGTGGTTTTCTTTCAAAGGGAGTTGGCGTGTCATAATAAAGTAGATTGTGGTGCCAAGTGCAAGTAGATCACCTTGCACCGTTGGTAGATTTCGCTATCATTTGTCTGATAACGAGAATCATTGTCCACTTCACGCTTACAGTACAGATTATAACCTGCAAGAGATGAGCCCCAAAGTCTGCAACCTCTGCCCCTGTAAAACCAAGGGATTACTTGCTACAAACGTTCCATTGCGTACTCGTACAAAGCCTGGCCTGTGTTTCACCTGTGGGACTCTGGACTCGCATGCTCACGGTGGATTGTGGGCTGGGGATAGTCTCACCCACCAATTGTAGCATCTGTGGCGAGAGGATTCGCTATCACTCCGCATTCGGCCAGAGAGCTCACGAGACCCCCATCTGCGACAAAGTGGCTTGGCTTGGATTGGGTTGGGTTGTGTGGGTAACCGATGACTGGACGGGGCAAGGTACTGTGCTATCTTGTACCTGGTGAGAGCTTGATCTCCTTGAGCTGAGGGCGAGCTCTGCCGAGCTTCAATACAGCCGTACACGATATATTCTTCAGGAGGAAAAGAAGGAGATGATGATAATGGCGATGATCATGGTGATGGTGATGATGATGAACTATGTTCAGGAATTAAAGTTAGAGAATGACGGTATTACTTAGCTTAGGTAATCAATGGGTGGCTCGTCTGGTACTGTACGGAGTAGGTAGGGGCTCAGGTTAGGCAGGAGGCAGGGTCTCGACAGTCATAAGCTACGAAGCTATGGTGGGGTGCAGCCTCGGGGGACGGAGAAAGGTACCGATTCCGATGCCGACAATAACTATATGATATGTATATATATTTATATATTTCTATACATATATACATATATATATAATAATATAATAATAATCAGTAGCTAAACCTAGTTCTGCTGTATGGCTGTAGCATTGGCAATAGCATTTAAGCATTAGCATTAGCAATAGCCTTTGGAGGAGAGACTTCGGTATGACGTCTCATCATTCATTCATGGCGTGCGCAATGCTGTGAATAGATATTATATCTCTTATTTTACAAAGGTCATCCATCAACCATGTATGTATAGATAGATATGTGATAGATATGTCCACTCTTTTCCTTTCTTTAAGAATCTAGCAATGTTATCAGAACACACCCCCGGATTGTCTCACGGTAGACAGTCGTAGTGGTAGCCTTGCTTTGCTTTGCGTTGCTGCGGATGAATGACTGGTGTACTGTAGGTGAGTGAATGATCACACCTTGCCTTATCGCTTATCCGTCTGTGGTCCGTCCCTAGCAACCACGCTAACCACGAGGCCCTCAGCCGAGCTTCATAACCAGGCAGCTGCTCGCTCCCCCATCCTCATCATCATCATCATCCTCCTCCTCCTCCTCTATCCATCTTCTTCTTCCCATCATCACTCCCAAAGCAGCTCTTCCATTGTATCGCAACTTCGTGACTATTAAATCTCGAATCTCTTAAGTCGCAGGCAGACTTCTATTTCCCTTGTTCAATATGCGTGGGCTTATCCTCGCCCTTCTGCCGTTGCTGGCGTCATCGGCACCAGCACCATCTTTCAGCACCGAGACTATCCACGAGGGCGTTGCCCCGATAATCTCTTCATCGAATGCTGTCGAGGTCCCTGATTCCTATATTGTAAGTCGTGCTGCATCGAGCTTCACAATCGACGTTGCTGACTCACAACGTTGCAGGTCGTATTCAAGAAGCACGTCACTGAAGCTGCGGCCGCGGACCATCACCTCTGGGTGCAAGACGCCCACTTCGAAAGCGAGAATGTCCGAACAGAGCTTCGAAAACGCTCAACCTCCTTCACATCGGATATTTTCGAGGGCATCAAGCACACATACAACATTGCCGGGGATTTCCTAGGCTACTCGGGGCACTTTGATGACTCAGTCATCGAGCAGGTCCGAAGACATCCAGATGTAAGTAGCCTCTGCAAAAGAATCCCATCTTTCAGTTGCTGTCATCATTTCATCCCGGTAACCTTAAGACTGGAACTATCACGCACGTGATGGTTCCTTATCTTGAGGGCCACTGCATTCCAACTGCATTCCAAGCGGTCTCTACATTTGAGCACTATGCTAATTAGCTCTCAGGTCGAGTATGTTGAGAAAGACTCCATTGTTCACGCTTTAGGTGAGACTGGTGAGCTGGAGAAGAACGCCCCATGGGGTCTTGCTCGTATCTCCCACCGCCAATCCCTCTCATTCAGCAACTTCAACCAATACCTTTACGCTGCTGATGCGGGTGAGGGCGTCGACGTTTACGTTATTGACACCGGAACCAACACCGAGCACGTTGACTTCGAAGGTCGTGCGCACTGGGGTAAAACTATCCCAGCTAACGATGCTGATGAGGATGGAAACGGACACGGAACTCACTGCTCTGGTACTGTCGCTGGAAAGAAATACGGTGTTGCCAAGAAGGCCAACGTTTATGCTGTCAAGGTCCTCAAGTCCAATGGTTCAGGAACCATGGCAGACGTTGTAAAGGGTGTCGAATGGGCCGCAAATGCTCACGTCGATAAGGTTAAGAAGGGAAAGAAGGGCTTCAAGGGCTCCGCTGCCAACATGTCTCTCGGAGGTGGCAAATCCCCAGCTCTCGACCGTGCTGTCAATGGTGCCGTCACTGCTGGTATCCACTTCGCGGTCGCCGCCGGTAACGACAATGCTGATTCCTGCAACTACTCCCCCGCTGCTGCTGAGCAAGCTATCACTGTTGGAGCCTCAGCTCTCGATGATTCCCGCGCTTACTTCTCCAACTACGGAACTTGCAACGACATCTTTGCCCCTGGATTGAACATTCTCTCCACCTGGATCGGTAGCAAATATGCTGTCAACACCATTTCCGGTACATCGATGGCCTCCCCCCATGTCGCTGGTCTTTTGGCCTACTACCTTTCTCTCCAACCTTCTTCCGACTCCGCTTACGCTGTGGCCGAGATTACCCCAAAGAAGCTCAAGGAGACCATCATATCAATTGCCACCGAAAACGCATTGTCTGACGTTCCCTCAGACACCAAGAACGTTCTTATCTGGAACGGAGGTGGTTCTTCCAACTACTCATCCATTATCAAGGAAGGTAGCTACAATGCCAAGAAGGACTCTTCTTCCGAATCCGTCAAGCTCCCTTCCACTATTGAATTATTGGAGAAGGCTATGAAGGAGGGTTTGAACATCATTTCCGGCAAGGTTGTCGCATGATCACGTGGTTTTTTAGACTGGCGCGGGTTGGCTCTCATTTTTGTATGCATTTTACCTACATCTTGATTACGTCGGGTTTTCCTTGGGTCAGTCAGAGCATTGCGTGTCCTGTTGTTTTAATATAACAATAGAAATGAAGAATATTTAAATTTGTACGCTTGGTGTATTCTATAAGTGATTGATACTTGAAGATGTCAAATGTTGACCCCAGATACGTTTGGGCTCTCATCCTACTATTACTTTTCAATTTAGTCTAATTGACCTTAATAACGCCCAGTAATGTATGATCAGAATTAAAACAGCTAATTGATTAGCCTTGCGTCGATGTACCTAAAATGCCAATTCCATTACGTTCGTGGCCACTTGGGGCTCAATGTCCATAGCGGCAAGTTTGTCTAATTACTCTGAGTTGCTCGATACATTTTCAAGATTCAGTTACCTGTTCAGCCTCTGGTTTTCGGTGCGGATTTTACCATTGTGCTTGATTTGTCACTTTTACAAGGAAGTGATTATTCTAGTTGCACCTTCCCAGATTACCACAACTAGAGACTTGCCCTTCCTCTCGTTCTAACACCAAATTAACATATGTTTTCCTTCTTTTCATACATTGAGTCTCACCTTTTGGTTAATAATTGCATGCTACGGCGAAAAGCAGCTGTATCGCAGTACTACAAGTTTCTTTTCCTTTACTTAATTCTCGAAAGTCACATCACATCACAATAGATCTCAATGATGCATCACAGAAATAGCACTAGTCGACTAGGTGTAAGTCGGCGCAAATCAACATCATCAGTTCATTCCAAACATGAGTCCGTCGATCCAGAAGTTGCCCGGCAGCATGCACAAGCAGCAGCGTCTCTTGCTTTCAGTCGAGGACAAGACAGAAGAAGTGTTGATGCTGGTAGACCAGGCCTATCAAGAAACAATACTACATCAAGCCAGGGTCAACGCGCGTGGCAACCAGCTAGACAAGATGAGCCGAGGGTTCTAAGACACCAGCACAGTGTTCGTTTCGTTGGTCCTCGAAGCGGTGGCTACCAGCAATCTATTGCTAGCAGTAGACCTTCACATCCCTCTATTGAGGCAAAGCCGTCCACTGTTACGCTTCGGCCGATGGCTATGACAACAACTGCGCCGGTGCCAGCTGCCTATCGTCCTCCAAGTCGATCATCATCACTGGGAAAAGCTTCGGGGAGAGGAGGGCCTGAAAGCTACGTTGCAGCCTCAGCTGCATTCAATGAATACTATACCAATGAAGATGATGTCGCCTCTACCCCTTCCTCATATCGTCGTATTCGAAAGTCCAAATCTTTGTTCGGACCAATCAAGACCCCCAGTGTCTACTTTACAAATGATAGCCCAAATAGATCAATATTTCCCTACTCGGCCGTGCAAACTCCACAGCCTTCTCCATTACGGTTGAGAGCTCCCAAATCAATGAGCTTTCTTCGAGGAGGACGTCAAAGAAAAAGGAATGACGCAGCGGTGCAAATGGCTCGAGATAGATTTTTTCATGAAACAACTCAGCAAAGGCTGCGAGAACAGCCTTCGTTCCTTTTTCGCTCAAAATCACAACGGCAAGAGAGAGAGTTTAGAAAATCAGTCCGCAGTTCGAGCATCAACAGCCTGCCAGCCAAAACTTTCAATCCGGCGCAATCCATAAAATCGGCAAGAGAGTCGGGGTTGAAGGAAAAGGCGCGCAAGATCTCCCGCAATATGAAAGATAGGTTTAAGAAGGCTTTTTGGCGCAACAAGGATCCAGTTGACGTTCCAAACCAACAACTCTCAGCTCCAGAAACGCACGTCCGGGAGTACAACGGTGATATGAGCTTCGGCTATGAAGTTTCCCACATTCCACATCCTAGCGAAGCAACACTTCTAAGCGTTGCATCTCGTGCTGGGTCACTTCATGCTACAAGGTCTAATCAAACTTTGAAATCCCAGGCTGGTAGTATTGTAGGTTCTGCTGGTCCCCCCAGTGAGCAGTCGAGAGTCACGAGCTGGAATAATACTAGTGCGGTCACTACAATCAATAGCCAAGCACAACGACTGGCTCATGCAGAAAAGGAGCGGGAGCTTCAGCGGCTCTCTGTAATTAACGAGAACGGCACTCATCTTTCTTCGGCAACGTTCCATAGACCCAAGAACCAAGTTTCGGCGTATCCACCGCTTCCGCTTCATAGATCAAGTAAGAGTGCGGATCATGTCATGCTTCAGACCCAACGAGGTGTGGATAGCGCTCGAGTATACTCAGCCCTGATGAAGCGTCTAGATGAAAATTCCCCAGAAGCAAAACTCGAAGGGGCTCGAAAAGGAAGTGTGGAGAGCTTGAAAAATAGTGGTACTCCAGCTACTATAAGACACGTTGCAGAAAGTAATGGAAGCAGCCGGGCTGGATCTTCTTGCTGTCAACACCGGTGGGTCGATGCAAAATCCGTCGATGTTGCTCAAGCCGAAGATACCTCTGGATATAATGACACTCATATACACCAGTGGGTACAAACCGATCCTGTCCATCAGACATATATGAGAAATGAAGACGATGTATTCTCACCGAAGGATCAGTTCAAACAAGCACAAAGCTATGGTATGAGCCATCGCAACGAATCATTCATATCCAGTGCTACCAAAGAATCATTCTATACTGTCCCGGAGGACTCTTCTATGAATACACATGATATTGCTCGCCGGAATGAGCCTGTAATTCGGCCGATGCGTGATTCAAGAAGCGCATTCTTTGGCTCTGGGCCACCAGTTGCGATCAGAAGAACACCGAGCCCCTTCCGTCGTGCAATGGCGTTGAGCAACTCCCGCGCATCGACTGCTATTGTACACAGTTCAACAAAGGATACTACGCAGGATCAGATTCCAAGTGCAGCAGGTCTTGATGGCACTAGTGAAGTTGGATCCGGAGTAGCCTACTCTGAGAGTGTCTATTCAAGAACTGCTGGTTTCAGAACACCAGTATGCCATCCCACATAAGAACAAACTAAGCCCGTTCCTACCTGTGGAGAGTGACAACTAAGATCTGAGACTAATATACTGACTCATGGGACGCATAGGCACACGAAACTATTTTATCATTGCCACCTCCAAAACAACTTGCACAGCAGATGAGACCTACCACTCCAAGCAATGGAAATGATGTTATACTCAACAATGCAGTTTATCGACCTACAGGCTCTATAGGTCACCAGACCACTAGCTCTGCTGGCTCCAATGATTGGAAAATGTGGATGTCATCCGAAGTCTCTAAGCTAGAGAGAGCGAATGAAAACCCTAGTCTAGCAGCTTCATATATCAACTATGCCATGCCCACTATGCCCAACTCTTTCAGGGGCCGCCACGTTCGAGAAAGTGCTCAGATCATCCCTTCCACCAATGCTGAAATTCAGACGACAACTAAAGGTGCCGAAAATACGAAGCAAGATATGCTGGACGACAGACGCGACTCTAGTGAAGCTTTGGCTGTCAGCAGCAACATTATAACTACTCGAAGAAGCAGTTTTGATAGCTCGGCCACAAAACAGCCTCTTACGGTTGTCCAGCAAAACATCCCGCAACTGGCCACACAAAATATCCCTGTACTCAAACCAATCCTAAAGAACAGATCAGCTATGTCCCTTGTTGAAAATGTTGATCTTTACACCAAAGAAAATGCTCCTCCAATCCCTCCTCCACCGCCAATCCCAACTCGCTCGACTCTGCGGCTCATTCCAACGATTTCCAGGACGCCGAAAAATTCTCCACTTTCATTAAGCGCAACTTCCGCAGCTGGTAAATCACCAAATTCAGCGAATAAAATCTTGAGCATGAGTGGAAGAAACATGTTGCACAAGAGGAACACTTCAAATACAACATTGAGAAGTGTTCGTAGCGTCAAAAGTGCTACATTTGGTGTCACGCCAGCGAAGTTAGTCAAGAACAAAAGTGCGAATAACACCCCGTCTTCGCGCTATGGAGTAGACAATCGAGCTATGGGACGACCTACGGCGAGTGTGAGATCAATTTCGAGACCAAGAACCCCAGGCGGTGAATGGAAAGCTGGTACTCCTAAGCAGACTGAAGATGATCCATATGGTGTAGACGGAACTGGATTACTAGGTCCGTACATGAGTGGAGGGAGTGGGAGTGATGCTGACCGAAGTGGTGATGGCGGTGCCAATATTGTGACGGTCGAGCAGATGGGTAGCAAGAGAATGGTGGATATGTTCTTGAGCTCTAGACGAAGGAGGATTGCTAGTGGGAGTGTAAGGAGTGAAGATAGTGATGGGGTTTTCCTTTAACCTGGTGCGTACTACCGGTCTGTGGCGCATTGGTTCTAATATGAAGATATCGAATTATGTTATGATTCCCTTGTTTTGTCTTATAAGTGCGGTATTGGCGTTTTGTGGAGGTGATTATTGCATAGCTTGATGTTAGGAGAGGTAGCAGCATGGAATTAAGAGAACAATCGGTGGGATAGAATGGAATGATAATGCTTAATAATTAATCAAGAGTTCAAGTTCCATACCCGTGAACCATGAAGATAAAAGGTTAAAGGATCAGGTAACTATAATTGTTCTGGGGTTTTTTAAAGCCCCCTTCCGTAACCAATCGACTGGTGCTGTAAGGTTTAGTAGGGGGGAAGGGGCTCGCTTAATTCAGGGAACTGTTTTGGTTATGTATTTTAGCGTGCGAGCCCCCTATTTCCTCGCTAAAGGGACAGCCAGCGCGATGTTTACGTATGCGAAGTCTATTTGCCCATTCCCATGCATAGGTTGTTTTCATGAATCAGCATCCCTCGATTCGCGATCATACCAGTTCATGCAAGCGCTAGGTATAACGTCAATGAAAAGTTCATGCATGCATTTTCGAATTCGTGCAGGTGCATCGTGGGGCTGAGTGTAAATCAGGCTGAAGACATGCGCCTCGAACTTCTCTCATCTCGTACCAGGCAACCATCATCAGACTACCGTGAGCCAACATGCACCTCATCATCTTTGATACGCTCGAAACTGTTCATTGTCTGCCTTCTACGTCCTAAAAGCCTCGGCCGTTGAACTTAGTCATCCAGACTCATCCTCGTCCAAGATGCGGCTCCTGAATGTCAGATCAATGACGCTGGTGGAATTTCTCGGGGATCAAGTTCCACAATACGCAATTTTGTCCCATTGCTGGGGGGAGGAGGAGGTGACCTTTCAAGATATCAACAGCCCGTCATGGATGGAGAAAGAGGGAGCGAAAAAGATCAAGCTTGCGAGTGAGCAAGCTAGAAAGGAGGATCTCGAATTTGTTTGGGTTGACACCTGCTGCATCGACAAGGCTAGCAGTGCGGAGCTTTCGGAAGCCATTAACTCGATGTTCTCGTGGTACGAGAATGCGAGCATATGTTATGCATACCTTGAAGATGTTTTCATCGGAGACAGTCCAGACTCTATCCCGAATATAGAGTTAAAGATCGAGAATAGCAAATGGTTCACTCGTGGCTGGACGTTGCAAGAGTTGATTGCACCGATAAAGGTTCATTTCTTCGACAAGCATTGGGTCGAAATTGGCAATAAATCGAATCTTCTGGATCTCTTGTCGAGAGTGACGACGATTCCCACCGACGTCCTGACAAACCCATCAAGCCGACGGGCTTCAAGCGCCGCAAGAAAGATGTCTTGGGCCGCAAAACGAAATACCACGCGTGTGGAAGATTCTGCCTACTGTCTCCTTGGAATATTCGGAGTCAATATGCCACTTCTATATGGGGAAGGCAAGAAAGCATTCATACGGCTACAAGAAGAAATTCTGAAAGAAACCGATGATCATTCGCTGCTTGCTTGGGAATCAGACCCCCATTCGGACTTTGTTG
>Ga0247812_10001688_pt1 | contig 12472 bp, 9 predicted proteins | sample UWRJL149409B1_FD_178011 | JGI IMG/M metagenome (GOLD analysis project Ga0247812, IMG submission 178011) | Plant litter microbial communities from Arlington Agricultural Research Station in Wisconsin, United States - UWRJ-L149-409B-1 | ecosystem: Environmental > Terrestrial > Plant litter >...
CAATTACATACAGAAAATCATCTGCAACGCCTTTGCATTGATGTGTTACCTCGCAAACTGTCGATAATTGGTCTGGTTTTAGGTTTAGAAAATTTAAAATTTCAGAATCCCATTGTAAAGTATGAATGTTTAGCAATCCTGTTCCGGATGCCATTGAAGTGTCTGTACAATATTCATTCGTAAGATGATGCCATACATATTCTTTAATGCTAATGAATTTATAGGTTTGGGAAAAAATATCAGAATCAAATTCCTTAAACCAGGCAATTTTGGTCATGGGTGAAAAAGGATGAATCGGGATTCCGGTTGTCTGATAAAAATATTTTCCTTTTTCAGAATTTTTAAGTTTTTCGGCAATGGTATTGGCTCTGTTATCGGCCCATAAAATAGCATCGGTTAAAGGTTTACCCGTTTCATCAATAGCAATAATACTTTGCATGGCTGAACTGAAACTAATAAACTGTGGATGAATTCCTTTTGTAATTTCTGAAATACAATCCATAACCGTCTGTAAGATCTCTTGCGGATTTTGTACACTCCAATCCGGTTTTGGATGATACATCGGATAGGCATTTGAAACCTGCTTAATAACATTTCCTTTTATATCAAAACAAATGGCTTTTGTAGCCGTTGTTCCAATATCGATTCCTATATAAAATGATTCCATGTTTTTTATTTGATCCATATATTCAATACCAATACGCCTATTAATCCCATTACTCCTATTATGGTTTCCATAACCGTCCAGGTTTTAAAAGTATCTGAAACGCTAATGCCAAAATATTCCTTGAACATCCAAAATCCGGTATCGTTTACATGAGAACACATTAAGCTTCCCGCCCCAATAGACAATACCATTAATTCCGGACTTACACCAGAGGCGATTACCAGAGGCTGTACAATTCCTGCTGCCGTTAATCCTGCAACTGTCGCAGATCCTAATGCAATTCGGATTATAGTCGCAATGAGCCAGCCTAACAATAAAGGAGAAAGAGATGATTTTTCGAAAAATGTACTTATATCGGTTCCCATTCCGCTGTCTATCAATACTTGTTTAAAAGCACCTCCGGCAGCAATGATTAAAATGATCATCGTAGCCGAACTCATAGCGGTACCTGATTTATCCATAATATCCTGCATTTTTCTTCCACGGAAAATTCCCAGGGAGTAAATCGCAAAAAGCACAGCAAGTAGCATTGATGTCGTTGGGTTTCCTATAAAAAGTAAAAGAGCGCGCAAATCATTTCCCTCGGGTAATAGCAATTCGCTGGAAGTAGCGGTCGCCATTAAAAAGACCGGAACTAAAGCTGTCAGAATACTAATCTGAAAAGAGGGCATCTCGGCTTCTGTAAAAGTTTTGCTTTCGAATAGGCCTTTCGGAGGAAATGCCTGAATTTTTTTTATGAATTCAGGAAAAACAATTCCGGCAACAAAAAGCGCAGGAAGTGCCACTAAAAGTCCGTAAAGCAATGTTTTCCCGATGTTTGCTTTGAAGATAACTGCAATTGCCGTTGGTCCGGGATGAGGAGGCAGAAAACCATGTGTTATTGAAAGTGCCGAAGCCATTGCAATACCCAAATAAATCATAGGTTGTTTGGTACTTTTAGCCACGGCAAAAACCATTGGAATCAAAATGATAAAACCGGCATTATAGAACATCGAAATACCAACAGAGAAACCTGTAATTACCATTGCCCATTTGATATGCTTTACACCAAATGATCGGATCATTACTGAGCTGATTCGCTGGGCGGCGCCACTATCTGAAAGCAAATTCCCTAAAACAACTCCAAATGCAATAATTAGAATTAAAGATCCTAAAGTGCTTCCAATACCTTGCTGAATGGAATTAATCAAATCGGGAAAAGGCATTTCTTTAGCAATTCCCACAAAAAAAGCGGCAATAATTAAGGCAATAAATGCATTAAGCTTTACACCCGAAATGAGTATTAACAACAATAGTATACTGGCAATTAGAATCAGTAGTGACATAGATCAGATTGTAATAAAGGATTAATAAGCAACTATCGTAAAAATATTACTTTCTACACTTTAAATTTTGTCAATTCTAATTTAATATGTGAAATAAAAACAAATACCCGCTGTTACTTTAAGTCTTTTTTAATCACTAAATATTTCAAATCGGTTTTTCCAACATTGCTAATTCCGTGCTCCATATTAGATGGACAGTAAAAACTCGTATTGGGTCCGGCGGTTACAGTTTTTCCGTCAAGATAGAATTGAGCAGTGCCTTCCAGTATAAAAAAGAATTCTTCTTCAACATGGTGATGTGGCGCGTGCGTCGATTTTCCGGGTTCGACGATACTCATTTTGAGGGTGTTTTCCTGAGTAAAGTTTTTATCGCCAAACCAATATTGATAGCCCACTTTTGTTTTGGTGGCTTTATCTAATTCAAAGTGATTGACGCAATTTTCAATCGTATATTTTGGTTCAGTTGAAGTTGTTTCTTTTTTTACTTCCTGTGCTTGCGCAGCTTGTTGGGCGACTAAAGCAAAGATTGCAATCGTAAATATTGAGGCTAGTTTCATTTTCTTTTTTTTGTAATAATACAAAAAATGCTTTTACGTAGCATTTAAAAACAAAAAACAAGCTTTATTAGCTTGCTTTTTGTTTTATAATTTTCTTTAAAATTTGATTGCAATTTTTCCGATAGTAGTTCCTGATTCCAGTAAATGGTGGGCTTCTTTGAAATTTGAAACTGTTAAACCATTCAGCGTCGTTTTTAAAGTAGACTGAATCGTACCATTATCTAATAAATTGGATAATTCATTTAAGATATGATGTTGTTCGATCATATCTTCTGTTTGGAACATTGAACGTGTAAACATTAGTTCCCAATGGAAACTGGCACTTTTTCCTTTCAACTGACGAAGACTTACATTTTCGACCGGATCACTAATCGAACCAATATGTCCTTGTGGTTTTATCAGTTCAACAAATGCGTTCCAATATTGATTCACGTCAACAAAATCCAGAATAAAATCGACATGCTGAAAACCTGCGTTGCGAACTTCTTCAATCAAATTTTTATGATTTACTACGAAATCGGCGCCTTGTTGTTTACACCATTCTTTAGATTCAGGACGCGACGCTGTAGCTATTACGGTTAATCCGGCCACTTTTCTCGCCAATTGAATAGCAACTGATCCCACTCCGCCTGCGCCCCCAATTATTAAAATGCTTTTGCCTTTATCTTTTTCCGGATTGATACGAATCCTGTCAAATAATATTTCCCAGGCTGTTAAACCGGTTAGCGGCATTGCGGCCGCCTGTTCTGTTGAAAGTGATTTGGGTTTTCTACCCACAATACGTTCATCAACAACTTGATATTCTGCGTTACTGCCTTGTTTGGTCAAATCTCCTGCGTAGAAAACTTCGTCTCCCATTTTAAATAAACTGACCTGATCACCAACGGCTTCTACAATTCCGACAGCATCCCAGCCAATAATTTTTGGCGTTTCTAAAGTCGTTTCTTTGGCGCTATTCTGGCGAATTTTAAAATCTACCGGATTAACAGAAACGGCTTCAATTTTAACTAATAAATCATGCGCTCCCGGAACTGGTTTTGGTGTTTCAAATTCAATGAAACTATCTTCCTTATCTATTGGTAATGAGGTTTTAAATCCTATTGCTTTCATCTTTATATCTTTTGATTTAAACTAATAACACAAAGATACTCACAAAGAAGGATTTGGGAATTGTACAAATTCGTTATGAATTTGTATATGTTTGTCTTTTGATTTATTAATATATTGAACCTAAACTGGACTGAAGTCCATCTCTACAATATTGTGCATTCCTACGGAATTTTTTCTTGTGCAAAAATAACTGGAGTGTTTAACATGCAAATTAGACTTTTGTCTTAACTTTGTTTATCAACTTTAGTAAACTTTAAATCATGCAAGCAATTAATATCACAGCGTATACGGAAGATGCTTCTCAAATTGAAGCTGTAAAAGCTTTTATGAAAGCACTAAAGATAAAATTTGAGATAGCAAATGTAAAACCTTATGAGCTATCTGCTGAACAACAACAAATCTTAGATAGCCAAATTAATTTAGATAAAAATCTATATAAAGATGCTGAAACAATTTATACTGATATAAAAAAGAAATATGAGTTATAAGATTATTGTCTCTCCTATTGCATTAAAAAATATTGAGGAAGCCGTTGAATATTATGTTTTTAAAGCTAGTAAAAAAGTAGCTTTGGACTTTCTTAATGATTACAAAAAGGTTTATAGAGCCTTACAGATTAATCCATTTTGTCAATTTCACGACACTACTTATCGTTTTCTGCCTTTTAAAAAATTCCCATACATTGCTTTTTTCATTATTGATGAGCTATCTAAAACTGTTTTTCTAAATGCCGTTTTTCATACTTCACAAAATCCTGAAAAGTATCCAACAAGTGGATTTTGATTATAAATCTGTTGAGAAAATTATAAAAACTAAACCTCTCGACTAGCCCGGATAGAAGCTGTTGATAAAGCAACCTTTAAACCTCTTCATTATGAACCACCTCCCACTTAAAATAAAATCAAACCTTCTATTTTTTATTGCTTTTGCTTTTACAAATTTTATACACGCTCAGCTATCAGAAGAGAAAAACCATAACATAATTGCAAAAGGCGCAGTTCTCACAAAACTATCCGATCAATACAGTTTTACAGAAGGACCTGCGGCAGATAAAAAAGGAAATATTTATTTTACCGATCAGCCTAATAATCGAATCATGAAATGGTCGGTTAATGGTGAGCTTTCTGTTTTTATGGAAAATGCAGGAAGAGCTAACGGTTTGTATTTTGATCACGAAGGCAACCTTTTGGCTTGTGCCGATGAAAAAAATGAAATTTGGAAAATAGACCAAAACAAAAATTATACTGTATTACTAAACAACTTCGAAGGAAAAAGGCTGAATGGCCCAAATGATCTTTGGGTCGATCCAAAAGGCGGTATCTATTTTACAGATCCTTTTTACAAAAGAGATTACTGGAAACATACTTCCAAAGAAATAGAGAAAGAATGTGTTTACTATTTATCTCCGGATAAATCCAAAATTATAAACGTTGACAATGAGCTTATAAAACCCAATGGCATTATTGGAACTTCGGATGGAAAAATGTTATTCGTAGCGGATATAGGGGCAAACAAAACGTATTCTTATACTATCAACAGTGATGGTTCTTTAGGCAAAAAAACGCTGTTTACTGAATCAGGTTCAGATGGAATGACAAGAGACGAGGCCGGAAACATTTACCTAACCGGAAAAGGAGTTACCGTATTTAATCCAAAGGGAGAAAAAATAGCCCATATTGATGTTCCTGAACCGTGGACGGCCAATGTTTGTTTTGGAGGGAAAAAATTTAAAACATTATTTATTACGGCCAGTAAAAGTGTTTATACTATAGAAATGAATGTTCGGGGAATGAAATAATTAATGTAAATGAAAATTAAAATTTTCTATAACAGGATAAAAAAACATAACCTAGACTGGACTAAAGTCCAGCCCTACAAAATTGCTAGAGCCTCTGGCTCTTTTAGATTGCCCACATAGATTTTAAAATTCCGGAGGAATGATCAATATTGTAGAGCTGGACTTCAGTCCAGTCTCGTATGGTTTTGCATTTTTTGATTATCGTTTTATGAAAATTAAACTGGACTAAAGTCCAGCCCTACAAAATTGCTAGAGCCTCTGGCTCTTTTTGATTACGCACATAGATTTTAAAATTCTGGAGGAATGATCAATATTGTAGGGCTGGACTTCAGTCCAGTCTCGTATGGTTTTGCATTTTTTGATTATCGTCTTATGAAAATTAAACTGGACTAAAGTCCAGTCCTAAAATATTATTAGAGCCTCTGGCTCTTTTTGATTACGCACATAGATTTTAAAATTCCGTAGGAATGACAGATATTGTAGGGCTGGACTTCAGTCCAGTCTCGTATTGTTTTGCATTTTTTGATTATCGTCTTATGAAAATTAAACTGGACTAAAGTCCAGCCCTACAATATTATTAGAGCCTCTGGCTTTTTTTGATTACCCACATAGATTTTAAAATTCCGTAGGAATGACAGATATTGTAGGGCTGGACTTCAGTCCAGTCTCGTATAGTTTTGCATTTTTTGATTATCGTCTTATGAAAACTAAACCTCTCGCCTAGCCCCGATAGAAGCGGTATCCTTTTATGGTGGGGTTCACCATAAAAGATACAAGTGGATAGCGGGACTAAACGCGTAAAGAAAACGGAAATTTCTGCTCCTTAAAAACAACTTATATTAAAATTTGAACGGATTTTTATTCTTTAGAAACAAAACGAGACGTTTTTTGGAATTAAAAGAAGCAAAATGATCTTAATTTGCATTGAATTTTAGTTAAACTTTAATTAAAATTAGATTTCCAGAAAAAATGTTATCTTCCTGAAGGCCCTGTTTTGCAAGGATTTTAAGATTCTCTATGATAGGATAAGAAAAAATTATACTGAATTTGTACTATAATCAGAAAATCGGTATTACATTTGCCTAACAGTGTTAGATTATTTAATACTCATCAAAATGGCAAGTAAAGATCGTATATTAAGACAAAAAGAAGAGACAAGAAATAACATTCTTGAGGCTGCTTATGCTATCGTCAAAGAAGAAGGATGGCAAGGTCTTAGCATGCGAAAGATTGCTGACAAAATTGAATACACTGCTCCTATTATCTACGAATACTTCTCGAATAAAGAAGCTATTTTAACGGAATTAACCGGTAAAGGTTTTATTAAATTATCTAAGGAGTTGCAAAACGCCAGAGCTAAATTTGATAAACCGGAAGACCAATTAGAAGCCATGTGGATGGCGTATTGGGATTTTGCCTTTACAGATACTGAAATGTATCAGGTAATGTTTGGTGTGCAAATGAATTGTTGTTCCCAACAATGTTCGGCTGCAGAAGCACCATATAAATTATTCACCGCGGTGATTGCTGAAATAATGAAAAACAGTAACCCCGGTCCTGAAGTTATTAAACAAAAATATTTTACTTTCTTTTCTGTTATTCACGGTTTAATTGCGATTAATATCATTAACAAAAGCGAAGTAATGGAAACTATCAACAATCAAATCCTGAAAGATGCGATTGGTGGTATCATCAAATCAATACAGTAAAAAAATTTTCCATTCCACTTAACAGTGTTAGAAAATTTAATTAGAGTAATTTAGTAACCTTTTTTTACTATTTACTTAACAGTGATAAATAATTTAATACCGATTTCTTAAGGAATCGTTATGGGCTCACTATATGGAATTTTGCGCTCTTTAACTTAACAACGTTAGATAATTTAATTCAATTAAACATGAATACCCAGAATGCCAGAATACAAAAGATTTTAACTCAAATGAATGTCCAACAAATTAAAACCAATATGAAAATGAAAAATGTAATTATAACCAGTTTTATTCTGGCACTTGTACTAAGTAGTTGTGCAGATAAAGCGCAGGCTCCTGCTCCGGCAGCTCCACTTTTGCCTGTTATAGCGATTCAAAACTCTGACGCTGTTACAGATGCTGAATATCCAGCTTCGATACAAGGAACTGTAGACGTAGAGATTCGCCCACAAGTAAGCGGAAACCTTGATCGCGTTTTAGTAGACGAAGGTGCTTATGTAAATAAAGGTCAAACTTTATTCAAAATAAACGAACGCCCTTTCCGTGAGCAATTAAACAATGCTTTGGCTAGCCTTCATGCTTCTGAAGCGGCTTTAATAAATGCTCAGTTAGAAGTAGACAAATTAACTCCTTTAGTTCAAAACAAAGTAGTTTCTGATTATCAATTGAAAACGGCTAAAGCTTCTCAAAAAATTGCTGCTGCTAATATCGAACAAGCACGCGCAATGGTAGCATCTGCAAGAATTAATTTAGGATATACTAATGTGACAGCCCCTGTTAGTGGTTACATTGGAAGATTGCCTAAAAAACAAGGAAGTTTAGTTTCGGCTACTGATGTTGAACCGTTAACCAAACTTTCAGATGTACACGAAGTGTTTGTTTACTTCTCTCTTGGTGAAACTGATTTCATCAAATTCAAAACACAATATGCAGGAAATACATTGGGTGATAAAATCAAAAAATTACCTCCTGTAACTTTGATTTTGGCTGATAATAATGCTTATGCACAATCAGGAAAAATTGATATGGTAGATGGTCAATTTGATAAAAACACCGGTGCAATTACTTTAAGAGCAACTTTCCCAAATGCTAACGGAACGCTACGTTCTGGAAACACAGGAAAAATTCGTTTAGGAATTAATCACGACGATGCGATTCTGGTACCACAATCGGCTACTATCGAGATGCAGGATAAAGTGTTTGTTTACACCCTGAACAAAGGAAATAAAGTAAACAAAATGCCAATCACAATTATTGGTAAAAGCGGAACTAATTATCTTATTGGCGAAGGTGTAAAATCTGGCGACCAAATTGTTTTAAGCGGAATCGACAAACTTCAGGAAGGACAAGTGATCCAACCTCAAAAATCGACTTCTGAAGTTGCCCAAATAATTAACAAAAAATAATTTTTACGACAATGTTCAAAATATTTATACAAAGACCTGTACTGGCAACCGTAATCTCCATTTTATTGGTGATCCTGGGTGTACTTGGACTTACAAAATTGCCTTTACAACAGTTTCCTGATATTGCGCCTCCCTCGGTTTTGGTTACGGCGGTTTATCCGGGAGCGAATGCCGAAACGGTTTTACGTTCGGTTGCACCATCTCTGGAAGAATCTATAAATGGTGTTGAAAACATGACGTACATGAGTTCAACAGCGAGTAACGATGGTACGCTTGCGATTACTGTTTTCTTTAAATTAGGTACAGATGCCGATCAGGCCGCAGTTAACGTTCAGAACAGAGTTGCCCAGGCGACAAGTCAGTTGCCTGCAGAGGTTGTGCAGCAAGGTGTAATTACCGCTAAACAACAAAACAGTTTCATCATGGCGATTGGTATGTACACAGAAGACGAATCGAAATACGATCAGACTTTTGTTGCCAATTATGCTCAAATTAATATTATTCCGGAGATTAAACGTATTCCGGGTGTAGGTTCTGCCAGTATTTTTGGTGGAGTTAAAGATTATTCGATGAGAGTTTGGTTAAACCCAACTCAAATGTCGACTTACAATGTTACGCCAAATGAAGTTATGGCAGCTATTCAGGACAAAAGTTTAGAGGCTGCTCCAGGTAAATTTGGAGAAAGAAGTAAAGAAGTTTTTGAATACGTAATTAAATACAAAGGGAAACTTACTAAACCGGAGGATTATCAAAACATTGCGATTCGTTCGAATGCTGACGGTTCTATCCTTCGTTTAAAAGATGTTGCCAGAGTGGAGCTTGGTGCTTACTCTTATAACAGTTTAACTCGTTTGAACGGTAAAAAAGGAGTTGTAATTGGTGTTATTCAGTTAGCCGGTTCTAACTCAAATGAAATTCAGATTGCGATTAATAAATTGATGGTGAAAGCCTCAAAAGATTTCCCACAAGGAATAAAACACAATATTTTCTACAGTACAAAAGTATCTCTTGACCAATCGATCGAACAGGTTGAACACACTCTGATTGAAGCTTTTATACTGGTATTTATAGTTGTTTTCATCTTCTTACAGGATTTCAGATCAACATTAATTCCGGCCATTGCTGTACCTGTAGCAATTTTAGGAACGTTCTTCTTCATGCAGTTATTCGGATTTTCGATCAACCTTCTAACGCTTTTTGCTTTAATTCTGGCGATTGGTATTGTGGTGGATGATGCGATTGTCGTCGTCGAAGCCGTGCATGCGAAAATGGAGCATAAACATCTGTCTCCAAAAGTAGCCACACATGAAGCAATGCACGAAATAACGGGTGCTATTATCTCGATTACGCTGGTAATGGCTGCTGTATTCCTGCCGGTCGGTTTTATGGAAGGTTCAACCGGGGTTTTCTATCGTCAGTTTGCCTTTACAATGGCGATTGCAATTGTAATTTCAGCCGTAAATGCTTTGACATTATCCCCTGCCCTTGCCGCTTTATTCTTAAAAGATAATCATGCTGCACACGAAGGAGATGCTCCATACAAAAAACAAGGTTTTAAAGAAAAATTCTTTACCGGATTCAACAATAGTTTTGAATCATTAACGAACCGTTATGTTGGGGGATTAAAATTCTTAATTCGTAACAAATGGGTTAGTTTAGGTGGATTGGCTTTAATTACTTTCGCTACGATTGTAATGGTGAAAACTACTCCTGCCGGATTTATCCCAACAGAAGATCAAGGTTTTATTGCTATTGCTGTTAACACGCCTTCCGGAACATCATTAGACGGAACTCAGAAAGTAATGACAGAAGCAGAAAACACTTTGAAAAAATTGGATGCATCACGATTTGTAACCGCTATTTCTGGTTTCAACTTATTGACAAATTCTACAAGCCCTTCATCGGCAGTAGTTTTCGTATTGCTTAAACCAAATGAAGAACGTGGCGAGGTTAAAAATATTGACGAAATCATGAATCAGGTTCGTGGCCAATTGGGTGCGATTTCCGGAGGAAGTTTCTTCGTATTTAGTTTCCCAACTGTTCCCGGATTTAGTAACGTTGAGGCATTGGATTTAGTGCTTCAGGATAAAACAGGAGGTAAACTGGATAAGTTTAGTGGAATCTCACAAAACTTTATTGGTGAAGTAATGAAACGTCCAGAGATTGCTGTAGCCTTTACCTCTTTCAAAGCCGATTATCCTCAATTACAATTGGATATCAACGATGAAAAAGCAGATCAGTTAGGTGTTAAAGTAAAAGATATCCTTCAAACAATGCAGGCTTATTTTGGTAGCGCACAAGCCTCTGACTTCAATAGATTTGGTAAATATTACAGAGTTGTAGTTCAGGCTGATATTGCCGACAGAGCAGATCCGTCAGCAATTGACAGAGTTTTTGTGAAAAACAAAAATGGCGAAATGGTTCCGATAAACACTTTAGTAAAACTAAGTCGTATTTATGGTTCTGAAACCGCTTCGAGATACAACTTGTTTAATTCGATTTCGATTAATGCGATTCCGAAACCAGGATTTAGTTCCGGAGATGCGATTAAAGCAATTGAAGAAGTAGCAGCTCAACAATTACCTGCAGGATATAGTTATGAATGGTCAGGACAAACCCGTGAAGAAATTTCTTCCGGAGGTCAATCGGCAACTATTTTCTTACTGTGTTTGATATTCATCTATTTCTTACTTGCTGCACAGTACGAAAGTTACATTTTGCCTTTAGCAGTAATCTTATCTATACCTGCAGGAATTTTTGGAGTATTCGTAGCCATTGGTTTAACAGGAATTGAAAATAACATTTATGTGCAAGTTGCCTTGGTAATGTTAATTGGATTGCTCGCCAAGAATGCGATTTTGATTGTCGAGTTCGCCGTCCAAAAACGAAAATCCGGACAGGCCTTGGTTAAAGCTTCCATTGATGCAGCCAAATTACGTTTACGTCCAATTATCATGACGTCGCTGGCTTTCGTAGTAGGATTAATTCCGATGATGAGTGCCAAAGGACCGTCAGCACAAGGTAACCACTCTATTAGTATTGGTGCCGCCGGGGGTATGATTTCAGGAGTAATTCTAGGGTTGTTGATCATCCCGGTTTTATTCATCGTATTCCAACATTTACAAGAAAAAGTTACCGGAAAACCGGTAGCCGTAGTTCATAACGAAGAAGAAAAATAAATATGGAAAATTATATAACGACAATTCTGGTGGCCATCATATTCGGCATCGGCTATATATCGTACAGAATCTCAAAAGATCTTGAAACTAAAAAAGATACTTGTACAGAAATTTAATGACAACTTATAAAATGAAAAAGTATATAACCAAAATCGTGATGGTCGCTATTTTGATCACCACATTGATATCCTGTTCTGTTTCGAAGGATATTGAAACTCCAAAAGATGCACTTCCTGAGAATTTCAGGAATGCATCGGTTTCAAAAGATACAACCAGTATCGCCGATTTGGAGTGGAAAAACTTCTTTACAGAAAAAGATATTATCAAGCTAATCGATGAAGCAGTGATCAGAAATAACGATTTACAAATCGCTACTAAAAACATCGAAATTGCACAATACCGATTTACACAATCAAAATGGAATAATGTTCCTCAGGTGAATTTGGGTGTTAGTGCAAGCAGCAATAATCCTTCAGATAATAGTTTTACAGGGAAAAATCTGGGTCAGGCTTTGGGGCAAAATCACATTAATGATTTCACAGCCGGAGCAACACTTTCCTGGGAAGCTGATATTTGGGGTAAAATTAAAAATCAGAAAAAAGGCTCGTATGCGGAATACCTTCAATCTGAAGAAGTAAAAAAAGCTTTGCAAACGACTATTGTTGCCGATGTCTCTAAAGGATATTATAATCTTTTGATGTTAGATGCGCAATTGGAAATC
>Ga0247812_10001689_pt1 | contig 12471 bp, 11 predicted proteins | sample UWRJL149409B1_FD_178011 | JGI IMG/M metagenome (GOLD analysis project Ga0247812, IMG submission 178011) | Plant litter microbial communities from Arlington Agricultural Research Station in Wisconsin, United States - UWRJ-L149-409B-1 | ecosystem: Environmental > Terrestrial > Plant litter >...
GTGTGTCGTCCTGCCAAGGCCCGACGCGGGAATCATGGGGCAAGCAAGGGTTGTTCCCCCGTCTAAGCGAGAAATCCTGCTGTACCGAGTCTCGAGTGTACTCTTCGTCCCCACTCGCGTCCATCCGGGGAATCGTGGGGCCCCAAGAGAGATCCGTTTTGGCGCCATGTTGGTGGAAAGCACTGGATTCCAATTTTACTTCGTATTTCCCTCCACGATCAGAGCAAGCTTTAAAGCAGGCGCTTTCACGAACAATATATAAAGAGAGCCATGGTTCCCCAGGATCTTTTGTAGCTGTCCCTCTGCAATCAGACGTGTGCCTCCATTTTTTTCATCATTCATATCACTTCAAGCTGAATTCATAGCGATAGCGCACATCTCATGAAGTTTTTCTCATTATGGATTCCCTCCGCAAAAGATTGCCAGCCCCAAGGCAGGCTATGCAAGCCAGAGATTCTCGAAGCTCGACGTCTACTACCGCAGAGTTCCAGCCGTCCAGAATCTCCGAATTGGCAAGAGATTCTCCGCCTTGGTACAGAGTTGCCTCTAGACGAAAACTCTATGGCCTATTATTTCCAGGTGCTATTGTTTCATATATGACAAGTGGCTACGATGGCTCAATGATGAATTCTCTCCAAACTGTCAGCTACTGGGATGATTACTTCGGCAAACCCAGAGGATCTAGACTTGGATTGGTCAGTGCTATCATTGCTCTTGGTGCCATATGTTCTGCACCCTTTGCTCCTTGGGTTGCAGATCACTTTGGACGTAGATGGGGTATTACCGTTGGAAGCTGTATCATGATCGTTGGTGCAATACTTCAGTGCGAGAGTACAACATTCTCCATGTTTGTCGGCAGTCGATTCATCTTGGGATTCGGTCTTACTTTTTGCACCACTGCATCGCCCAGTCTTGTTAGTGAACTATCGCACCCGAAGGAGCGAGTTGCAGTCACAGCCATTTGCAACACTTGCTGGTTCTTAGGCAGCATCGCTGCGGCCTGGGTCACCTATGGCACACGGGTTATTCCGAGTACTTGGTCTTGGAGAATCCCTTCGCTCCTCCAAATGTTGCCTAGTATAATACAGCTGTCTGCCATATGGTTCTTACCCGAGTCTCCAAGATGGCTTATTTCTCACGACAGAGGTGAAGAGGCAATGGCGGCGTTAATCCGTTACCATGGCGATGGAGAGGAGACTGAACTGGTGAAGCTTGAGTACCAAGAGATCTGTGCAGCCATTCAACAGGAAAAACGTACGTGCCCATGACTGTTTCCCAACTGTGCAATCTTTGTTATACTAATGAACGGCGAAACAGTATCTGGCAACACAACATGGGCATCGATGGTCAGCACCAAGGGCAACCGGTACCGAATGTTCATTGTCGTGTGCATGGGCACGTTCTCTCAATGGTCTGGCAATGGATTAATAGCATACTGTAAGATGTTCTTGCAATCAATTCTTATAACAACACCTAATATTGTGTGTATAAGATCTCGCTCGAATATTGGAAACTGTCGGTATCACGGATCCGAAGACAAAGTCTCTCATTAACGGTATAATCAACATTTGGAATTTTTTGATTGCCGTTTCTACAGCTTTGCTAGTGGAGCGCATTGGACGTCGACCATTGTTCCGTATATCTACGATTGGGATGTTTATCACATTCACGGCCTGGACTATTGCTTCCGCACTTTATGCTGAGAAAGCGGCCCATGCCGCCGCTATGGCTGTTATGGTACTCATCTTTCTGTTCCAGTTCTTTTATTGTATCGCTTTCTCGCCTCTGCCAGTGGCATACTCGGTTGAGATTCTCCCCTACTCGGTCCGCGCGAAGGGTATGGCAACTTACGTCCTCGCTACAAAACTAGCCGTCTTTGTTAATCAGTATGTTAATCCAATTGGGTTGGCAAACATTCGCTGGAAGTATTACATTGTCTACATAGTGATACTGGCTTTTGAGTGTTTTATTGCTTATGGATGGTTCGTTGAGACCAAGGGGAGGGCTTTGGAGGAGATTGCTGTCATCTTCGATGGCGAGCAGGCTGATGTGGTGAATGTTGCAAAGTCGGAGGTCGAGATATCTCAAGTCGAGGATTTGAATCGTGGTAAGCTCGAAAAGGTATAGGAGCCGTCTGTCCGGCAAGAGTTATACTATATTATCAGTATATCCTAAACCTTCATTCATTAGGGGTGTCTAGAGAAAATAATTCCTCATATTATCGAGCCTTACAAACTATACAGAGTTACCGTAAAATGGATTCTCATGCACCTCTTTGGCTTGGTAGCCAAGGAAAATGCCTCATAATATGTGATTTACGACAAGCTTCAAGTTTGGCATTAAAGTAATCTATTCTTACACAAATTAGCCAAAGATACTGGCCTTATTTGTTCTAGCTCAAAATCTACCTGGTTGTAGAATTGGGCATTTTACTCTTAGACTGATGTATAATCCCCTGCGTCCATATTTTGAATATCGGTTGATGAGACAAGTAGCATCAATGTTACTGATCAGACAGCCCAAAGGGCATACTGAAGAAATGTATATTGACTTTCGCAATAAAGCTTTGATATAGTGGTCCAGGCAAACAACATATTCATCCCATAGAGAGGACTGAACGCCAAGGCGAGATTCAGCGTCTCTTGGAGCCTGAGGCATTCACTTTCATTGAAATCCTTTTTTAGTTTTGGACGAATTAACATACATCGAACTCCGTACAGGAACATGAGATGCACCAAACAACCCGTGATTCGTATCCTCAGCATGGATCTGTACCTCGTCGCAGAGTAGTACAAGCCTGCTCAACTTGTAGAGGTCGCAAGATAAGATGCGATGCCGGAGTACCAAAATGCAGTCTCTGTGTCGACCTTAAAGTGGACTGTGTATATCTTGACTCGCAATACACTAAGATTGATGCTGGCACGCGTATAGTATTGGAAAGAATACAGCGTCTGGAAGACCGTCTGCTCTCATCAACGTCACAGACTTCCGTAACATCTACTGCGGTTGATCCGGGTCCTCTTCCAATACCTTTTAATCAACATGGAACATCGCCAGTTAGCTCCTTGGAGTGGACCAGCAATTTCGGCTTCGGAGGCGACGACTCTCTTTTAACCCTTCCGGCAAGGCATGACGCTAATGCTGATCATGTTTACCGTTGGGCAATATTGCAAGAAATCATAAATCGAGGTGCCACGAAGACAGCAGATCTAGAATGGCAGTCTACAATGCCGAAGTTTCGAGATGCGACAGACATATTCTTGGTAGAACTGCCTCGGCATAGTTCAAATATTGGAACCAATTCATGGCGAATATTTGAACATTCAAACCTTCAATATTTCAGTCACCAAGCCCCTCAGACCGGTTCTTTAAATTTTGAGGAGATGTTACACGAATATACACACCTGTTACATGAATTCTTTACCAACATTCATTCTTTTTATCCAATCATTCGTTCAGAGCAGGTATACAAAACCTTAGTTACAGCTTTTCAATCTGAGGTTGACCAGCAGAGTGTGCAAGATGAAAGGACATTATCAGACTACTGCGTACTTTTGATGGTTCTCTGTCTTGGAGCTCTTGCGATGTCTGGGAACGTCCTTCTTTCCGAGGTGCCTCTTAAATCACATGATTCTTCTCAGAAATTGAGGGAAAAGATGCGACCTATTTCAGCGAAGGACAAGTCACCGGTCTTAAATTCTACTAATAGTCTAGAAGATCATCTTTGGAGTAAAGCACAGCTACTTCTCGGAGCCGTCTCGCTCGAAGACACTTTGGAGGCAGCTCAATGTTTCACACTTGCAAGGTATGTAGACAATAAATCTCGAGAGGTGATGACTCTATCCTCAAAAGAAGATACTGGACGTTCAAGTATGAATATGCTGATTCCAACGCTACGACAGTGTATACTTAGGAGCGAAAGGCCGAACAGTCGACTCTGATCACAACATACATGTGGCAGCAAGGAAATGCAAGCTCATTGCAAGAAGGTACGCAAAACTGCCTGCGTTTGAAATCAAATCTGCACTGCTAATGGGTTTCGTGTAGAGCAATTCTCACAAAAAAAGAAGATACTGATTTCTCTGACTCTTTTCGACGCCTTTTTTGGGTTGTGTATATCAATGAGAGCGACTTTTCATCGGAATTCTCTCTCACACCACCATCAGGGATGGCTCTCCTTGAAGATATTGTTCCTTATCCATCTCCAGATGAAGCTGATACCGAGATGGGCGATGATTTAGGGCTCAATCAACACACAATATTGGATTCTTTTCCAAATTCGCGATCGTATGACAACTTTTCTGCCTTTCAAGTCAGCACGAGTTCAGCAATTCGGCGCTTCATTAATCGAACGACTGCAGTATTATACAATTCAGACGAGGCATGGCGAAAGGAGAATCATACTACCTACGCTACGTGGCTACACAAGCTAGCCAGTGAGCTACGATCCCACCATGAAGCCATACACGAGAGTGTGCCATCATTTTTACTGTCGACCGACCCCACTGATTTCTGGCGGCAGATAAATATTGACGAAACAACATCAGCCGACCCTATGAATCAGTCCCGCTTTGCAAACCATTTATGGAATGTAGCACGGCTCAGGGGTCGATATTTTGCGGGACTATACATTATCAATCGCCCTCTGTTCGAATACGTCTTACTCAATCAACAATTAATCGACACTCATACTAGCAAAACTGCAATTCTCAATTCCTGCAGGGAATGTCTGGCCGGTTGTTCCAGTTTTATAGAAACCTTCTTTTCCGAACCATTAAATTGTTTAACGAATTTGTTTGCAACAGGAATGGCGTAAGTTTATTGTGTCCACTCAGCCAATTTTGTTAGCTTTTGCCAACTACAGACTTGTTAGCTGACGTCAAACAGAACATTTACTATGGTTATCATTCTTATGATCTCTACTACCGTTCCACTGTTCTATCCCCTTCTACCGGCTAAGATTGAAGATATCATCGCCATGGGAAGACAAAATGTGCGCCGCTTTAGCACCTGTATCAAGGAGTTTAGATGGCACGATGCTGAACTCGAGAAGCTCGATAAAGCGCGAAACAAGATCAACCATCCAGATGCATGATTGCATTCTATAACAATAGCCGGATTACTCAACATGTCAATGTACTGTACAATATGCAACCCTAGGAGCGTAAGGCTGAGGAGAGTTGTTTATAACACAGGATCCTAAGAGCTTTCTAGCTCCTACGAGCCTAAGGCTCAAGAGAGTAAAGAATATTAGAGCCAGCGTGCATTGAAAGAATGAAAGAGGAACAGAGTGCTCACGAGAGGACTGGAAGGAGTTGCATTGATAATCAAGACTACAAATATATATTCCTCGGTTAACATTCTATGATCACATCTTGCTAGCTTGTACCATTTATCTACTATGATTTAATCTCTTCACCGCTCTCACAGTATATAGCTTTGTGAGAAGAGGCAACACCTCTTCTCTTCCTTAGACTACACCGTATACATAACCCTTTCTACATCTTGAGGAACCTCCCCTCTCCGTGTGATTAGGGGTTTTTGTCCTTCACAGTAATACCGGTACCGTTCTACATGCGACTGCTTTGTGTCCATCTGCTACTTTCTTATAAAGGTCTCCAAGCAGTATGTGCCTCAATGAAAGAAAATGTACCGATTCTCATGTACATCATAGTCGCTTCACGATCCATCAGCGATCGCCACAGGGGATACACCGGATCCTGGCGCTTTGAAAGGAGATGCGACAGCATTATCTAAATGGGTTGAAGGTTCTAAGCAAGCTAATAAGCCCGAAGATAATGAAGAACCTGCTAAACAACGAGGCTTGGATCAAGGTAAAACTGGAGTTAATGGAACCAAACCCGAAACAGTCGCCTCCGTAGATGTCTCAGATACAACACTGACAGAAGCATACAAAGGGCTTTATGTAGCTCAAGCAAACACAACATCTGATTCGAACGGTTTTCAGATGGCCCAAGAAGGGTTACAAGCCGCATTGAAGATACAAGGCAAGGCTAACATGAAACAAAACAAAGACAATGTGCAGCAAATGGCAAACATGAGCAAAACGGAAAAGCTGAGATTGATCACTGGCATGATCAAGGATACAGAATCCCAGCTCGATATGCTCAAGACTGGATTGCAGGCATTTGCCAAATCAAATGTTGCGGTGCCAGCCATCCAAGACGTCAAGACCGAGCACCAAGGCGATGGTGCAGAGGGCAAGAAGGAACTAGTTACAACCAATTACTCAACTGCGGAAGACAGATGGGCTGATCCTCGTAAGTTATTCCCAGAGCAGTCTTTGGTTCTAGGGGAATTAATTGGATACGCAGGCTTTAATCTGTCACGTAATGGACTCATGCTTCCACCTTCGGTCCAGCAGGCAAAGCCTAGCAAATGAACAAAGTCAAGTTCCACTCCTTTAAAGCGACTGCATTTGGTGGTGTTTGTGAGTGTACTATCTAACTTGTGCAAAATATCAGCGTCAGTATATCAGCATCTGCAGCAGAGTCCAACACTTCGGGCCAATTATCTTCAACTTCTGTTAGCGCCAGTGGCAGCTCAAGACTCTTCTCTGCGTCCGGTGGCTTTAACTACTCACAAGCAAGCTCGTAAGTCATGTCATAAATGACCTTCCGAGGTTGAATTCTTTCTAGTTATATTCTACAACATAGACGCCTCTCAATCCGCAGCTAATTGCAACGTTGAAATATCCTTTGAAGCGCCTCTTGTCACTATCGACCGCGCTTGACTTCACGGATAACTATTTGCGGATTCAGAGCTCAACGTCAGCTTGGATGTCGCCCTGTCTCTTGGACCCAGTAACTTACAGGACTACATTAACAAGAAAGACAGTGAGCTGCTGAAAAAGTACTTCTACTTGTTTGACTGCATATATATGGTGTCTTGGTACGAGAGATCTCTGGAAACGACCAAATACAAGCCAGTAAGCAGTGCATTCTGACCTCCATAACCACATACAAATATAAACCCGAACCAAAACTAGAGACTTTACATTTATGCCTCCACCCTGTATGCTAGATCCATATAAGATTCGTTCATTTTCTAATCTCCCTTCTCGATTTCTATACCATTTGGAGTTTTCTACGTTCTTTTTGAATTGAGGTGAAGATAGAAGGAAGAACTGGTTTTTCCCCAGTGAAATAAATCTCTGGGTGACACAAACTGAGATCCTAGATCATAATGAGGGCTGATTTAATATATACGGATCGTTACACAAGTGCCCTATACGTACGATGCTCTCAGTTTCTTAACTCAACATGATTTAACATTATTTAATTAATAATCAGAAATTCAAGCTAAAGCACCCTGAAGCAGTTGAGGCAGCTGAAGCAGTCATTATTTCATTACTGCTAGTTACTAATATTTTGGAGTATCTACGCTAGACCTCCTCACGCTTTCAATATTTCTCTTCAGCATTCTATAAACCATTACTCTGAAGAAATTTGAGTACATGAGCAAATCCTTGCTGAGCAGTGTAATGCTGCGCGATAAGATGACCGGAATTTGGCTGCAGGTATGTCCCCTTGCTCCGGGCTGCTGGGAATAACGCATTTACAAAAACCTGGGCTTGATTGGTTGGGTATGAACAGTTGGCTTGACAGAAAACGTAATCACGATCTCCAAGTACCACATCCACCGGGCCTGTGAACATAGGTTGGGGAGCTACCCCAGATCCAAACGTGAGAAGCTCTCCGTAGACAGTTGTTTGTCTGGTTTCAAATTGTTTTTTGAAAACTACAACATCCCTTTAGTTACTATATCACCCAAGTGGTGGAGAATGTGTTGAACTTACTCTTTGGATCGAACTCGGGGTAGTGATAGAATGAGAACTGGAAGTCCTGTGCAACACTCCCCTGAGTAAGATACCCTTTGTCTAAATCTTTAAAGCGACCGGATGGATCCAGAGCTGCTGGAATTAGATTAAAGGAAATTTGAGAACTCGCCACGCCTTCGATTGAACCTGATATACCGCTGAAGACTAGGCCATCAAAGTCAAGGGGATATTTCCCCACGACACCAAGAATCAACGCTGACCCTGCCGAGTGGCCGACGCCCACTATCTTCTTGATTGACTTTCCCCCCACTGATGAAACACGCAACCCCTGCAGCAACACATGGGCAATTTCTACGTGCAGTGCTCGCTGAACTACCTGATTTGGATCTGGATGGTCCGAGAGGCCATAGCCTAGCCGATCATAATTGAAGGTTGCATATCCTGCCTCCACCGCAGCATCTACAAAACTGTATCCGGGGGCAAAATCCCAGTACGAATGATCCAGCGTGCCTCCATGGTTCAAGAATAGCAGCGTCTCGATGTTGTCAACTAGCTTTGGCACGCAAAGCTCGGCATAGATTTGGAAGGTGCCCGACACTTTATTAGGCCCGCCGAAGATGCGCGTCAGGTAATCGCTGCCGACAGTGGCCATATCCACTGTCATCTGCGTCAACTCTTGCTGGCTCGATGGTGACTTGAATAGCAGCTTGGTATTGTTCGCGCTGGCGGAGACGCTGATTTTGCTTCGCACACATGCTGCCTTGCCGCCGGCGGAGGTTCCATCTATCAGCTGGGACACTTTTAACGGAGTGCTGAGCTTTGGACATGCTGCAAGAGCGGCAGACGTGAAGGTCGCTAATTCTAATGCTCTATAGGCGGCGAAATGCATGGTAGGAGGAATATTCTGTATGCCTCGGTTGTGAATCGGTGCTGAGAAAATGCAACTGTTGTGGTGTGTCAGACAAGCAGCACCAGAAAATATCAAGGAATAAACGACAGAGAGAGGGGCAAAACAAAGATATTGACGGCTTATATATCTTATATGAAGTGGTCATAGCTCAGACTTCGCTGCTAGGATTGGAAAGAGGAGTAAGGGGCCCTTGTCCTTGTAGTATGGGAGCCACCCCCATGTGCTAAACACGTACTAGAGAAGGATGCTAACAGCTCTCTCTGTCCAATAGGCTAAAAGCCTTGCCTAATTATGATTTATGAAGGACAAAGCGTGACGACTGCCCTTCGCCTATGGAGTTTAAGAATAGAAGATAGCCTCAAGATATGCATGCAGTTATAGTTGCTGAATACAGTTCAATAGACAAGTTTTTGTGAAGGAAGTTGTCTATCAAAATTACTAAGTTATTGGAACTAAATTTTCTTTTCCTTCTTATATCTAGTTTGGTCCCTACACATCAGAGACAAGTAATCCGATAACATCATTTACAGCCTTAACTAAAGTGGTTATGGCACACTCGTCTTGGCGTTTTACCCCAGGGCAACTACTGTGACTTCAACTTGAAACTTCCTTTAGCAGTGTATTTTCATTTGGAACCTTCTCTGATGAAGCATTTTGCTTGACTTCCTCATCCGCCTGCTTGGGCTTGGTATTGGTTTTGATGTTCTTCCACTCCATACAGCAGACTAAGAGAAAAGCAACCGCTGAGGTGGCAGCGGCTACGTACTGTACAGAGAATCAGATCTTATACACAGGCTGTTGGGAGGCGAAGCGACTTACAAAGACATTTGTGACAGCGGTGTTATAAACGTTCGTGACTGCATCACGATTTGCAGACTGAGTCGTGCGATGAACATCCGCCGCTCCAACAGCAATGATTCTATCGGCTTCGTTCCGCGACACAACATCCAGAAGGCCGTTGAGAAGAGATGACTGGAAAATCGCTTGTCCGACTGCCAGAAAGATGGAGCAGCTGGCAGTCATGGCAAATAGAAGAGTTGTCGACGCAACAGGAATCAGATCTGGAGGCAGCACGGCTTGCAGTGCGATATGAGGCTAGAAGAACAGTCAATTTTAGCTTCTTCGGCATTGTGGTCTGCACTCACCATTGTCACCATGAACGAGTATCCAGAACCCGTTAGTATCTGATACCCAATCCACTTCCCTGCATCTGTCGTTGGACTAAGCGTCGAAAGTAAACCAGAGCCAATTGCCAATATACCGACCCCAAAAATATAAAATGGATTATACCATCCGACACTCATCACAATGCCGCCGCCTATAATTGATGTCAAAACATCAGATAGCACGCTGGGCAAGTATCTGATGCCGCTTGATATCGGCGTCGCCCCTTGTACAGCTTGAAACCAAATTGGCAAATAATAAATGATAGTCGCAACGCCGCCAGGTCCCAGTAAACAGGCTCCAAAAGCTAGAATGACTGTCCTATAATGGAACAGCTTTGGTGGGATTAGGGCCATATCGCCTATATACCACTGAGATCCGATAAAAATCATAAAGACGACCCCAAATCCTACTAGGAGCCCTATTACAGCTGATGACTTCCAGTCATATACAACCCCGCCCCATTGCAAAGCTAGCAGTAGCATCAAGCTTGACCCGGCAAAAAGGCTAAAACCCAGCAAATCAAGGTTCCTCAGCTTTGTCTTGAGTGGCGTCATCTCCAATGGACTCTTTTGAAGATGCAAGAATAGCATCATCAGAACAATCGACACCCCGCCCGCTGGTAAATTGATCCAAAAGCACCACCTCCAGGTGATGTTCTGCGCAAACGCGCCACCTATCAACGGACCAACGATCTGGCTTGCGCCAAAGGTCCCGTTTGTCATCCCCGTGAGCAGCGGTCTCTTGTGTAGTGGCGCAATAGTAGCCACGATAATCAGGCTACCAGCGAAGATGCCTGACGCACCTAGCCCGCTGACAGTTCTTCCCACGATGAGAGCAGCAGAGTTTGGCGCGAGGGCACACACGAGGCTCCCGGCCTCGAAGACACCAATGTAGACCAGATAGACAATCTTCTTGGGAAAGAACATGTAAAATTTACCCGCCAATGGCAGAGCAACGCACCTAGTGGAGCGTGGGTTAGCTGGCTTGGTGAGGTGGTTTTTATGGGAGAAATCTTACATGGCGATGAAGTAGGCGCTTCCGTACCAGCCTACATCTTCGAGGGAATTGAAATCGCTGGTGATTACTGGAATGGCGGTTGCTATCAGTGTGAAGTCCTAATCCAAACGCTTCAGCAAAACCCAGTCAGGGAACACTCCACTCTATTTACCAGGCCGGTGAGGATGTTAGAAAAGCAAAGTCCAAATATTATTAGAGCAAGCTTGATACCCGTAATTTCGTCAGTGGATATGATGTCTCCCGCTGCGGGTATATCTGTATCATACGCCTGCTCCTTGTTCGGAAAGTCATCTTCATATTTGCCTCCGCTCGGGGTAGTGGGCTTGTCAAGGTCTTTCACGGTCGACGACGGAGCCGACATGTCAAATAATCAACACTTGAGTCTGTGTATCGATAGTTATAAGTGAAATTTTGCGAGGAGACACTGGACAGTATTAATCGTGGAGAATTGTATAGCATGTGGCCAAATTCGCTTCCGGGACATATGGGAGGCTCAGTTACTATACTAGGCTTGGCGAAAGTACTGAGTGGCAAGGCCCATAATACATAGCCTGCCTAAATTTGAAAGTATTGAAAGTGGCATGATGCTGACACAAACCAACTTGGATCCATTCCGGTGCATCGTGTTGGTGTTGGTGAAATCACTGGGTACAACAACTAGTTCTGTAGATACTGTTAGCACTGTTAAAATTTTGGATTGTGATTCGCTAGATACTTACTACCTCAATATACCTAGTACCGATTATTTCAATCACGTAATTACAGTAAGCACAGACATGGGAGCCTGTGCAGTTGATGTGGGTGACACGACATACAGCGTCATTTTATATATACTGACACATATGCAGTACAAGGGTCAGTACTTATCCGCACATCCCCGATTGGCGGTTATACAATCACATATCTCTTAGACCAGGGCTACAATATATCGTTGCCAGCCGCACATACCTGATTGGGATAGTTCCTGCTTTGGGTAAGATTACGGACGTAAAACTTTTGTCATAACCACCACTTTACTGAATATTAAAAGAACCGAATATCTGGGCCTAATTGGAAACACCAAAGATTTAGGGCATCACATCACGTAAGAGCAAATGCTGGTATCAAAGTTTAGAACATGGAAACATTCCATTGAATGCGGAAATCGTGCATAATATGAAGACATGCTTGATTTTATAGCAATCCGCCAGTAACTACAGCGCTCGAACAGAATTTCAAGATATCCAATACAACCCACTAGGAACCAAACTTTTGCGCAATTATGGTGCCGTATGTTGGTACGTACTCATGCATTGATACTCTACTCTCTGACCTAGTCTAAATATGCCCGTTCTTGGGGTTAATCAGGCTGCGCGTGGAGTTAGCCTCGACGTCAGTTTTGTGACTGTTTGTGTTCGTGCGGAGCTCGTGCCAGTTGTGGCCAGGCACATTGGTGTCGTTAAAGTCACCCTCCTTGGTAACACCTGTGTTAGAGTTACTGCCACTGCGGCTGCCGATAGAGAAGAAACTTCTGGCGCTCTGGAGCAGAGACTTGAAGCTGCTGTGACTGAGGAGCGGACCGTACGTAGGGAGACAC
>Ga0247812_10001690_pt1 | contig 12470 bp, 9 predicted proteins | sample UWRJL149409B1_FD_178011 | JGI IMG/M metagenome (GOLD analysis project Ga0247812, IMG submission 178011) | Plant litter microbial communities from Arlington Agricultural Research Station in Wisconsin, United States - UWRJ-L149-409B-1 | ecosystem: Environmental > Terrestrial > Plant litter >...
TCGACCTGTATAGCGGGCTGCTTGCGCAGCTGGACAAAGAGCAGCGTGCAGCCTTGGGTTTGCACGGAGCGGACCAGGCCGCACAGTTGCGCGGATGTCTTGCGGACCAGGCGTTGTCGCGCTCCGAACTCATGCATGGCCTGGGCCGGATGGATCTGGGCTTGCCGTTCGAGCCTCAGGGGCTGGCAGGCGGCGGTTTTCCCACGACTCTCCAGGGCAGTGCGCTGACCCGCGAAACCATGCGCCTGCAGGTCCGCGACCTATACCCCGATTTCACCGATGCCCAGGTCGATGAGCTGCTGCAACGCGAAGGGGCAGGAGCGGCCGCCTGCCTCGACAGGCTGCACAACCAGTTCCAGCAACTGCTGGCGCAACTCAACCTGTGGCTCGATCAGACCGTGCAGGACATCGGCGACATGCAGCACGGTTTTCTCGCCGTCGGTGATCTCGAAGCAGGCGGGATGAACCAGGCTCAGGTGCATGCCCATAACCTGGAGATACTGCAAGCCGATGTTGGTCATGAGCGTGAAGCGCGCAAGGAGCTGGCCCAAGACCTGATTGCGATCTGGCAGCAGCGCACGCCGGCCCCCGGTTGCCTGTACAGCGGCGATGCCATAAACGGTTTCTCGATCAACATGGATTTCGAGGAGTTCCACCGCCTGCCGGACCTCGATGTACGGTTCAGCGCAGTGCGCGAATTGTCCATGCGCGATATTCACCTGGTGGAGCGCGACAGCCTGAACATCTTTCTGCGCAGCATGCCGAATTTGCACAGGCTGAATCTGGAGCGTGTGGATCTGCGTCTGCTGGCCACCGAGGATGACCTGCAAGGCAGATTGCCTGCCGCGATCCTCGACATGAAGGGCTTGCAGAACCTCAATCTGCGCTCGACCTTCCTGGTGTTCGATGAGCGCAGTGCTGGCCAGTTGAGTGGCCTGAAGCAGTTGCAGAAGCTGGACCTGAGTGACAACCCTCTGGGCGTTCCGCCGCTGGTAATGGGGCTCGATGAACTGCAGGTGCTGAACCTGCAGGGCACGGGCATCAGTTGGTGCCCGGTGGGTGTCGCCAAGCAACCCTACCTGACGTCACTGGACCTGCGGGACAACCAGATCAGCCGCGTTCCCCAGGCGATCCTCAACCAGGCGGTAACCCGTGATCGGCTGGGGTTGTGGGGCAATCCACTGACGGATGAGGACACCCTGCTGCGCCTGGTCGAACACCGCGAACGTACCGGCATCAATCTCTGGCTGAGCCCGCCGGGCGAAGGGTATGGCAGCGCCCAACCTTGGCTGGCGGAAGGCGACCCGGCGCTGCAGCAGGCTCGTCAGTCGGTCTGGCAGCGTCTGTCCGTGCGGCCCTCGGGCACGGCGCTGCTACGGGTAATCGATGGGCTGAGCCTGAGTGCGGACTTCCAGGTTGACTATCTGGCGTTGCAGGCGGGGGTCTGGCAACTGTTGGTCGAGGTCGATGCCAGTGAGGAGTTGTGGGGCTGGTTAGGCCGGCTTATCGAATCGACGCCGGGGGATTCGCAAAACCCGTTCAGGTTGTTCGCTGTGCTGGAAGACCGCGCCCGGCTGTACCGTGACTGGGTAGCCCTGGGACGGCCGATTTCGATGGCGGGGCAGGATCTGCCTCGAATGGGGGAAGCGCCTTGAACCCGGGGTGGGTCCAAGGCGTGACGATCAGCGGCGACGGAACAGCGGCAGCGGTTCGTCAGTGGCGGCCTGGTAGGTCACCGAGAAGTCCTTGAGGCTTTCCAGCGCTTCGTACGGGTCTTTGTCGGCACGCAAGGCGTAGGCGTCAAACCCGCAGCGGCGCAGGTAGAACAACTGGTCGCGCAGGATGTCGCCAATCGCCCGCAGCTCGCCTTTGAAGCCGTAGCGGTCGCGCAGCAAACGGGCGTTGGAGTAGTTGCGGCCGTCGGTGAACGCCGGGAAATTGAGGGCGATGACCTGGAATTTATCCACGTCGTCACCGATTTCCTCGGCTTCTTCATCGGCGTCCAGCCACACGCCCAGGCCGCCATCACGGGCCAGGAGCATGCGCCCGTGTTCGCGCCACAGTTGCAACGGCACGATGTAGTCGTCGCAGTTGCTGATCTCATCGATGTTGAAATCCTTGGGCAGCAAGTGCCAGGTTTCGTCGATGACCTCGTTGTTCTTAATGATTCGCTGCATAGACGCGTTCCTTGAAGAGGTCGATGCCGATACGTTGATAGGTGTCGATGAAGCGCTCGTCTTCGGTACGTTGTTCCACGTACACATCGATCAGCTTCGAGATCACGTCCGGCATGGCGTCCTGGGCGAAGGACGGGCCGAGGATCTTGCCCAGGCTGGCGTCGCGGCTGGCGCTGCCACCCAGGGACACCTGGTAGAACTCTTCACCTTTCTTGTCCACCCCGAGGATGCCGATGTGGCCGACGTGGTGGTGACCACAGGCGTTCATGCAACCAGAGATGTTCAGGTCCAGTTCACCGATGTCGAACAGGTAGTCCAGGTCATCGAAGCGACGCTGGATCGATTCGGCAATCGGGATCGACTTGGCGTTGGCCAGGGAGCAGAAGTCACCCCCCGGGCAGCAGATGATGTCAGTCAGCAGGCCGATGTTCGGCGTGGCAAAACCTTGCTCGCGCAACTCGCCCCACAGGGTGAACAATTGGCTCTGCTCGACGTCGGCGAGAATGATGTTCTGCTCGTGGGAGGTGCGCAGTTGACCAAAGCTGAAGCGATCGGCCAGGTCGGCCACTGCGTCCAGCTGTTTGTCGGTCAGGTCGCCCGGGGCAACGCCGGTAGGCTTGAGCGACAGGGTCACGGCAACATAACCCGGCTTCTTGTGGGCCAGGGTGTTGCGGGTGCGCCAGCGAGCGAAGCCTGGGTGTTGCTGGTCGAGTTCGGCCAGTTCGGCGCTCTGGTTGTCCAGGGCCTTGTAGTCCGGGTCGACGAAATGCTTGGCGACACGCTGCACTTCGGCTTCGGTCAGGGTGGTCTGGCCACCGCGCAGGTGCTCCATTTCCGCGTCGACTTTCTGGGCGAAGACTTCCGGCGTCAGGGCCTTGACCAGAATCTTGATCCGCGCCTTGTACTTGTTGTCGCGACGGCCATAGCGGTTGTACACACGCAGGATGGCGTCGAGGTAGCTCAACAGGTCTTGCCACGGCAGGAATTCATTGATGAACGCACCCACCACTGGCGTACGCCCGAGGCCACCGCCAACCAGCACGCGGAAACCCAGTTCGCCTGCGGCGTTGTGCACCGGCTCCAGGCCAATGTCATGGACTTCGATGGCGGCGCGGTCGGAAGTCGAACCGTTGATCGCAATCTTGAACTTGCGCGGCAGGTAGGCGAATTCCGGGTGGAAGGTGGTCCACTGGCGGACGATCTCGCACCACGGGCGCGGATCGATCAACTCGTCGGAGGCCACGCCGGCAAACTGGTCGGTGGTGACGTTGCGCAGGCAGTTGCCGCTGGTCTGGATGGCGTGCATCTGCACGGTGGCCAGCTCAGCCAGGATGTCTGGAATGTCTTCCAGTGCCGGCCAGTTGAACTGCACGTTCTGCCGGGTACTGATGTGGGCATAACCCTTGTCGTAGTCGCGAGCGATCTTGGCCATCATTCGCGTCTGCCGCGAAGTCAGTTGGCCATAAGGCACGGCAACCCGCAGCATCGGGGCGAAGCGCTGGATATAAAGGCCATTTTGCAGGCGCAGGGGGCGGAATTCTTCTTCGCTCAGCTCGCCTGCCAGATAGCGTCGGGTCTGATCACGGAACTGCTTGACGCGGTCCTCGATGATCCGCTGATCGTACTCGTCGTATACGTACATATAAGTCCTGTTCTCAGGCTTGGGCCCCTCGAAAATCGCGGCGTTTCTCGCTCGCTGAGTTCCGAAAATGCCTTGGCAATTCTGCGCGCACGGCCGCGCACTCCCCACGGAGCCGGGGCAAGATACCAGTTTGCGTTTATGCGCAAAAGTGATGTTTGAGTATATGGAAAGAACCAAATCGACTAATGAGACTGATTATTGTCTTACCCTTATTTGTCGTATGGGCAATCCTCGACTTAACTGTGATCGAGTCTTCATGCAATCACCGATAAAACCGACAAGAGGCGATGCAATGAGCAATCCGACCAAAGCAGGCAAAAGCGATAGCAGCGTCGATGCGTGGGCGATTCTGTTCCTGATCATCCTGGTAGTGGGCACTGCCGTGTACTGGGTCAGCCATCAGTAAACCCGCGTGGCCGGGCCCTGATCCGCTGATTGTCGGACGACACGTTAATTAACCGCAATGTGCCAGCCAGTGGCCGGCTATAATGCGCGGCTAATTTTCGGGGCTCGGTTGTTTAATGTTCAGGTTCGTGTGGGGGATTTTACTGACGCTTTGCGCGGTCTTCGGACCCGGCGCGCAAGCGGCGTCGGTGGTATTCCTCAATCCGGGAACCACCATGGAAGTGTTCTGGGTCAGCTACAGCCAATTCATGCAGGCGGCCGCTCGCGACCTGGGCATGGACCTGCAGGTCCGTTATTCCGAGCGCGTGGCGCAATCCACCATCGAGCAGGCACGCGAAGTGCTGCTGGGCCCCAACCGCCCGGATTACCTGGTGTTCGTCAACGAACAGTATGTCGCCCCAGAAATCCTGCGCCTGTCCCAGGGCAGCGGGGTCAAGCTGTTCATGGTCAACAATGCCCTGACCGCCGACCAACTGGCGTTGCTCGGTGACGCGCGGGAAAAATACCCCGACTGGCTCGGTAGCCTGGTGCCCAACGACGAGGAGGGCGGCTACCTGATGCTCAAGGAACTGATCCGCCAACATCCGCCCGTCGCCCCCGGCCAGAAGCTGGAGTTGCTGGCGTTTTCCGGGCTGAAGATCACCCCGTCCGCGCAGTTGCGCGAGAAAGGCATGCAACGTGCGCTGCGTGAGCATCCCGAGGTGCAATTGCGACAGATGGTCTATGGCGCCTGGAAGCGCGAGCGCGCCCATGAGCAGGCGGCACAACTGTTCAAGCGTTACCCCGGGGTATCGCTGGTCTGGGCCGCCAATGACGAGATGGCCTTCGGCGCCATGCAGGCTTACGAGGAGGTCGGTGGGCAACCGGGCAAGGGCGTCTTGTTCAGCGCGGTGAATACCTCGCCGGCGGCGTTGCAGGCGTTGCTGGACGGGCGCTTGAGCGTGTTGGTAGGCGGCCATTTCAGCCTCGGCGGCTGGGCCCTGGTGCAGTTGCATGACTATGACCAGGGTGTGGCCGTCGAACAGTACGGCGGGCGCGACCGGCAAATACCACTGTTGCAACTGATCGACCGCAACCAGGCCCGGCGCATGCTGGCGCTGCGCGACAGCCAGGGCTACGGAGTGAATTTCCGCAGCCTGTCGGCCAAGGGCCGTCCAACCAGTTACCGCTATCCGTTCAGCCTGCAGACCCTGATGCGCTGAGCCGCTCGCTAGACCCCGGCCAGATGCACCACCAACTTGACGATGGCAAACAGGGTCAGGGCAAACACCGCCGTGAATATGATCCCCAGCAGCACAAAATGACTCGGCTTGCCGTGGGTAAAGTCGCGGGCGCGGTTCTTCCCGCTTTGTACGCCAAAGGCCGCCGCCATCACGCTGTGGAGCATCTGCCAGAAGCTGGGGGGCTTGTTGTCGATTGGATCGTCCATAAATCCCTCGTCACCGGTGGGTGTCAGCCAAGCATAGTCAAACTTCCCGAGGGCGGGGCACCCATTGCCCCGCCCTCGCGAGGGCGCAAGGGGCCTCAGAACTGTTCGGCGCTGAGGTCGAACAACGGCTGGCTGCCAGCACGAATCGCTTGCTCCAGGCCCAACACCCGTGGCAGCAGGCGCTGCATGTAGAACTTGGCGGTGGCCAGTTTTGCGCCGTAGAACCCGGGGTCGTCCTGCAGCTTGTGTTTCGCCACCTGGGCCATGCGTGCCCAGAGCCAGGCGTAGGCGACATAGCCGAACAGGTGCAGGTACTCCACCGAGGCCGCGCCGATTTCGTTGCGATTGTTCGCGGCCTGGTCTTCCAGCCAGTCGCTGAGGTCTTCCAGGCGTTGCACCGCCTCGATCAATTGCGTGCGGTAGGGCGCATCCGGTTGTTGGGCGAACTGGTGGATTTCCCCGGTGAACAGGCGCAACGTCACGCCGCCGTCAGCCAGCACCTTGCGCCCCAGCAGGTCCAGGGCCTGGATGCCATTGGTGCCTTCGTAGATCTGCGCGATGCGCACGTCTCGCACCAGTTGCTCCTGGCCCCACTCCCGGATGTAGCCATGGCCGCCGAACACTTGCTGGCCGTGGATGCAGCTTTCCAGGCCGGTGTCGGTGAAGAACGCCTTGGCCACTGGCGTCAGCAGGGCCACCAGGGCCTGGGCGCGGTCCTGCTCGGCAGGGTCGGGGGAGAACTTCGCCAGGTCCAGCTGTTGCCCGACGTAACTGGCGAACGCCCGGCCGCCCTCGGTCATGGCCTTGATGCTCAGCAGCATGCGCCGCACATCGGGGTGGACGATGATCGGATCGGCGACCTGCGCCGGAGCACTGGCCCCGTTGGCTGCCCGACCCTGCAGGCGGTCACGGGCGTAGGCCACGGCGTTCTGGTACGAGGCTGCGGCGCAGCCGATGCCCTGGATGCCGACGGACAGGCGCTCGTAGTTCATCATGGTGAACATCGCCGCCAACCCCTTGTTGGCTTCGCCCACCAGCCAGGCGCTGGCGCCGTCGAAGTTGATCACGCAGGTGGCCGAGGCCTTGATACCCATCTTGTGTTCGATCGAACCACAGCTCACCGCGTTGGCCGCGCCGAGGGAACCGTCCGGGTTGACCAGCACCTTGGGCACCACAAACAGCGAGAGACCCTTGGGACCGGGCGGCGCATCCGGCAGCTTGGCCAGGACCAGGTGGATGATATTTTCGGTCAGGTCCTGGTCGCCTCCGGTGATGAAGATCTTGCTGCCGCTGATCCGATAGCTGCCATCGGCCTGGGGTTCGGCGCGGCTGCGGACAATCCCCAGGTCGGTGCCGGCATGGGCTTCGGTCAGGCACATGGAGCCGGCCCAGCGGCCTTCATACATGGGCGGCAGGTAGAGGCGTTTGAGGGCGTCGCTGGCGTGGGCGTCCAGGGCCAGGCAGGCTCCGGAACTCAGGGCGCTGTACAGGGCGAAGCTTGAGTTGGCAGCGTAGAGCATTTCCTCGAACTGCACGGCGAGCATCTTGGGCATGCCCATGCCGCCGAAATCGGGATTGCCGGACAGGCCGACCCAGCCGCCTTCGATGTAGGTGGCATAGGCCTGCTGGAAACCCTCGGGAGTGCTGACCAGGCCGTCGTGCCACTGGGCACCCTGTTCGTCGCCACTGCGATTCAATGGGGCGATCAGTTGGCCGGTGACTTTGGCGGCCTCCTCGAGAATGGCATCGGCGGTGGCGGCGTCGACCGTCTCGGCCAAAGCCGGCAGGCGCGCCCACAAGGCCTGGGCGTCGAACACTTCATGCAGGACAAAGCGCATGTCGCGCAACGGGGCGTTGAATTCGGGCATTACGTGAACCTCAATGGGACTGTGGGCACGGCGAGGTCTACACCCCGCCGCCGGACGGTTGGACCACACGCCTGGTTTACAGGGCCTGGGCCCGCTCGCGCAGGAGGTACTTCTGGATCTTGCCGGTGGAGGTCTTCGGCAGCAGGGTGAAGACCACGCTGCGCGGCACCTTGAAACCGGCCAGGTGGTCGCGGCAGAAAGCGATGATGTCGGCCTCGCTGACGTCCTGGTGATCGGCCTTCAGGGTGATAAAGGCGCAGGGGGTTTCTCCCCACTTCTCATCGGGACGGGCGACCACCGCCGCTTCCAGCACGCCGGGGTGGCGATACAACACACCTTCGAGTTCGATGGTGGAAATGTTCTCGCCGCCGGAAATGATGATGTCCTTGAGCCGGTCCTTGATCTCGATGTAGCCGTCCGGATGACACACCGCCAGGTCGCCAGTGTGGAACCAGCCGCCCGCGAACGCCTCGGCGGTGGCGGTAGGGTTCTTCAGGTAGCCCTTCATCACGGTGTTGCCGCGCATGAAGACTTCGCCGATGGTCTGGCCGTCGCGCGGAGTGGGCGCCAGGGTCCGCGAGTCGCCGACCATCACGCCCTCCAGCGTCGGGTAACGCACCCCCTGGCGGGACTTGATCTGGGCCCGTTCATCCAGGGCCAGTTCGTCCCATTCGGCGTGCCAGGCGCACAGCGTCACCGGGCCATAGGTTTCGGTCAGGCCATAGACATGAGTGACCTTGATGCCCATTTCTTCCACGGCGCCAATCACCTTGGCCGGCGGTGCGGCACCCGCGACCATGGCGTTGACCGGGTGATCGATGGCCGCCTTCGCCGACTCTGGCATGTTGACCAACGCGTTGAGCACGATGGGCGCGCCGCACAGGTGCGTGACCTGGTGCTCGCGGATCAGGTTGAGGATGCGCTGCGGATCGACCCGGCGCAGGAACACATGCACACCGGCCAGTGCGGTGATGGTCCAGGGATAGCACCAACCGTTGCAATGGAACATCGGCAGGGTCCAGAGGTACACCGGGTGGTTGCCGATGGACCAGGTCATCTGGTTGCCCAGGGAGTTCAGGTAAGCCCCTCGATGGTGGTACACCACGCCCTTGGGATTGCCGGTGGTGCCGGAGGTGTAGTTCAGCGAAATGGCCTGCCATTCGTCCGCCGGCCACTGCCAGGCAAAGTCCGGGTCGCCTTCGGCCAGCAGCGCTTCATAGTCCAGCTCGCTGACAGCCTCGCCTTCGCCGTACTCCGGATCGTTGACATCGATCACCAGCGGCGGGTGATCGAGCATCCCCAGCGCCGCGTGGATCACCCCGTGGAATTCACGGTCGGTGATCAGTACACGGGCTTCGCCATGCTGGAGCATGAAGGCGATGGCTTCGGCATCCAGGCGCACGTTGAGCGGGTTGAGCACGGCGCCAATCATCGGCACGCCGAAATGCACTTCGAGCATCTCGGGAATGTTCGGCAGCATCACCGCCACCGTATCGCCCTGGCCTATTCCGCGCCCGGCCAGAGCCGAAGCCAGGCAGCGGCAACGATCGTAGGTCTGCTTCCAGGTACGGCGCAGCGAGCCGTGGATCACAGCGGGGTAGTGGGGGTAGATGCTGGCAGTGCGCTCGATGAAACTCAGGGGCGACAAGGCGATGTGATTGACCGGGACAGGGCTGAGCCCTTGTTCATAAATCGACATGACGGATTCTCGGTGGCTGATTGTTAGCTCTACGGACGACCCTGGGCGCGGTGGCCGGGATCGTCTCTTGGGTCCGGTAGACTTTATATAACATTCGTCGATCTATATGGAAGTTAAACCTAAGCACTATAGTATATGTACTATATTTGTTTCATCCAAAGCCATGGCCGGTATATGCTGGGCGCCCCGGATGAAGTAGACCTGCAATGACCCACGTTCCCGTTCGATTGCACAGCTGGTTGCGCCTGCAGCGCGAAGGCGTGCCCCTGGCAACGCGGGCCGACGCCTTGTGCCGTGCATTGCAGGACTGCCCCGAAGTGCGCCGGGCGTTTTATTTGCGCTGGCAACCGCAGGCGCGCCTTTATAGCCATGCCGGTGCTGCCCGGCATTTTCCGCCGGGGCAGGGCGATCCGGCGCTGGCCAGCGATCAGCGATTGCTCGATCAACTGCAGCAAGTGGGGCGCCTGGACCTGGCCCAGGTGCGCCAGCTCGATTGCTGGCTGGCCGGACGCCTGCGCCGGGCCGCCATTCGCCATGGCCAGGTGTTCGAGCTGGCTTTGCAGGCAGGGCAGCCGGGGCTGTTGCTGATTGAAGTGTGCGAGGGTGTCAGCCTCGATTGGCTGGGCTGGGTCCATGACCTGTTGACGACCCTGCTGCACAGCGCCAATGGCACGCTGCGCGCGTCACCGCTGTTGGGTCACGATCCGCAACCGAGCCTGCTGCTCGATGCCCAGGGCCGGACGCTGGAATGCAACGCCGCGCTGTTGGCCTTGCTCGGGGACAAGCCGCTGGCTGAGGTGCCGGGTTTGTTGCCAGTCAATCATCGCGAACTGGTGCGCGCTTGCCTGGAGCAGCAACGCGCCATCGACGGGGTCGAGGCCCAGTGCCAGGCACAGATCCTGATCTGGACTTTTATCCCCGACCCACAGGATGAGCGGGTGCTCGCCCGTTGTCGCGACGCCACCACCCAGGTGCTGGCCGCACGCGAAGCGGCCACGGCCCGTCGGCTTTATCGCTTGATCATCGAGAACACCACCGACCTGATATCCCGGCACACCCCGGACGGGCGCTTTCTCGACGCCTCGCCGGCGTCCTGGACCCTGCTGGGCTACTGGCCGGAGCAATTGCGTGGGCGTCTGGCCCGCAGCCTGTTCCATGAACATGACCTGCACAGCCTGGTGCAGCGGGCGCGGGATGCGCTGGAGCAAGACGGTTATCACACCATGACTTACCGCATCCGCCACTGTGACGGCCATTACCTGTGGTTCGAAACCGCGAGCCGGGCGATCCGTGAAACCTACACCGGGGCGGTGGTCGAGGTGGTCAGCGTGTCCCGGGACATCACCGCCCGGGTCCAGGCCGAGGAGAACAAGCGGCGCCTGGCCGAGGTGGTCGAGGTCAATACCGATCCGGTGTTGTTCATCGACCCGCAGGGCCAGGTGACCTACCTCAATCCGGCGGCCCGGCGCCTGCTCGGGATCGCCGACGGACAACCGTTGCCGGAGCTGGCCGCGCTGTTTGCCAGTGACGACCTGGCGCGATTGCAGCGTGACGGCTGGAGCAGCGCTGAGCGCGATGGCGTGTGGAGCGGCGACGCGCGCCTGCAACCCTTGGCTGGCGCCAGTTCGGTGCCAGTGTCGCTGGTGCTGCTGGCCCACCGTTCGGCCGGGGGCGAGCGTTACTACTCGCTGGTGGCGCGGGACATGACCGAACGGGAATTGCGCGAAGCCCAGCAGCGTCGCCATCAGGACGAACTGGCGCACACTGCGCGGGTGGTGACGCTGGGCGAACTGGCCTCCGGGATTGCCCACGAGATCAATCAACCGCTGGCGGCGGTGGTCAATTATGCCAATGCCAGCCAGCGCTATTTGCAGAGCCTGGAGAGCAATCCGCAGGCCGCGGAAAAAGTCGCCCAGGGCCTGCAACGCATCACCCATCACGCCACCCACGCCTCGCAGGTGATCAGCCGCCTGCGGGCATTCCTGCGCAAGGGTCAGCGGCGCATGCAGGCCCTGGATTTTGCCGAGGTGGCCCGCGGCGCCGTGCGTTTGTGCGCCTGGGAAGCGAGCAATTGGCAAGTGACAATCGAGGATCGCCTGCCGGATAATCTGCCGCCCGTGTATGCCGACCGGGTGTTGCTGGAACAGGTGTTGCTCAATCTGTTGCGCAATGCCATCGATGCCAACCGCGAGCGCCATCCCGGCCAGCCTTCGCTGATCCTGATGGCGGCGCAGCAGGGCAGCGCGGGCAACGTCGAGATCACGGTGCATGACCAGGGGCCGGGTGTCAGCGAGTCGCAACTGGCGCAGATGTTCACTCCGTTCTACACCAGCAAGGCCGACGGGCTGGGCCTCGGCCTGTCCATGAGTCGCAGCATCATCGAAGGTTTTGGTGGCGAGCTTGAGGCTCGGCGCCAGGCCGTCGGCTTGCTGATGAGCTGCCGCTTGCCGCTGGCCGGCCCAACCAGACAACCTCAGGAATAACGTAATGGCGGGTGCGACAGAACACGTGGTGTATGTGGTCGACGATGACCAGGGCATGCTCGACTCAACGGTCTGGCTGCTCGAATCGGTGGGGCTCAAGGCCTTGCCGTTTACCAGTGGGGTCGAGTTTCTCAATGCCTGCGATGCCAGCCTCGATGCTTGCGTCTTGCTCGACGTGCGCATGCCCGGCATGGGTGGCTTGAACGTGCAGGAGGAGATGCGCCAGCGCGAGCTGAACCTGCCGATCATTTTTGTCAGCGGCCACGCCGATGTGCCGATTGTGGTGCGCGCCTTCAAGGCCGGGGCCCATGACTTCATCGAAAAGCCCTACAACGAGCAGTTGCTGCTGGACAGTGTGCAACAGGCGCTGAGCAATGGCGCTGCGGGCCGCTCCGGCAACCAGGGGCACCAGGCCTTGCAGGCGCGCCTGCAGACGTTGACCCCACGGGAGCGCGATGTGTTGTTGCCGTTGGTACAGGGTTACACCACCCGAGAGATTGCCGAGCAATTGGGGGTGAGTGCCAAGACTGTCGACTTGTATCGTTCGCGGGTGATGAAACGGATGTTGGCGCAGACTTTGCCGGATTTGGTGGGGATGGCTATTGCTGCGGGGTTGGTTGATCCGCTGCGGTTGCGGTGATTTTTTTTGGGGGGGAGGGTGGGTACATATCCGTTGCTGCGGTAACGGCGGCTTAGGGTTTCGCCCTTACGGCGAGGCACTTTTGTCAAACGACACAAAAGTACCCAAAAAGTCTTGCCCCAGCGTT
>Ga0247812_10001692_pt1 | contig 12461 bp, 8 predicted proteins | sample UWRJL149409B1_FD_178011 | JGI IMG/M metagenome (GOLD analysis project Ga0247812, IMG submission 178011) | Plant litter microbial communities from Arlington Agricultural Research Station in Wisconsin, United States - UWRJ-L149-409B-1 | ecosystem: Environmental > Terrestrial > Plant litter >...
ACATTTGCTACCCTGAATGCATAATCTCTTCTAAGCTTGGCCAGTTTCCCAAGCTTCTCGTAGTCCTTTTCGACAAACTTTGCAAGGGTCCGTATCCGTCCTGCTGAGTTTGCGGGTAAAGATCGCAGTAGCGACGAGAATATTCCAAGAAGATGTTCATTTGCTTGGCCATCATGGTTTTTCATGAACAATCCAAATACCACCTTAAGACCAGCAACCACAACTAATTTTTCGCAAGCCTCTGCGCCTGATTGTCCACCAAGTGCATGGTCTGTAAGTCGTAATGCTCGAGACTTACTCATTTTGCCTTCTTTGATCATGAGCAATGCTAGTTCTATACCTTCAGCCTCAACAAACTTCTGTTTGCCTCCTGGCTCGTCGACCACACATGTCAAACAGTCGAACACGTTCTCTACAAACTCTTCTTCCTCCGTTCCTTTAGTTGGGTCTCGCTTTCGGTATGGCGCCAGTAGTTGTAGAAGAAGATCTACCCCATCTAATTCGCATAGTTTCTTTCGGTTGATAGGGGAAGACTGTAACAAAATAGCAAGTACTTCGGCGGCGTATTGTTTATTTTGACCAATTCTAGATTCTCTCTTCTGCATCCGCCCGAGTAACCACTTCAAGACGCTTGTTTCCTGGCCGATCTTCTCAGCAATCGACGCCCTGGATGCCAAGTTCTCCAAAACACTCAGAGCGTGGTAGACACCATTTCTGTCGGATTCATTCCCCTCATCAAATCGGGAAAAATTCGAAACGAGTAGGTCTAGCAAATCAGCTTCTATCATTGCGTCCACAATTTCATCCCACTGCACTTGCTTGGCTTCAACATCTTCATCTGTGAGCTCGCTGATAATCTCAATTGCATCAATTGCAATGTCTGTATTCTCATGTGCCAACAGGCCAACCAAACTTCCTACACAGCCCAGTTTTGCAAACTCGCCGTAAAGATCCGAATGTTCTGTCAGGATAGATAATGCTTTAATGTCTGCATCCAAATCCGCTTCACTTCCCATAAACTTTTGTGGATTCCCCTCGAATTTTGCTCTCAGCTCAGAGTTCTTCGTAATCTTCTTCTCAAAATTGAGAGCCAACTTCCGTAACCATGCCGAATCTATCTTTTCAGGTACTATTTCTTCTCCATCCTCACCAGTCATGAAATCTAGAATCTCGTTTTCCTGTTGTGTGATACCACTTTCGAAAAATCGACCTTCTTCGTCGTCTCCAGTATCATCATCCTCATCATCGGGTGGTAGTGAAGGCCCAGCTTCGACATCGTCTTCATATTCTCCTACAACAGTAGAGTGGCCGTTGCTCTTCGCATCCCTGTTTGATGCAAGCTTCGCGGATTTATAGATTTCATTGGGATCTCTGGCTGCGTCTAATTTTCGTTTGTTACTAGGCAGAGCAGGTTTCTGTTATTGCTATTAGCATATGAATAACCACAAGTAATATCTAGGTATATATTACCTTAAATAAATCGTCAATGTCGGACATCTTTTGTTAAATGCTGAGGTGTTGACACCTCTCGTACCTGTCGCACCAGGCTGACGCGATTTGCTATTAGGCCATAAAATTCAGGCAGGGTTCGGTTGAAGTACTTTCGTTAGTTGTGCCAAACAATGCGACGAATAAAAAGTTATCAATGACTCTCCAATGAAGACAAATAATTATTGCAACTTTTCAGAGAAAGATTGAAAGCTTTAGAGTTTTAGAGCTCTGGAGCTACCTTTTGAGAATTGCCCGGTAACTTCCTATTTAAAGGTGTTTTGACTGTTTTCAGATATGTTGCAGCTCAATTATTGGCCTAAAAAGCATTTCCAGTTTTAGTAAAAAGGGTATTACAGTATCGTGGCATGGACGCTTGAACTCATTCGAATTAAATCGAGGGTCCTATTGACGACATATTCCAATGCAAGATACTGGCTCACTGGACTGATACGTGATGCATCTTGGTTCTAAACTTACAGCGAACCGAACGGCCCCGGCCTAGTCTAGTTTACACGTGACAGCTAGCTCTAACCTGCTCCCCTTTATTATCCCTCTTTCCTCTGACCAAAGTCGAATTATAACACAAGAATGAAACACAAATATGGCTGAGAATATAACAGAGTCTGGGGGCTTCCTGCCTCCTTCGCTACCATCCCCTGCCCCGAGTGGCGTATCCCAAAGCTCGTCTTTATCTAATCTTCCTCATCCTCGCTCTCACCCTTTGAGATCAGGCTCAGCCAAGGAAGAGACTACAAGACGTTACATTGAGACCAGATTACAGCATGTCGAGAGGCGCTATGCTAGAAAGTTTATACCCCCACAAAACGGGTTGGTCCAAGGTTATGTTAGTATGACTGAGGTTAGCAAGGATTTGGGTGAAGTGGTCGACGTCTTATGGCTTTCTGGAACCCGTTCGTCTCTTTTCTTTGGATATACTCCATGTTCCTGATTTTGCTGACACGTAGTAATAGCTAGCTTACAAGTTCCATACCTTCTGACTATCGCTCTAAGTGTGGCTTCATATCTACCTAGTTTTCCAGCAGCCCCGAAGGCGACCTTGAAGCTATTGAAGAAGCTTGATCATGCGTTTTCAAGCTTGTTAAAAGGTGAAGATAGCATTACCGGCGATATCTTACCAGGCTTTGAATCCGGAAGTAAAAAAGTAATGAGTAGAACCGATATGGTAAGGGTCAACAGCTTGGTCCAGAGCACCCGAGTAATTGTGGTGGAAGCTATGAGTAAGGAGATTGAAGACGAGCCCCGATCACCTTCCTCGGAGCATAGCGATACCGACATGGACGAAATTTACGGTGATATCGAAAAGTATGTAGATGAGGATGACATGGGCATCGCCACGGTTTACGCGGACACAATTACGGTATTGGGAGATTTACTGCAGACTGGAGTTTTACCCGGCTCTGGATCGGGGCACAGGTGAGCCAGCTGCTGCAATCAAATATCGTCAGAATATTTCAGATTTGTTATAGCATTTCAAGTTCTTGTCTACCATGATACTTTTGAGCAGATGTGTCATTTCGCCACATTAAATATGTGAGACCGTAATATAATAAGACCTGGAACTTGACAAGCCACTCACTTATCGCTGCTATCAGGTTTTTTCAATGGTTGCTTTCTTTAGGGACAATAGGGAACATTTGGGTCGTGGCACCAGAAAAGGATAAACTAATGAGAAAACCAGCAGCGTTCTCCGCTTTCCTCAAATTACTAATTCTAAAGCAGTCCGGTCAAGTCCAAACCCCTCAGTCTAATGAAGAACGCTTATTATTTTCTCAATCTCTTTAAATAGTCGAACAGCGAACCTTAAGTGAGCATGAACCATGTTCTGATTATCGAAACATGTCCAAGGGTGTTGCCCGAAAACTATATGGAGGCAAAGATGTCAAATATACACACATCGTCATCTATTGTTTCAGAAAGATCAGCACCGTATATGGGTACACTGTTTCATAAAGCTATGTGGCAGAGACAACAGAAAATGGCTAGGCCCTTTCAATGTCGTCCGTCCATCTTTGGGTAAAAGTAACCAAAAACTTGCAAGTTCAGACCCCTCTATAAATTTACGAAGATCATCAGTAATACGTTTGATTCATAAGGCAGTTAGCTAGCTCTCAACCCATGGCGTGCGCAAGGTGTTTCAAACAGAAGATAGACCTATTCTTACCTCTCAACTCCCCCAGATACACGCAAACACCTCCACCATTGTAAATCAAGACAATCACCACGCTCTAGCTTTAACTACACAGCTAAATTTGGAACTCAGCACGGAACACGTTCGGCAATTTTCAACGGCTAAATTCTGCGCTTGATTTATCCGGATTCTCCATAGGTAACTCTACCTTCGAATCAAGCCGGTCTGGGGGTCCTGCTAAGCGTGCGAAAATCAACAAGAACCCAAACATTCCAAACAGATACACCGACAGACACACCGTTCAAATGAATAACAACCGGCTCAAAATAAAAGCCGCCGCCTAATCGCTCGATCTCTACTACAGAGTTGAACAGCCTTTTTAGTCCACATCGAGCCAATATAGGTTTGGAAATCTCATTGATTGCATCGATTAAAGAGGGGACCCATTCTACACGACAATCAGTGATGAAACATACAGCCGCACTCCTAACTCAAGGCTCCCAACCGAATGTTCAGCTGCCTGGAGACGCTTTAGTTAAGTCCTCGTCAATTGGTGACTTGGTAAATCGGTCGAATGTCGCTCCTCTCCCTGCTGCTATCAAAAATCCTGTAGTGATTCCACTCGAAACTACTCGAAACTCGGCTCAGCATGTAGCAACTGATAACTGTTTCCTGTTCTCTCGAACACCAATGACAGCCAGGAGAAATAATAGAGGCTATGTAGAAACTATGGAAGGTTTCAAGGCGCCAATGTTAAGATTTAGTACACTGAACCTTCAATTCTCAGGACCTCACTCGAGTATGACAATCATGAAACAACTTAGAACCTCCACGGGACGCTTAAAGGATGTCCGAAACCATTGAAAAAGTCTCCAAAATCTGCTATAACCATTCCACTGCTGCAGCACGTTTCCACTCTGGTTATACCCGAAGCCTAGAGCAAGGTACGGACACCAGGGAGTTCAAAGGTTCAGATAACAGCATTGGATAATATGCCTGTCTTCGATCCCTCATTGCAAACTGTACAATGGAAGCCTAATATGTTGTGCCATAGCTCTGCTCGTACTTATGCCCGTGAAGCTTGGTCGCCAGATACCAGAATTGACGAAAACTCTGCCCATACTATTAGAGCAACTGAAAAGGAAGAATCCGGTTCTTTCAGAGCCATTGGTGTACTAATGGGTGTAATATATATTGTTGGTCTTTAGTGAGCTAGTTGGGATGGGGTACTAATATAGTAGTAGATCAAGGATAGAGTGAAAGGATTAGTGAGACAGGGTGTGTTGTAAGATCACTGAGTAAGATCACTAAGCCTTATATCTAGGGTAACTACTGTCTTTTGTGATATTTATTTGCCCCAAAGGGTTCAGATTCACTAGTACAGATATAATTTATTTGCACTATCCGTGGGACCAAATTTAAGACTTAAAAAGAGACTCTGGAGCTTGCTAATCATGCTAAATGAATAGCAAGCATCAACGTTCAAGAACTAAATAACAATACAGATGCAGGACTTCTGCCAGTCGAGAGCACAAATTTTGGATTGATCACGCTCCTAGAGCATCATCTTGGTCTCGGTCTATAATTGTCATCCTCACGATGGCTTCCACCACGATCCCGCTGATCATACCCCCTATCACCTCTCTTCTCCCGATTACCACGACCTCCTGGATAATCTTTTGATTCATCATATCTCTCCTTCTGTGGACTCCGACTCCTCTCTCTCTTCTCAATATCATACTTCTCACCCTGCTTATGTCTCCTCCGCAGATCATCTTCGTCGTACACCATTCCATATTTATCTCTCCTTCCCCCGCCATAATCTCCTGCTTTGTACTGTCTCTTCTTCTCTAACCCACTGACGCCACCGAAACCCCCACCCCCATGCCTGCGTTTAGAGTTCGTGCTGTCCCTCCAGGAATCAGAGAGTCTAGAAACGGACTGCGAGAAATCGACATGGATGCGCTTATCATCAATCAAAACGTCTTTCATTTTGAAGTAAGCCTGCTCGCAAGATGATTGCTCCTCAAATTCAATAAATGCGTATTGAAGACTGTCACCGGTACGTTTATCGCGAATTATCTCGCAGGATAAAATTTTCCCGAAACGAGAAAAGATCATTTCCAAATCTTCATCTGCAAAGTATATTAGCATAATGTTCTGTCAAATACATATGGAGACCAGAAAAACTGACCTGCAGTAACGGGGTTGAGCTTGCATATAAATAGAACGTTCTCAGGAGGCTTAACTTCTGCAAATGGAAGATCCCCAACCATCTCCAGAGTCAGGGCTTGCGCTCTAGCTTCACGTTCTTGTCTCTGCTTCTCAACCGCCTCTGGATCTGCATCCTCTTCGAGTATATCATCATCTCCTATCCGCACTGTAGCCAATTGAGCTTTAGATGGTGCAGGACTCTCTGGAGGTTCGATTAATCCAGGTGGGTCATCATAAGGATCTTCCAATATGATCGTGTGCTTGATGCGAATATCCTGCAGAGGTCGACCTTTCTCATCACAAAACGCTTCGTTTATCTTTTCCAGCGCATCAAACCCCTCCACAACCTTACCAAATATCGCAGCTTTTCCATCCAAATAATCAAGCTCGTCTCCTAATGTTATAAGAAATTGACTGGCTGCTAGACGTTGATCGGGATCTCTTGGGTTGGGCACTGTAGCCATACTGACTGTCCCTCGTTCGGCATGCTTCAGTTTTGGGTGGAAATCTGCCACGAATGTCCTTTTTGCTGGTCCATTAAGATTCCCCCATATTGAGCTTCCTCCGTCACTGTGCTGGGAGAAGGGACCAAGCGGATCGCCAGTCTGAAAGGAGAAGTTCTTTTGAACACTGTGAACCGGGGAGAAGTTGTAGTATTTCGTTTTACACAGCTTCAGAAAGCTAAATCATGGTCGAAGTCTTAGTAACTATGTTTTTAGTTATTTAAAGGCAAGGGGAGCTAGGATGGTACTCACTTTTCGCAAAGCTTGGGGGAATGCTCCACGAGCAGGTCGATAACGATATCACCCGCAGAGGTTTCAAGGATCACACTCATTTTATGAAACGAGTTGATTGTGCTTACACTATGCGATCTAGAATTCTCAATAAGGTTGTATTACTAGTTACCTGTTGCGGTCGTCACTTGTATCGCGCTTAATGCTTGTTGGGACCGAGCTCTTCGCATCACGTGATGTATAGATAGCGTATTTAACCGCGCGCCAATAATTTCGTGCAACTTGATGTGCAAAACACTTGCATTGATTGTATCGAGGTGTTCCACACGCCAAAAGTATGTCATCGATATCTTGCATACAATACACTCTTCTATTTCTAGCTATCATCAAGTCATCATTAAGCCGCCTCAAGCCCACTCTTCTCGTGTGTTGGAAGTTGATATATCCAAGCGCATTGGGCATAGCTCAGAATATATATAAGAACTAAATACAGATTGCTACAGATTCAAATATTAGCCTCAAACCAATCATCTGGCGTGAAAGTTTCAGGGCACAAGTCTTAGAATCTCTATTCGTGAACCTTTTCTGTCCCTCTTAGAATGACAGTGACAGCCAGATTCCTATTCCTTTAAAATGCCCTCTAGTAGCTATCATTTTATGAGTTGTTTCTAGAAAGGCCAGCTGACCCATCAGCTAATCTGATGGCACCGAACTCCAATATCACTGCTATATATATAAAGTACCCTAACATTCTATTCTTCGAAGTGGATCAATCTAACCACTTTCTAATTTAGTTAATATATCTATAGTCATACACATTACTTGAATATACAGCTTTATCTGCGAAAGTTGATGGTTTTGCTATAGGAAACTGCCAAACAGACCACGTCTAAGCATGCCAAGGAATATATTAGGGTCAATAAAAAGATTGGTACAATATAAGTTTATCCCCCTCTATACTAATTTACCTCTCGAATGACTATCTTCAGATGCTGTATAGCAAACAGGAAGATGTTGCGCTGCGCCTTGCTTCGTGTCACAATTGCGCAACCTGTTATCTCCAGACTTTCTCCTACTTAGCGAGTTATGGGGGACACCGGACCTACTACGCAGAGCCTCCTCAGTTTTCATTAGAAAAGTCAACAGCTAATCAAGAAGAGTCTCATAATTGGCTGTCTCTCCGAAATTTGGGGTCTGTAGAGAGAATGACCCTGTCTGCTTTGCAAGAAATAGCAGGTCAAAAAATGCGGGTATTCGTGTACAGGTAGTAAAGAAAGCTGCTGGTTATTGGTTAGTAGTCCATGCCATACGGGAGTCTGCATATTGCGAGAATCTACTCCACAGCAGGTCTCCTTGTCATCCGTAACTAACCGTAGTATCAGTTTCCTTGCTCCGCACCCACGTGCCGACCACAGGTGTTACATGTTTGAAATAGGGGCCAGAATGCTCGGTCTAATATCATGCGTTTCTGGTGTATTAAAGACATCAGGGCGTTCTCCGGGGAACCTTATCCCATACCCCGTAGATATCTCCCGTCTTACCACATTTCATTAGAATCAGTATTTAGTAAGCGTTACACCTTTATGATCCTCAGGCGCTTGTTCTTGCAGTGAATTTCCAGGCTGTTAACGTTACTTTCGAGCAGTCCTACCTGCTACGGCAGCCTCGCCATACTTGCCCTTTAAGCTCATTGTAGGATATGTTGTATGTCAGTACAGTGGTGCACCACACTTATGAGCTCGATAAGGTATTTCATTACACCATGGGTCTTTGCGCACCCAGAGCATTTGCATGACTATGATAGACTGGCTAAGGAGCCATCTATCGATTTAAACAAACCCATCGGCATATCGAACGTGATACCTGTGCAATACTTTAATTCTTCCGATCAGTCTTATACGCTGGGTGCAAGGTTTCTGTGGTGCAACTCTCTGCCTTGTAACAGCCTTTGGTGTGATAACGATAGATTAATATTTCTCTAGTCTAGAATGTTCTTTTACATTTGAACATACAAATTGAATTGCTTGGTGCATCACTCTAATGAATGAGTTAAATTTCTGTGTCCTGCAGAAGTTTTGAAGTTTCTAGCGTAGGATGCTTAGGTTGTTTTTCCATATCAACAAATCGGCTTAAGGTTGGATTGCGGACTTTTGAACCAGAATTATACATTTTACTTAGTTTATTTACATTGGTGCATCCCATTTAAATAGAGCTGTAGCCTCGATTAGACTGGCTTCGTATCCATCGCCCAGATGATCTCGGGTTTGTACTTGAGCAGGGTTGGAGCAGGTCATACAGCATTTGGTTGTACCGTACCTTACAATTAGGACTGAATAGATATCTTGGACTTTAACGCATGTTGTTAGCGTTCTTATTCTAGCCCATTCCATGGCGTTGAGGAGTAATTACAGGTTTTCTTGATGGTATCAGTGTAGTGTGAGAGATAAACTGATGGGGAAAGACTACTTAGGTAGCGTGTTCCCACTATAGAGGTGGCGACATTGATGGTTGCAAGATAATCAAATTCGACAATTTATACTGTTAGATGAAAACTGCCATTAGTAAATTCATTTAGTTCAAGATTTGCAGTATTGTTTGATCTTTATACCTTTTGAATAAGCAGTCACAAACATATCCCTGGCAGTATGGCGTATATAGGTGACAGTGACTACATGCCTGTAACATGTTTTTCATTCCACCTGGTCTTGGATCTTGAGATTAAACTATGGTTTAGTGCAGGATGGCGAATATTCTCAAACTTGTAATCGTTAATACCACAGTACGTTTTGATCTCGTTGGACAGACTACCTATTGAAAATAACTTACTACAAATGTCCTGTTTGCCTTTTTTTATGCTGGCATCCTGTGACGTTATCTGTCACTTCCTGTCCTGGAGTTCATCCTCAAACCACATTTCTCCGAAGCTCAACTTGGGCGTTCACTAGTGAGATTTGGGGAAGGGCCAACGGGAAGATGCATATGGCATCTTGACCTGTCTTTCTGTGTGGGGAAACCTGGCTTGAGGGCTAGAGTATCTACTCCTCCTATGCTCGCCCATTTAGACTTGCATGTCTTTGTTTTGTGATTACCACGTTTCATCAGATTAAAACAGTCTTGAAATCTGACAGTCGGTAATCCAACCAAAGCCCATAGCTTCAGCCACTGTCAAATCAGCTTTTGCTCGGAAACCTTATAGTAGTAGTGGCTGATTGAGTAGAAAAACTCGTGACACTTGATCTGTTTGTACTCTGCTATTTAATATGCAATGATTCTGCAGATCGTGAGTGGAACTACAAGGTAGGGATCACCAGCTTCTGCAGCTATCCGACGTTGCAGGGGCTACAGTATTTGATTGGAGAAGTATCCCCCTAGGAAGGACGGTTTATAGGTCGTACAGATACATATCACTTTTGATGCCATGCAGCCATATTTCACATTGAAAAAAAGGCAAACATGGGAGGAGACCTTCAAGTCACACAGACCCGTCAGCCTTGATTGTTACCCTTTCACCAACGAGCCTTGACATTTTCGGTTGGGCATTTGAACAAAATTTGTGGGCTGTTTCTGATTCAAAAAGAAGCCAAAGGACGTCTATTCCGGAGGGCCTCCTCCGGAGCTTAGTTTTATCTCCTCTTGCCATTTTCCTCAAGTCACCTCAGCCAGATTCTAAGGTATGCTGGCAGCAAGGAATCAAATCAGGACACAATAACTAACGTAGACGCAGATGGGATCCGGTCCGCAATACTATGACGATGACGAGCCTATTTTTCACCGCCGATATACTGGAAGAGGTCAAGGCTATGCTATCAGCCACGATCGTGACCTTCCTCACCATGGCCCATACATCGGTCATCGATCTCACTCACACGATGGACGGAATATTCCTGAACCCGAACCAAGCACTTCCAACGTGAGGAGGAGGATTCCAGTTGCAGTCAGTGGTTTGCTTTCCTTGTCAAGCCTCATATCTAGTCGAGTCAACCATCTGATATATGCATAGTGTGGTCGCTGCAGAAAGCGCAAGATTCGTTGCAGTGGTGATCCCGGAAATGGTGGATCTTGTACCAATTGCAAATCTGCAGGAAATGAGCAGTGTCGATTTTTGAGGGTAAATTTACCTTCTGCTACCCCCTCACAACTATTGACAAGATGAAAATGCAGGTATCATCTCAAGAAGCACCTTTGAAAGGTGAACAAGCTGATACAATATACGACAACTCCTCCGCAGTTACCCGACCCCATCGAGGCGTCAATATCCCAAGTGGACAACAATACTTCGCTGCTCCTACTCCCCTTGGCTTGGATGGATATCCTTATCATCGTCAAAACCCAGTATCTTCTTTTGGATATCCTATTAAGCCATACCCGTTTCAACATCCTTATGGTGAGGTCACCGATGAGCACATCGATTATAGCAGCTCACCTTATCAACTTATGGGGTCGGAACAGCTCGGAATCTCTCCATATGCTTGCGGTTCATCTTCTTCCTCTAGAAATTGGTCTCATGCGATTTCTGTGACACCGCTTCCAAAAGATAATACAATTTACCTCGAACAAGATGGCTTGCTTAACCATCCGCAGTACAATCCAGGCACCTTCCCATTTCGTTCAGCATCAAGCCCAGAATCCAAAAGTCTCTCGCTAAATTCAATTGCTACAGCTTTGCCTACGACATCTGCTGATCCAGATCGAGTTCTTCCATATCCAGCTACTGGACGTCAGATACATGGACCACCACTTCTACGTTCGAGTGAAAGCCACGGTAGTCTGCACTCTCATTCACAGGCAAATCGCAGTATGGATGGCCTCCCATCCTACAATTGCCTGATGAATACAGGTATGATGGGTGGAAGCGTTAAGTCCCTGAGTGATACTACAGTTGCCGAAAACGCATCTTTAGCTGCATCTTATCACACCTTACCTAGCACCTCGGAGTCTTCTCAACAAACAAGCGATTCTTATTCTACTCAAGAGAGGCTATATCCCGTAACAAACAACTCCACCGAGGATTTGCGTTACGTGACCTCCCAAACAACAACTAATAGGAGACAATCGGGGCCTTACTCGGAGATCAATGGCACACTATCATCGCCATCCACTTCTGTACTCTCAAGTGGCCACGAATATGTACCACTATCACGTAGAGCATACTACCCAACTCCACCCATGGCTGTCCCTCAAATGGAAATACAGTCGCAGTCACAGTCCCACCAGTCGCACAATCAATCTGTTCCTACAATTCCAGCAGCTTGATAGCCAGCGCTGATTCTCAAATGATGTAGCCATCTCTTTACAATTTAACTCTTCTCATCACATTACACCAGATCACATTACGTCATATCTTAACGATCAGCACGGTCACATAGGTCAGCGCGTCCTGGTTGGCATGCTTTCTTGCAAACTTGCTTTGACTTTGGGCGAAAAGGCAGATAAAACTACACAGGAAAAAGGAAAAGACGGGAAATTGACTAGGCGTTTTCAATATGCATTCTGTAGGACACTGAATTGTATGTACAACAAACATCGGTATTGTGCTTATGGTTTCCTCTCTATCTGGGGTTATAGGGAGGGGTTGATAATGGTGTAGTGGTATGTAGGCTTTTTCTGGGGATTATGGGGGCTACTTGGGGGAGCTCAATCGAGTTGGCCAGTTCTTTGTGTATTCTTTCTTTTTGTGGGGGATAGGTATTGGAAGACTGTATTTTGAACACAATTGTGACTTCATGGCGTTTCATCTCACTCAAAGCATTGAATATGGGCGTGCCGACTATGTAGCTGAAAGATATCTAAGTTAATGTCTATGTGTTAAACATCAAACACGAGTTGGCTTGATCCCTCGACCTGGTGTCTCGGGGAGAAATGTTTATGTTTGA
>Ga0247812_10001693_pt1 | contig 12458 bp, 24 predicted proteins | sample UWRJL149409B1_FD_178011 | JGI IMG/M metagenome (GOLD analysis project Ga0247812, IMG submission 178011) | Plant litter microbial communities from Arlington Agricultural Research Station in Wisconsin, United States - UWRJ-L149-409B-1 | ecosystem: Environmental > Terrestrial > Plant litter >...
TTACCTCCTGAAAGAAATATCTCTCTTGTATTTTTAGGAAAATACATTGTATGCTTTAATAAAGCAGATCCATCAGAAGATTTTCTTTTGGTTTCTCTTTCTTTATCTATTATAGCCTCATTCTTATCTTTATCTGAAGCTAACATTTCCACTTTAGCTAAATTAGGAGCTTCTTCTTTAGTAAGCCCTAAATGTTCTGCTAAATTAGTTTTTTCTTTTGGATAGGCATAAGACATCCATCCAGGAAGGAAGACACCACATTTCCTATTTTCTTCTGGAACATCCACACAAAGAAAATTATATGTATCTGGATCATCAAAAACAGTTTGAAAATCCTTGAAAGAATCCATATCACCACCAGTACCCATTACAAGAAATGTACCTCTCCAACCATTTGGTGTACTTAATCCTGGAAGTCCTGCTAATAGAGCTTTAAGGAATAATCCTTTACCACCTTCATCTATCACACCTGCAGATGGTGTAAGACCTGCTAATGCTTCTTCATTATTACCATTATCAAAGTTTCTTATAGCAAAACTGCTCCAAGGAATCCTTTGACCTGTCACCTTATCTTTAATACCTAATGTAACTTGCTTCTTCCAATTATCTTCCACTTTAGATTTCATGAAATAATTAGGAAGCTCATTAATACCTAAGTCTATCTTATCTGTAATGATTTTAACATCAGGCTCATTAAGACCACTCACCACCACTTGAGCATTTCTCCAGCATATAGCTTCCCATGCGCAAAATGAAGCCTCTAGTTCACTATTGTGTGTTATAGTAAAATTATCAGTGAGAAAAAGTTTTTCTTTATTTGCCACTGTAATACATGTAGCATAATTTTGTCTAACTTTTTCAATATTTATTATTTTAGTTTTATTTATTTTAGACCAATCTCCTTTAGATATTTTAAATCTTTCTATTTTTCTAGTTAATTTAAAGGGAGCAAAATCAATATACAACTGAAAACAATGTACATTTTTACAAACTTTTTTTATATTATTTTTAGTATAAGAGCCTTCTCTTATACTTCTTTTTAAATTTATCCCCAAGCTTCTACATAGAAAATAAAAATCTTCTGCTAATTCATTTGAAGTGGTTGTAAAAGAACAATCTCCTAATTTAGAAATTGTCCCATCAGTATCCATTAATCCTTTAAGTAATTCTATTCTCTGTTCTATAGAACTGTATAAATATTCTTTAGGAATATGTTTGTTATGAATTAAATTACTTTGTTCAAGTATATTTAATAAAGAATTTTTATCTTTTAATAGTTTATTATTCCCACCTTTTATGCCTGAAGTAATTCTATAAGTTATTCCATCTGGTTTTATTTCTAAATTAAAAGTTTTAGCATATTTTTCTAAGTAATTTACTATTTCATTATCAATAGTAGTTACATCTGGAGATTTAGTAGAACCATCTCCAAGCCACAGTCCTAGAAAATAAGGATCTAATTTCAAATCTTTATGTTCGTATTCTACTGCATTATTATTTGGTATTGAATAATAATACTCATGAGTATATTCTCCTTCTTTGTGGGAATTTTTTCTTAGTTTTTTATACTTAGTTAATAAATCTTTAGTATTTAAAGTTACAAATTTAGTTCCCTTTCTATCTAATTTACTAGTTTTTTTAGTTTCTAAATACCAAAGATGATCTTCACAACAATATAATTTTCTACCATCTAAAAGCGTAACTTCATAAATATCTTTTATACCTTGAGGGAATACTCCTGTAACTTCTGTTAATTTACCATCATGCCCATATATTAGTTGCCCTTCTTTTATATCTTCTATAGCTATTTCACCATCTTTCTGATATAACTTACTACCATGTTCAAGAGCTTTACTAAATCTTCTTGTTCCTGCAGCTATAACACCTTTAGGTCTTATATTTCCATATTCATCTTTCCAGTATTTAGCTTCCCAAATTTTATTAGTGAGTAGCCATTCTGAATCTCTAAAATCAGGCTTCTGTCTAATTCTACCTTTAGTGATGTGATCAGAAATAATAGTCCAGAGATTACAATGCCAATAAAGAAATCCATTTATAAATGTACCATCTATAAAAATTCCTTCTTGACATTTTTTTCTCTCTAATGCCCAAAAAATATTAAACTCCTGACTATCTTCATCAGGAGTTCTTTTATGGTTTATTAATAAATCTTTACTTTCAAATATCATAGATCTTGTTCATCTTCTAAAATACCAGCTATCTTACCACCACCTCTTTTTTCCATTTTTTGTTCTTCTTTTTGTCTAAGTTCATCTACAACAGAAAGCAGTTTTAAATACTTATCCATAGTGTCTTGAATAGACTTTATTTGAGCTTCCTGACTTGCCACCACCATTGGTATCATTCCACCACTTTTTGTCTCTTTAAATGAAATTCTATCTTTAAGCAGATGAATTGGGTTGTTGTCTACATACTGTTTCCAAGAAGCTAGCTGCTCTTCTGCCCAATCTAATTCTGTATTTATATAATTATTTCTAGCTTTTGCCATAAATTATTTTAGTATCCGTATTTTTCAATAACTTTTAGAAATTTATCAATTGACATATTAACAACAATGTCAGAATCACCTAAAAGAAGCAAAGTTTGTTCTCCATTATCAGACTCATCAAACATTTCTATTCTATCCATATTTATCCACACTTCTCTTTCTTGAAGAGGAAGTTCTATATCAATTTCCTCATCTTCATCTTTATTAAGAAGCTGTCTTAGTTTTATTTCTTCCTCAATAGCTTCTTCAAAAGCTTTAACATCAGTGTTTTCTGCCACCATTATAGGAAGTTTTATAAATTTTTTCATTATTCTTTTTATTTACTAAAATATATTTCAATTCCTTGTGATACTAATTTTCCATCTTTATACTCTTTTCCTTCAATAGTTAATATTTTACCATCACTGTTTTTAACAGTGTTATCGAAATTTCTAGCTTGTTCTTCTGTAGCATATTCATGTATACCATATATAAACCCTCTACTAGAATCTTCTTTATCCCAACTTATTTTAAATAAAGTGTCAGCATCTGTCATTGCTTTTATTCTATTATAACTCATTTATTATTCTTTAAATACTCTTTAAATTTCAATATATCTTCATCATCTTCTGGAAGCCTAGAAGTTTTAGCTCTAGTTTGAAGAGAATAATAATCTGCAACTTCTTGAGAAACATCTTCTAATTTTATTTCCAGATCTTCCTGAACAATATTAGCAAGTGTGTAAAAACTCATATTAAGAGCCTTAAGACTCTCTACTTTTAGTCCATAGTTTAGTTGCTGATCTTTTGTCAAGCTCTTTAAATCCACCTTAGTAATTATATTTCCTATTTCTTTAGTAGCTTCTGTAAGCTCTGAAAAAACCTTATTAAGTCTATCTATAATCTTACTCTCCATGTTCTTGTATAAATTCTAGTTGATAGTCTTCTTCTAACAAATCCTTAACATCTTCAATCTTTCCCATAAGTTCATTCTCAGTCCAAAAATATGGATGCTTAGTTTCTCCTATTGGTGAAATTAGTGTTGATAGGATTTCTCCAAGAGGTATCCTTGGATAGAGTTCAAATACTTCACACAATGCATTAATTGCCAATGCTCTTTTTTGATATTCACTCTTTTTCATTTTATTGTTGATTTATTTTATTTATTATAATTGTAATTTCTGTAAAAGAATTTATAACATCTTCTTTTAGTTGTTTTAGTCTTTTATTATTTAGTGTTGTATTTTCTGCACCTTGAATTTCTCTAATAAGAATATCTTCTATAAATTCATTGAATTTTAATTCTTTAACTAGATAATCAAATATTTCACCTTCTCTAGTTTTATATGTAAGAGAAGCTGGAATTATTAATTCTTCTCTTCCCTCTGTTCTATTAGTTAGAATAACGCCTTTAATTCCTTTAAATATTGATTTTATTTTGCTTTCCATTTTAATTCTAATTTTTGTTCTGGATGTTCTAGATTCCAATTTTCAATTCCACAATTACTAGCTAGTGATGCTGTCTTCTTAACAAGGGGGCAAGAACATATTCCACAAAATTCATCACTCCTATCTGTTTTAAAATCTTCTTTGAACATCTCTTTATAAAGAGCATCATTATTTCTCAAATTAAAGCTATTAAAAGGACATTCAGAGCATATAGCACGCCTAGTTATTATAATAGCTTCATCTTCCTTAGAAAGGCTGCCATGCTCTAATTTAGCATCATTAATCCAACCTTCTATAATTTTATCTGCATTAGTAAAAAACTTTGGTACCAGCTTAAGGTATTCTAAATATTTATTCATATCTCTTCTTTATTTTTTCTGGAGTTCCTTTTTTAATAAAATCCTCATTCATTTGCTTTATTTGCTTTATGTGTTTATGTCTAAGCTTATCTATTTGCTTCCACACTATTCCTAAAGCTTTTATATGTGCTCCCTGTATTTGCCCCATCATTGTGCCATCATTAGGAAGTTTTTCTGGGAATCTCTCTTGATTCCATCTTATTTTCTTTAATAAATCCCAAATAAGCTTCTTTCCTTTTAAATAAGGCATTTCAAAATATCCAAGCTTTGAGCATTTTATAACAGGATATTCAGAAGTTATTAAAAGTTTACGCCATTGTTTCCAATATTCATAATTAATAGCTTCTATAATGTCTTCTCTCTTTACACCCCCAATATCTTCTTTTACAGGATTTTTCTCATGAAAGAGAATAGCTCTATTTATATGCACTTGACTTCCTATCATTTTCTTACAACAATTTGAAACTTAACAGCATCTAAATCTTTCTGGAAAAAATCAAAATCAGAAATAAGCTCTTCTCCTTTTGTAGTTCTTATAACAATTCCATATTTTCTAAACTTAGAAATCAAATTAGCTACAGCACTTCTAGTTTTAAAGAGCTTATTATCCACAAGTTCTTCTCTAGTAATGGTGTTAAATCCTTTAATAACTAAATATGTTAATGCAAACACTTCTGTTTCTGATAGAGAAATATTTTTAGTCACCATAATAAGCTTGACAATAGTTTTTACCATCTCAAATTCATTATTTGTCTTATGTTCTTTTATATTTATTAATATTCCATTCATTGTTGGTTGAATATAACATTTTAACTTTAATTTTCAAAACTTTTTGTTAAATTTCTTTTAATTTTAACAATACTTAACTACACTCTATGAGGAATTTCATCTATATTATCATCTCTAGTAAAAAATCCTGGAAATAATAATGTAAGTTCATCATAATAAGGAATTAGTTCTTCCTCTGGAACAAATACTAAATTTCCTTCTCTAGATTCAAATGGAAGATCTTTACTAATAAGCCATTCTCTAAAATCCATTATTTAATTTTATCAATATATAATTCTAAACTACTTATTACAGATTTTAAAGAATCTTCTATTAGAGCATCACTATTTTCGTACATAACCCCCTTTAGTTTACCAGGATTTTCATAATCTATTCTTGTTAGAATATAATATAATTTCATTCTAATATCTTCTAACTCAGGTGTATAATATTCTTCTTTCATATTAATATTTAATTAATCACATTTAATTTCTACTAGACACAAGAAGCCCTTGGACTTTTGCACTCTTAAATTTAGAATTTCATACTACTAGGCGTCTTACTTATAACCAAAAGACTTTTAAAGTCTAATGCCCTCTTCTGTCCACTTATTGTTCTCTGCTTTTAAAGAGAATGAGAGCCCCTATTTCTTATTTCTAAACCATTTTTGCTACTATTGGAGAAAACCTCTTCTCTATTTGAGAATACTAATCCAACTTCTACACTACTTTTACTTATAGCGGGTAATTCAAAATAATTTAAGCAATTATTTTTCATTGTAACAGGGTAAATATAATAAATTAAATTGAAACTTCCAAATTTTTAACTATTTTTAACAAGATATTTTATAGCTTTTTTCATAACTTCCACATTATCAGCAAAATGCCCAAGCCCATGATTACATCTATCACATAAAATTCCTCTTATTTTTCCACTTTTATGGCAATGATCTACTGACAGGGATCTTTTAGATCTAGACTCATGTAATCCACATAAGGCACAACAATAATTTTGAGATTTTAATATTTCAGTGTATTCTGTTAAAGTTATCCCATAAGCACTTATTAAATAAGCATTTCTTAAATATTCTTTACTGCCTAATATAAAGTTTGGATACAACAATTCCCTATTCTTTGGTAATTTTTTAAGTACTTTTCTTTCAGGAATATCATTTAGCTTTCTTTGTTCTCTTTGAGAAGCTTTAATTTTTCTAATTTCCATAACAGGTAAACTATCTCTTTTCTTTCTTGACATATTTTTTGTTTTGTTTAAATATAAGTATTTTAATTGAAATTAACAAATTCTTAACTGAATTCAGTTAAATTGGTTAAAATTTTTTAATTTTTTTTTGAAAAATTGATGTGTGTTTTAATGAAAGAACCCAGGCCGTGGAGTGACCCCTACCTAAATTTGAGGATGGGGGTAGTGCCCCTATTCATTTATTAACAATTAAATCATCTTTATGAAAAAGATTTCTCTCAGAGCTTTGGTGCTGTCAAGGCTTGTTACATCATTCTCTAAGCTTAGGAAGAATGCATCTGGTTACTATTATGTCACACTGCTGCATGGTAGCAAGTCTCAGAATGTCTATCTATCTAAGACATCAACTGCTATACTAAATGCTGAAGGTGATATGGAAGGCAAACCTGTGCCAAGCAACCTCATGAAACATGCTGAAGTCATTGAGACTATGAATGATAAGAAAGAAGTGCGCTTCAAGCTCTCATTCTCTGCAGGTGGTGATTACACATCATCATCAGAACTCTCTGAACTCTTTGGTGTTCAGGAAGAAGTGGGTGAGTTTAACCTTGCTGGATTTACAGCAGAGTTTACAGCTCAAGCAGCTCCAGAAGAAAAACCAGAGCCTGCTAATGGTGGTGCTTCAGTAGCTTAAGAAATATAGAGAGATAGGTCTTATAGATTTATCTCTCTATTCTTATTAACAATTAAATCAATTATATGAATATATCATCAGAATATCTACCTAATCCATTTAATAAAGATAAAGTGATAGGTAATCACATTATACATATAGAGATAATGTGTGAAACTGAAGAAGATGCTATTCAATTAGCTATTCTAAAGCTACAAGAAAGACTAGCTAATCCACTTGAAGTAGGATGTATGTTAGCTGAAGAAGTAGCTTAAGATTTTACAATCAATTATAAATCAATCAATTATGAAAAACACAGGTAAATTCATATATTTTCTATTTCTAGCTAGTCTATTAATATTAGCTGGAGCATCTTTAGGTTATATTGCTGGCAATGAACATGCTAAAGCAATTTGTGCTAAGATCAATACACCAGTACTAAATGAAGTATCTGGAGATATTTGGACAGAGAAAATACAGGATACTCTTGGTAATATTCATTATGATACATTATCAAGATATATAGTTATAAGATCTGTTGAGGGATCTAAAACTGAACCAGATGTATATTCTGTTCTTCTTCCTGATAATACAGCTTATGATGGATTATCTCTACATGAAATAAAGACAGTTCTTCAAGGCAAGGAGATTAATTAATTTTCTTAAAGATATTGGTAGTTAATTAGTTATCCAGTGAAGGCTGGTAATCCAAGGTGTATATTATTAAGAACGCTATATGCTATTCTTATTAAAACCAACTGTAACTAATTGACTACCTTTCTTTTAATCATTGGTGCAAACTATTAATTTAGTTGGTTTATGTTTAATAACATAAGTTTAGAATTGCTTGATAATCAAGTACATAGCTCAAACCATTATAACAAACAAACAAAATGAAAAACTATACTGAAGAAGAAGTAAGAAAAATACTAGTGTCTGTTCTTCTCTATGCTAATGGAGGAGGAGATATTAAAAAGATAAAAGGTAGAAACTATGGTGAAATGGCTGACACTATAATAAAAGCTAATTCAGATATTGCAGATACTGGTAAATCCATGATCTCTGCAATAGGTAATTTTACCTAATCTCTTTATAAGGTTTCAGGAGAGCTACAAATTGTAGCCTCTTGAGATCTTTTTAAGTTTTGATTAGCTAGTTGAGTGGATTTGCTCCATATCTGATTTATTGTTCTAATAAATAGATTCTTCAGCAACTAGTTAATCTTTAATTTCACCATCTTTAGTAATATCTCTAAAGAATGTATTTAATTCACAATTTATATTCTTTCTCTTTCTAGCTATATAAGGATTTAGTATATAAATCTTCTGTAAGAATCCTGATGGAGCACATACACAATATGCCATTATATTCTTCTTAACCATCTTTCTTATAAACTCATAAAACTTATTTAGATTCATATCTAATGTAACACATAGAGTTTCAGGTGTATGAGGATGATTATTATTTTGAGATATAACAGAGCATTCTCCCTTCACCATATTAGCCATAGTCATTATTTTACCTCTTTCAGTAGTGCTTAAATGCTCTGTAAGATATATAATAGCTTGACTATCAAACACTACATACTCATCTGAGTTAATAATAAATTGATTGGTGTCTTTTCTAATAGTGATTTTAACATTCTCACTATTAAGTCTGTCAGTTAATTGACTACCATCTTCAGAGCTATAATACTTATCAGCATCTATAGCTATATTTTCCTTTCTTTTAGTTATTTTATTCATTGTATTAACATTTATTTTGACTGTTGTATCCTTTTTTGGATACAGAATGAGCTTTTTGTATCCTTTTAAGGATAGTAGTAAAATCTCTTGTAACATACACTACCATTAGCTTAGAATGGGTTTTTAATTGATTTCCTTCTTATTATTCTTTCAGAAGAATATATACAATATACAACAAATAATTGAAACCACCAAATTCTTAACTAAATTTGGTTAAATTTATTAGAGCTATTTCTAGCTCTTCAACATATATTGTCCTTATTATTTATTAACTAAGCTGTAAAAGGCTTTAAATTGATTAATTATGTATAAATATGTAATAAAGGTATTTGATCAGGTAGTGTTTGAAACTGATGAGATTCTTGAATATTATAATATTAAAAATATTATGAGGGAATCAAGTTGGAGAAAACAAATGAAAGATTGCTATTAAAACTCTTCTTTAATTGTCAACAGCGTTAGCTGTGACATATAGAGAGAGGATGATAACTAATCATATAATTATAACCTAAAGGATTGCTACAATAGGTGTTGATTAGCTATCATTTCTTTAAACATCTGGAAAACAATATAAAATATTAGTTATTATAGACAAGTAATTATTATCCGCTAAGAATGATAATTATATAAGAACAGTTGGTGGAGGTAGAAATACTGTTGAAGCTGCAAATCCTTATAGTCTATAATAACTAACTTATGAGCAAGTTTCTTGCGATTACTTATTGAGAATGATTGATTATAGTCAGAAGAACTCGATGAACATAATTCTAGTGCAGAGATTCAGAGACTATGGTGAGAAACTAGAACCATAGTATTTACTATATATAATCAATTGTTCTCATCTTTTTGAAGACTATATAAAGTGGAAACATTCTAAGGTACAATCATAGCTTCCTAGAAAGCATTTATAGTCTTCATTCTTATTGTTATTGTAATAGACATGAAGTTTACAGATTTACTAGTAAATCAAGGACTTCTCTGCAATAACATTTCCTTATAATTCAGTGATGGGTTATAAGGAGCTTAGATTATCTTAAACACACTTATAAATCCTTAACAGAAGGTTGAGTGTGTTTTTAAATTATTCATGCATGATAAAACAGCTAGGTTAGATGATTTTAGAGCAATCTCTATCAAGTCTTAACTGAAATATTGCTGAGTGAGGTTTGAAGTATTATAATAGCGATATTATATATCTACTGTTTACTCACTATTTTTTAACAATTTAAATTAATAATATGAGATCTTGGATATTCTTTTTTATTCTATCAATAGCTGTTATGTGGTTTATTGTAGAAAATAATCTAAATCTGAATCCATTTTCAGGGTTTATATTAGGTTGTGTGTTGATGATAATCAGTGAATTATATGATAAGTATTTAAAAACCCTTTAAATTAATAATATGTTTGATATAAAAACTAAATTGGATCTTTTTTATTGTGCTGGTAAAAATAGTACAAGTAATAAATCTGAAATTCAAGATAAAGGTATTACAACAGCTTTAGAATTAAATAAAGAAATCATTTCTGAATTTGAGAGGCTACAAAAAATAGAAGCTTATCTTCCTATAATTAACTTAGAAATGAATAAGCTTAAAAGAGATGTAGATGAGTTTATTAATGATTATAATTCATTAAAAGCTGAAAATGAGAGGCTTAAGGGAGAAGTTAAAGAGTTAGAAGTCTTAATAATGGGTTTTCCTAGTCAATAATAATAATTTCATTGAAGAAATTGAACTGTTTGTTGAAAATTTAATAATAATATGCAATCAAATGGTTGCCTATAAAAACACATATTCTGAGCAATAGCCTCATTTCTCTCATAATTTTAACATTTTTTGTGAGATTTTTTGTGAAAACTAATTTTAAAGGACTTATATTACAAATTTAAACTAAAAACAAATGAAATATTTAATAATCACTGTAATAACATTTATTATGTTATACCTTATATGTATCTTCGTTAATCTTGAGCCTAATTTTACTAAATGGTCTATGGATTCAAGATTCTTTTTTGTAATTTTTGGATTATTTTGCTCTTATTTTATTTCTTGGACAATTTCTCAGAAGATTATTTGATTAATAACACTAAATAAAAATATTATGCTAGAAGTAGGAAAAGAATATATGTGTATAGATGATATTTCTCTTACAGAAGTAGAGGAAGTATTACAAAAAGAACTATATTCTATTTAATTAACAACTAAACCAAACAAAATGAACACAAAATATTTATGGCTAGCGCTTGCAACATTAATGTTTGCACTATCTTTCTCAGAACTAATCTCAACAGGATTGTTTATATGGTTATTTCTAGGATTTATAAATACATTTACAATGTTAGGATTTAGTTATTTAATACTTTCTAAATAATATATTTTCTAGATTTTAAATAATTATTATTACAGAAAGGTGGGCTTGGAAGTAGCCATCCTCTAAAGAGTGTAGAGAAAGTGCTTTATAGATACTTGTGCTATCAGGAGTAAATAGCCTAATAGATGTGTGTCATAAAAGAATATCCACAACATGAATCTGCTAATAAAGTTTTAGGAAGCTAACTATTACACCTTTATTAAGTAGTATCTGAGGTTATGAACTCATATTCTGGTTTTAGCATACAGGATAACTTTGGTGTAACAACACATCTGTAATAATATTTTTTAAATCAATAAACTAAAATAATGGAAAAAATTCAACTAAAATTTATAGTGATAATGTTAACATATATTTCTATAAATAGTGTAAACACACCTTGGCTAGTAAAAATGGCTGAAGACTTAAAGAAAGAAATCAACTTACTCCTTATGTAAAGACATAATAGAGATTCTGCTTTGAAATAAATATATAGGGAAAGCGGGGAGTTAATAGCCTCAGATAATCACTATAAAGCTATTTCCAGTAGCTGTTATTTATTAAAAGAAGGCGATTTACATATAAGCAACTAGGTCTGGTGTACATCCAGAAAATAGGCTTTGGAGAAATCATAAATAAAGTCTTTTCTAATCTGGAAATTAGACAGAATCTCTATTTACTTAAAACAATTAAAACAACAGAATATGATAGATAACTTTGAGCAAATATCTTCTTTAATGAAGTTCGATAATGAAGATGAATTTTATTTTATTCAAGTGTTACAAAGAAATAAAGAAAATCCTGAATTAGGAAGCAATAATAGGCTCATTAAGGCGTATTATTGTTATTCTTTAGAAATGCTTGAAAAATATAAATCAGAAATGATTACATTAGCTAACACTTTTAATGCTAGGATTTATATTCATCTCAATAGAAGAAATGCTAGAATGATAGCATTAGAAATGATGGAGGATTTAGCTCATAGTATTAAATCTAATCAATTTTATTTGGGAAAGATATATTCTTCTGTATGTGGTAGACATCATTCTGAAAAGGATAAAACTTGGATATTAGATGTTGATAATTTAACAGAATATTATATTAAAAGTATAGATGGAGTTCATATGGATAAAGTATTAGAAACTTTAGCTGTAATAGAACCTATTAATACCACAAAAGTAATAACTAAAATTCCTACTAAAAATGGTTTTCATCTTATATGTAGACCATTTAATACACAAAAATTTACTATTATACACCCGGAAATAGAAATTCATAAAAATAACCCAACCATCTTATACATTCCTTAAAATTAATAACAATGAAACTAAGAATAGCTACAGTAGCTCTACTATTTATAATGTCAGTATGTATAATAATATCTATCTTTATAATACAACAACAAGACATTCAAATAGCTCAACT
>Ga0247812_10001696_pt1 | contig 12446 bp, 9 predicted proteins | sample UWRJL149409B1_FD_178011 | JGI IMG/M metagenome (GOLD analysis project Ga0247812, IMG submission 178011) | Plant litter microbial communities from Arlington Agricultural Research Station in Wisconsin, United States - UWRJ-L149-409B-1 | ecosystem: Environmental > Terrestrial > Plant litter >...
TGGGTCAACCACCTGGAAGACGTGGACGCCGTTCAAACGCTGATCGAGCAACTCGGTGGTGCGCACCTGGAGTTGCTGGTCGATCTTCGCCAAGCCGGCAGTCTTGAACAGCTGCGCGACGCTTTATCGGTGTGTCAGCGTACCCAGACCGAGGCCTGGTTGTTGGTGATTGTCAGTGACCAGACGCCAGAGAAACAAATACGCGACCTGGCCCGGATGCTGGCAACCGCGCCCTGTGTCCCGCGAGGCATTCTGGCCACGCCGGCAGCCTATCTGGAGAGTTACCAGCCCAACGGCCAGTGGCCCGACGGCCCAACCCCCGACGAAATTGCCGCGCTTACCGCCGAGCTGCTGCCTGGCTACCTGATCGGTGGCGGCGTTCCAACCTACTTCACTGAATTGAATCGCTGTCGCCCGGCTGCCGAACGATTCGATTATCTGACCCATGCGACTTCACCCATTGTGCATGCAGCCGATGACCTGTCGGTGATGGAGTCCCTGCAATCACTGGGCGATATCGCCCGCTCGGCGCGGCAACTGGCCCACGGCAAACCCTATCGCCTGACCACCACGGCCATCGGTGCCTGGCGTAACCCGTACGGCGGCCAACTGACGCCCAATCCACGGCGCGAGCGTGTGACCCTCAGCGACCAGGATCCACGTCAGCGAGGCCAGTTCGCGGCCGCCTGGACGGTGGCGCACTACGCCGCCGTCCAGCGGGCAGGCGTCGACGCCATAGCGCTGTGGGCCGTCAATCAACCTTTCGCGGTCGCGGAGTCCGGCGAGTTGTGGCCGATCTTTCATGCCTTGCGAGGGTTGAACCGAGGCCGAGGTAAAACCGCCTTGGATATTGGCGCTTCTTCGGCGGCCGTTTCCGTGCTGGCCTGGCGAGAGGAGAAAGGGATTGAGGTATGGGTGGCCAACCTGACAGGCCGTGAGCAGGCCATCGAGTTGACCGGGATGGGCATTGATGGCATCACTCGCCTGGATGCCGATACCTGTAGCAGCGCACAGAACGATCCGGGCTTCATTCACCGAAGATTCAGCCCTGGCTACGGCCTGCCTGTCATTGCGCCTTATGGCGTGCTCGTTCTGGACTGCCAATGTAATGTTGAGAGTGGCTTATAATCACGTTAACGTTGCCGCTATTTACGCTTTCACGATAGAGATGTCGATTAATGTCAGAGATCAAGAAACGCACTATTCAACGCAAGAAGCTTTCTGACATCGTCTTTGAGCAACTGATCGGACTCATCCAAGAGGAAAACCTGCAGCCCGGCGATCAAATGCCGGCGGAACGCGAGCTGATGGAAACCTTCGGCGTGGGTCGCCCTGTAGTCCGCGAAGCAATGCAGCGGCTGGCTGGCATGGGCATGATCACCATTCAGCACGGGGAACGAGCCAAGGTCGGGCGTGTGGACATGCACTCCATGATCAACCAGATCGACCTGGCCGCTCGCCATCTGCTTTCCAGCTCGGCGAAAAACGTCGACCACCTGCGTCAGGCTCGCGAGTTTTTTGAGACCGGGCTGGTCAAGATCGCCGCGCAGCAGGCCACGCCCGCCGATGTTGTCAGGCTCGAAGCGGCCTTGGCGAAGATGCACAAGTACCGAGACAGCGACGAGTTTATTCCCGCCGACATGGAGTTTCATGCCGAAATCGCACGCATCTCCGGGAACCCGATCTACATTGCGATTTCTCACGCAATCCTGGAGTGGATGGCCGACTACCGCGAGGACATGTTGCGTTTCAAAGGCCGCGAGATGACGCTCAAGGAGCACGGGACCATTCTTGGTTTTATCAAATCAAATGACCCAGCGGGTGCCGAGCGAGCAATGCATCATCATCTGGTGGAGCGCGGTGAGGAATAAGCACCGATCAATCCATGCTGGATCATCCGCCAGGCCGATACGCCGAAGGCTTGGGTAGGACGCTGTGGGACGGCGATGAAGAAACCCAAAGAGCACTGCAACCCCGGCCATCTGCGCATGCGCACGCTTGAAGGCTGACTGCCTGAGTATGCGCGTTCAGAATGTGATTTTTTACGCTTTCTTTACGGTGGGCGTACCCCTTCGCACCGATACTGGCCGGGTTTTTGATCGGCTCGTTACGCCGGATGTCGCATCAATGGATACCGCACGGGCTAATTTTGATGCGTCTAACCAACTTCAGATAGCGTAACCGAGACACTTACGCGCGGAGCCGGCAAAACCTCTTGCTCAAGGAAGGGCAGTTACTTTCTTATCACGCAATTAAGAGATGCCCCTTTGAGCGAAGCAATTACCCATGCGGACGAAAACTCAGCAGCCAAATCCTCAGGTGTGGGCTTGCTTGTTGCTGCTGTCGGAGTGGTATACGGGGACATTGGCACCAGCCCGTTGTACACGCTGAAAGAAGTTTTTTCCGGCCACTATGGCGTCCAGGTAAATCACGACGGGGTGCTTGGCATTTTGTCGCTGATCTTTTGGTCTTTGATCTGGGTCGTCTCGATCAAGTACGTGTTGTTCATTCTTCGTGCGAACAACCAAGGGGAGGGCGGCATCATGGCGTTGACGGCGTTAGCCCGCCGCGCGGCAGCACCCTATCCGCACATGAGTAAAGTACTGGTACTGCTCGGTTTGTTCGGAGCAGCACTTTTTTATGGCGATAGCATGATTACCCCGGCTATTTCGGTACTGTCTGCAGTGGAAGGACTACAGCTGGCATTTGACGGGATCGAGCACTGGGTCGTGCCGATTTCAGTCGTCGTGCTGGTGGGGCTGTTCCTTATTCAGAAACATGGTACGGCTCGAATCGGCATTCTGTTTGGCCCGGTAATGGTGCTGTGGTTTGTGGTCTTGGGTGCGCTCGGTATCTATGGGATTTTGCAGCGCCCGGAGGTGCTGCAAGCGCTCAACCCCGCTTGGGCAGTGCAATTCTTTGTAGTTCATCCGGGAATAGGCGTAGCAATTCTGGGGGCGGTGGTGTTGGCATTGACCGGTGCCGAAGCCCTGTATGCCGACATGGGGCATTTCGGTCGCAAGCCTATTTCCCGCGCCTGGTTCATCCTGGTATTGCCAGGATTAGTCCTCAATTATTTTGGCCAGGGTGCTTTGATCCTCGAGACCCCGGAGGCTGTACGCAATCCGTTCTATCTGCTCGCGCCGAGCTGGGCGCTGCTGCCGATGGTTGCACTCTCCACGCTGGCCACCATCATTGCTTCTCAAGCGGTGATCTCCGGCGCTTTCTCACTGACGCGCCAGGCGATTCAGCTTGGGTATGTCCCTCGTATGTTTATCCAGCACACCTCCAGCCAGGAGCAGGGGCAGATTTACATCGGCACAGTTAACTGGGCATTGATGGTTGGCGTCGTGTTACTGGTCATTGGCTTTGAGTCTTCCAGTGCCCTGGCTGCTGCGTATGGGGTTGCGGTGACAGGCACCATGTTGATCACAACTATCCTGTCTTCGGCTGTCGTCCTGCTCCTTTGGAAGACTCCGCGCTGGTTGGCGATTCCGATGTTGCTGGGTTTTCTGCTGGTGGACAGCCTGTACTTTGCGGCCAATGCACCGAAGATTTTTCAGGGCGGAGCTTTCCCGGTAATCGCCGGTATTGCTCTGTTCATATTGATGACGACCTGGAAGCGAGGCAGGAAGATCATTGTTGAGCGACTGGATGAAACTGCGCTGCCTCTACCGTTGTTCATCAGCAGTATCCGTTCACAACCTCCCCATCGCGTACAAGGCACAGCGGTTTTTCTAACGGCCAGGACTGATGCCGTACCTCATGCTCTTCTGCACAATTTGCTGCATAACCAGGTTTTGCACGAACAGGTAGTACTGCTGACAGTGGTGTCTGAAGACCGTCCGCGGGTACCTGCCGATAGACGGTTTGAGGTGCAAGCGTATGGCGAAGGATTTTTCCGGGTCAATCTTCACTTCGGTTTCATGGAGGAACCCGATGTCCCCAACGCCTTGAGTCATTGTCATTTGAATGAACTCGACTTCAGTCCAATGCGCACGACCTATTTCCTTAGCCGGGAGACCGTTATCCCAACTAAACGCATGGGTATGGCGCGCTGGCGAGAAAGTCTGTTTGCGTTTTTGCTGAAAAACGCAAACAGCAACCTTAAGTACTTCAAGCTGCCCCTGAACAGGGTGATTGAACTAGGTACGCAAGTTGAGATGTAACTAGGCGCGCGTCCTTGTGGGTTCTTCAGGCCATGCGCCGCAACGCGACCACCATTGGTGAATCCAATTGTCCGTGACTGAAGCCATGTCGTTGGCCATGGTTGCGTAGCAGAGTCAGTACGGCGCCGTTACTCTGGATCGCGTTCAGCCTGACCACGGTGTTTGAGTTCCAGCCTCTGGATGAACGCCTGCAAAACACGGCGATACAGTTCGTCTCCTAGCACCGCATCTTCGATACCGGCGTCCAGATTAGGGTTGTCATTAACTTCGATGACTAATACCCGTTCGCCGGCCTGTTTAAGGTCAACGCCGTAGAGGCCATCACCGATGAGCCGAGCTGTTTGCACAGCAAGTTGCACAACCTCGGCCGGGGCCTGATCCACGGGTACGGCTTCACACATCCCGTTGATTTCTCCGGGAACCGCCTTATGGTTGTAAATTTGCCAATGTCCTTTGGACATGAAGTATCTACAGGCGTAAAGCGCTTCACCATTGAGCACGCCCACTCGCCAGTCGTACTCGGTGTAGCAATACTCCTGGGCAAGCAGCAGCACCGAGTGCTCGAACAGTTCCTGGGCAGCAGTGGCCAACGCTTGCGCATCGGTGACTTTGATTACCCCCTGCGAGAAACAGCCATCGGGGATCTTCAGTACCAACGGAAAACCCAGACGACGCCCTACGTGTTCGAGCTCCTGGGGACGATCCTTATAGAGAATCTCCGTAGCAGGCATGCCCAGCCCCCGCCGTTTCAGCAGGTCAGTCAGGTAAACCTTGTTGGTGCAGCGAAGAATCGACGACGGATCGTCGATGACCACCAGGCCTTCACTCTCAGCCTTTTTGGCAAATCGATAGGTGTGGTCGTCCACTCGTGTGGTTTCCCTGATGAAGAGTGCATCGAATTCGGCGAGACGCGCATAGTCCTTCTTTTCGATCAGTTCGACGTCGATGCCCAGCTGTTTGCCCGCGTCGATAAAACGCTCCAGCGCCACCGGATTGGAGGGCGGCAGAGCTTCCTCAGGGTCGTGCAGAATGGCCAAGTCGTATCGGGCAACCCGTTTAGATGCAGGCTGGCGCCAAGTCCTGCGATTGAAGGTATCCAGGGCATCAGCGAATACATGTTGTTGTTCGTCTCGAAGCTTGTGCAGTGCCCCGGCCTTGATACCGGCGATTTGCCAAGTCTCACCACGGCGGAACTCCACCAACAAAATCGGGCAAGGGAAAGCCTCAAAAAGCTGGCGACCGATCTCTTGCAGCGACTCAATCGACGCCTTGCCGAAGTACAACGAGAGCGTGAACCCTTCGGTTTCGCCGTAGGGGTGGTTCGCCAGCGCTCGTTCCAGGGTGCGCTCGAGATCGTTCAGTCCAACCCCGTAAAGCGCTTTGCGTGCCAGCTCGCTTACGGTGCGCACAGAGGGGAAAACCTTGTGACCGCGCGCCTCGGCAAGCAACGAGCAGTAGTAGCCCTGGCCGAGATATTTGTAGTTCCTGCAAAGGTTGATGACTTGGGTGCGGTGAGGAAAGTCGTCGCTGTGCTCAAGGTAATCCTGAGCGAGCATAAGACTCTCACTGGGCAGATAATCGGCCCAATCATCCTTGCGCTCGACGAGTATCAGCAACCGACTCCCAGAGGACTTGATACTGGGAGGTTCCTCGTTGAAGGCGATTGTAGAACACTCGAATTTATCTAATACTTCGTTCACGTTGGCTTGCACCGCTGACATGAGTAATTGATCCCTGTTGAAGAAAACGCCGCTTCAATAAATCACGGGCATCCCTGTCTGTCCCGGTTCGTTACTCAAAAATTACGGTGTTGCCATGTCTTTTGATTTTCGCTTTGCATCGATGGACGATGTCGATGATTTGGTCGAGTTGGAGCATGAGTGCTTTACGCTTGATCGGTTGAACCAGCGCAACTTTAGCTGGATGCTCAGTCGAGCAAATGCTTCTCTACTCGTTGCGACATCAGACGGAAAACTCGCCGGTTATGCCCTGTTGCTTTTCCACCGTGGCACCTCGCTTGCGCGGTTGTATTCGATTGCCGTGAGCCGGGCGTGGCGAGGGCATAGTCTGGGGCAAAGCCTGCTGGATGAAGCTCAGGCCTGTGCGCTAGCGCGTAATTGCGCATGGCTGCGATTGGAGGTGCGTTCTGACAATGCGGCCGCCATTCGCCTCTATGAAACTAATGGGTATCATCGTTTCGCAATCGTTGACGACTATTACGAAGATCACGCCGAGGCGGCGCGCTACGAGAAGCGCATCTTGCGTGATGCACCTGCGCCCGCGCGCCAGGTGCCCTATTACCAGCAGACCACCGAGTTCACCTGTGGGGCGGCGTGTCTGCTCATGGCAATGGCCGCGATCGACCCGAACCGCTCTATGACTCGCTCTGAGGAGATTCAACTGTGGCGGGAGGCGACCACCGTTTTCATGACAGCAGGACACGGTGGTTGCAGTCCCCAAGGGATGGCATTGGCGGCGTGGCAGCGTGGTTTTGATGTGCGTCTGGAGGTCAGCCACGAGGGTTCGCTTTTTCTGCACGGTGTACGCAGTCCGGAAAAGAAAGCCATCATGAGGCTGGTGGAGGAGGGCTTTGCCAAGCAATTGTCTGAAACGAGGGTTCACCAGGTTCTCTCGTCTACTCTGAACATCCGTGCTGCCTTGGAAGCAGGTTTCAAACCAGTGGTGCTGATTAGCAGCTACCGGTTCACCCGCTTGAAGGCGCCTCACTGGGTGCTCATCACTGGATGCGATGAAGAGTTTGTCTACCTGCACGATCCGGATATCGACCACAGCAAGCTCAAGCGCAGCCTTGACTGCCAACACTTGCCAGTCAGTCATGAAGAATTCCTCCGGATGACGGTGTTTGGCGTTCAGCGCGTTCGCGCTGCCGTTATGTTGCGCGCACGCTGAAAGGTCACGCCTGGACGACGTCAATGACTACATGTCAGCAAGGGCAGTAGCTACCCCAAGTTGGGGGAAATTGCCTGCGACTGGACATAGCGAGAAGCAGCGGCCCGAACCTGCAATCTTGAGCCGTTTTATTGGAAAAAATCCGCCTTGCCCCCCGTTTCAGGGAGTACTGCACGAGGCGTTCGATCCTTACCGTGGGATGGCACTTCATTGGCTGGCATATGGCGGCGCAACTCGATTACGAAGCCAGCGTCCAGGCCGTGGCAATGAGTTCCTCGTATGTCGAGCAAGCCACTGCGCGGTTCCTGCGCAAAGAACCGGCGCTGTATCAATGGCCGGTCGCAAAGTGAGCTGAATCCGACCCGATCAGACCGCAGCAGCACGCTGTGCGGGCAACCGCACGGCGTGGTACTCGTCTTCGAAACGTGCAATCAATTGCGCCACGGTGGGAATGTCATCGATGTTCCCGACGCCTTGGCCCGAGGCCCAGATGTCTTTCCATAACCTCGCGCCATTGTGTCCGCCCGTACCGCCCTGCGCCGGTGGTGGCGGCAGGTTGTCCGGGTCCAGCCCCGCACGCGCGATGCTTTGCTTGAGGTAGTTGGCCCGCAGGCCACTGAATAATGCGGTGTTGACGATCTGATCGGCGTTGGACGCGAGCAGCATCTGTTTGTAGGCCTCGTCGATTTCACATTCCTGTGTGGCGAGAAAGCGCGTGCCGACGTAACCCAGGTCAGCGCCCATGATCTGCGCGGCCACCAGGTCCTTGCCGGTGGTCAGGCCGCCGGAGAGCAATACGGTGCCGGTGTAGAAACGGCGAATCTCGTTGACGAACGCCAGTGGATTTAATGTGCCGCCGTGGCCGCCGGCACCCGCGCACACGGCGACAATGCCATCGACCCCGGCTGCAACGGCTTTTTCGGCATGCCGTACGCTGATCACGTCGTGAAAGACAATGCCGCCGTAACCGTGAACGGCATCGACCACTTCCCCCGGGGCCCCGACACTGGTGATCACCACCGGTACCTTGTGCTTGACCAGCAGCGCCAGGTCCTGCTCCTGCCGTCGGTTGGAGCGACTGACAATCTGGTTGATCGCAAACGGCGCCGCGAGGGGAGTGCACAAGCTCTCGCTCAACTGCGCCAGCCAGTCGTCGAGCATCTCGGCGCTGCGCGCGTTGAGTGCCGGCATGGAGCCGACGATACCGGCGTGGCATTGCGCTTCTACCAGTCTGGGCGTGGAAGCCAGGAACAGCGGTGCGGCAACCAGCGGTAGCCGCAGGCGGTTGGATAACACAGCAGGTAACGACATTCGAAAGACCCTTACGAAGGGGCATGAGCCTTTTTGTGGGCTCATGCCTGTGGTGTCAGAATTGGCGTTGCGTCAAACCTGCCCAGAAGCCTTTGCCGCCAGCCGCAATTGCCGCCTGCCCAAGCACTTCGGCCCACTGGGAATCACTGCCGAATTCATCGCGCCACGACCACAAGCGGCGGGTGGTGAAATGCAGGGTGTGTTCGTGGGTGAAGCCGATCGCCCCGTGAACCTGGTGCGCCACCGACGTGGCCAGGGTCGCGGCCTCGCCGGCGCAGATTTTGGCCACGGCTACGTCGAACGCCAGCGTGCTGCGCGCGCCTGCCTCGGCCTGCTGGGCCTCGCAGGCGCTGCGCAATGCGACTTGCGTCGCCATGCGCGCGGCACCGATGGCGCCGGCCATTTGCGCCAGTTGTTGCTGCACCGCCTGGAATTTACCGATTGCCTTGCCGAACTGGGCACGCTCGTTCGCGTAGTTGACGGCCTTGTCCAGGCTCGACTCCAGCGCACCGACCAGCATGCAGGCACGGATCAGCGCCCCGAACAGCCAGACAGGCTCCTGCACATCGGCTATCTGCAGGTGGCCGATGGCGTGAGCACGAGCATTGACGAAGTGCAGGCTGTCGCGTTCCTCGCCAGCAAAATTACTGCCGGCCTCCAGGCTGACAGTGGCCTGGCGCAGATCCACCAACGCCACGTGACCCGTGCCGTCGGCTACCACCGCCCATTGACTGCTGCGCGCCCACGGCACATTGAATGCACGGCCGTGTAGTTGGCCGTCAGCGGTCAACGTAAGATCACCGAGACGGCCGGTCTGAATCAGCGTAATCGGCTCATCCGGTACCTCCAGGCCGGCGCGTGCCAGCAACAGCGAAGCGAGCATGGTCTCGCTCAACGGCAGCGGTGCACTCCAGTACCCAACGGCGCGCAACACCGGGCTGGCTTCCAGCCAACTGGCCGCACTGCCGCCGGCTTCCTCGGCCATCAGGGCGCCGGGCAGACCTTGCTCGACCACCTGTTGCCACAAGGCTGTCGCGCGATGACCAGCATCGAAATGTGCCAGCAACTGAGGGCTGATCTGCTCGGCGAACAGGCGCTCGACGCTGTCGGCGATGATCGATTGCAACTCGGATGGCGCGCTGTCGTCCATCGCTTGATAGTGGGTGGCCTGGTTCATCGCAGTCCTAATCCTCTGGCAATGATGCCGCGAAGAATTTCGCGGGTGCCGCCACGCAGGGAAAACGACGGGGCGGTCTGGGTCAGGTAACGCATCACCTGGTCGAGTGGGGAACCGGGCTCGCGGGTGCCGCCAAACAGGTCGTGGGCGAGGTCAGGCAGGGATTGTTCGAGCAGGGCGCCTTGATCCTTGACCAGCGCTGCCGGGGTTGCCGGGTTGTCGCCGCGCGCGAGCATGCCGGCGACACCCAGGGACATCTGGCGCAGCACTGCGTAGCGGGCGGCGACGCGACCGAGGCTGACACTGTGACGAGCGTTCTGTGGGTCAGCCGCGTCGAGCATTTCCAGGTACAACTGGGTGCTGCTCAAGTAGCGTTCCGGGCCGCTGCGTTCCAGTGCCAGTTCCGCGCCGACTTGCTTCCAGCCATCACCGGGCTGGCCGATGACAAAGTCGTCGGGAACGAACACGTCGTCGAGGAACACTTCATTGAAGTCGTGCTCGCCGAGCATGTTGTAGATCGGGCGTACCGTGACGCCGGTGGCGTGCATGTCGATCAACAGTTGCGACAGACCGGCGTGGCGGTTGCTGGCGTCCTTCGGCCCGGTGCGCAGCAGGGTGACCATGTAGTGGCAGCGGTGGGCGCCGGTGGTCCAGACCTTGCTGCCATTGACGATCCAGCCGCCCTCGGTCTGCACCGCGCGGGTCTGCACTGAGGCCAAGTCAGAACCAACATTCGGCTCGCTCATGCCAATGCAGAACAGCAGCTCACCGCGTGCGATGGCAGGCATCAACCGTGGCGCAAGTACATCGGGAGAGAATTTCATCAGCAGCGGGCCGGATTGACGCTCGGCGATCCAGTGCGCATTGACCGGTGCGCCAGCGGCCAGCAGTTCTTCGAGCACGACGTAGCGCTCCAGGGCGCTGCGCTCGTGTCCGCCGTAGCGCTTGGGCCAGGTCATGCCCAGCCAGCCGCGCTCGCCCAGCTTGCGGCTGAATTGCGGGTCGGCGCCGTTCCAGTTTTTCGCACGTTCGTGGGCCGGGTAGTCCTTTAATGCCTCGGCGACGAATTCGCGCACTTCGGCCCGTAAAGCCTGGGTCTTGGGGTCCAATTGACAGGGGCGGATATCGAGTGCCTGCATGGCATTTGCTCATGTGAAGAGTGGGTGATTGAGTTGTTTTTCTAACTTGCTGAACGCCCAACAAGTAAATAAGCTACCAGCAACCTTGGCAACGGATCAAGCCGCTGCCACTCTTGAAAAACGCCAAAGCCCCGGAGCTACCATGTCGACCCACACCTGTTTTTCCCCCGGCCGCGGCCTTGCGCTGGGCCTTGAAGGCCATGTCGCGACCCTCGTTTTCAGTCGTCCGCCGCTGAATTTCTTTGATGCCGAACTGATCAAAGACCTGGCTGACGCACTGCAATACCTCGATGACTTGCCGCAGTGCCGCGTGGTCATCCTGCAGGCGGAAGGCAAGGTGTTTTGTGCCGGTGCCGACTTCTCTGGTGACGATCAGCACGACCCGCAATTTCCGCGCCGTGTCTATAAATCTGCGGTGCGCCTGTTTCGCAATCGCAAGCCGCTGATCTGTGTGGTGGAAGGTGCCGCGATTGGTGGCGGCCTGGGCTTGGCGCTGGTCGCGGACTTTCGGGTGACCAGTGAAAAAGCGCGGTTTTCAGCCAATTTCAACCGGCTGGGGATTCATCAGGGCTTCGGGATTTCGGTTACCATGCCGCGTTTGGTCGGCCCGCAAATGGCCTCGCTACTGATCGCCACCGGACGGCGCATCGATGGCCGTGAAGCGGTGCGTATCGGTTTGGCGGATGTACTGGCAGAACCGGGCACGGAGCGCCACAAAGCCCGTGAGTTGGCCGAGGAGATCGCCGCGTCTGCACCCGGCGCGGTCATGTCCAGTCGGGAAACCCTGCGCATGGGGCTGGCCGATGCGGTTGACCGGATCATCGACCGCGAGGCGTCCGAGCAGGAGTGGCAGATCGTCAGCGCCGATTTTGCCGAAGGCACTCGCGCCATGGCTGAACGTCGCACGCCGGTTTTTACAGGACACTAAGGAATTGCTCGATGGAACCCGTTGAAAAAACCTCCCAGTCGACTTCGCGGCGCACTCAGCTGGAGCGGCGCGCCGAGGCCGAACAACGTCTGTTGATCGCTGCCCGGCAGATCGTCGCACGCAAGGGCTGGGTCGGCATGACGCTATCGGAGGTGGGCGAGGAGGCGGGCTACAGCCGTGGCCTGGCGACGCATCACTTCGGCAACAAGGCCGGTCTGCTGCGTGCCCTGGCGGGTTTCGTCAATGCAACCTTCATGGAGCTGGTGCAAGCCCGGTCGCCGCAATGGCGCCCGGGGATGGACGCACTCAAGGGCTTTGTCAGCGTATACCTGGCGCGTCCTGACGGCGACTGGGTCAATACCCGCGCATTGCTGACGCTGATGGCCGAAGCCGTGACCCAGGATTCGGAAACGGTGGAAATCCTTGCCGAGTACAATTCTTCGGTGCAAAAGCATCTGGCGCGCTATATCCGCCAGGGGATCGACAGCGGCGAAATCCGCGCGGATGTGGACCCGCTGATGGGCGCGCTGCTATTCCTTGGAACGTTGCGCGGCATGATGTTGCAGGTGCTGCTGAACCCTTCGGCCGTCGACCTGGAGTTGGTGCACACGCAGATGCTGGCCTTCATTGAAAACGCACTGTCGTCAACACGGAGCTTGTAGGAGCGGGCTCGTTCAGTCCAGTAGACCCTGAGCCCTTGCAATGGACACCGCCTCGGTGCGGCCGCCGGCACCGAGTTTGCTGTTGATCTTGCGCAAGTGTGATTTCACCGTCAGTTCCGAGAGGAACATTTTTTCCGCGATTATTCGGTT
>Ga0247812_10001697_pt1 | contig 12443 bp, 10 predicted proteins | sample UWRJL149409B1_FD_178011 | JGI IMG/M metagenome (GOLD analysis project Ga0247812, IMG submission 178011) | Plant litter microbial communities from Arlington Agricultural Research Station in Wisconsin, United States - UWRJ-L149-409B-1 | ecosystem: Environmental > Terrestrial > Plant litter >...
GCGACCTTGCCCGCCAGCCCGAGGATCAGGTCGATATCGATGTCGACGCCGGAGAGCCCCAGTTCCCGCGCAAGGTCCTCCGACCACTGCGCCAGCGCGGCATCGGTGTCCGATGGAGGCGGAACAATCCCGAACCGCGCCGCATCCGCCCAGGTATCAACATCGTCGAGAAACTGGTCGGGCACCGGCACACCGGTCAGATCGAGCGAATCGATCAGGACGCGCATAGACAGTCCGTCCACGGCGGGATGACCCGCGAGCGCCCGGCGCAGGCTGTCCGTGCGGTACGCGGCGACCAGAGGCTGCGGAGTGCCGGTGGAATCCACCGCGATGACTCCGTCTCCCCCGGTCACGGACTCCAGCGCCTCGAGCAACAGCGGCACAGCGTCGCTCACACCCGGCATATCGCAGGCCAGCACAATAGTGACGTCGCTGTGGTGATGAACAATGGACGCCAGCGCTTTGGCACCCGCGGCCACCCCCGCCGCGGGACCCCCGAACAATGGGTCTTCCCGCGTCACCTGGATGCGCGGCGGCAGAAGCACCCCGGGAGGCACCGTGCCGACCACAGCAATGTGTCGACACAGGCTGAGCGCGGTGACCGTGTGTTCGAGGAGAGTGCGGCCAGCTACCAGCAGACCCGCTTTAGGCGTGCCGGAGAGTCGAGAGGACTTACCCCCGGTGAGGACTACTCCGTCGATCAACACAGTCCAAGGCTAGTGAGCGACGCCGTGTTGTGCGCGATTATCGGGAACCTTGTTTGCGGGTTCCGTCGGTGATATGCCTGCCCTATGGGCAGAATTACAGCGCGCCGCCGCGTAGTGCGGCTGACCGTCGGCACATCACGGTCGAAGAGAGACGACATCCTCGCCGCCGAGGAACCCCTCGAGATCCGGGTGGGCGGCCGCTCTCTCGCGATCACGATGCGCACACCCGGCCACGACGTCGAGCTTGCCGCCGGGTTTCTCGTCTCCGAAGGCATCATTGCCACGGGCGACGACTTCGCGGCCGCGCGGTACTGCGCCGGGGCAACGGTGGAAGGCCTGAACACCTTCAACGTGCTCGACGTGACCCTCGCCCCCGGAGTGCCCGCGCCCGATCCGTCGCTCGCCCGCGAGTTTTACACCACCAGCTCGTGCGGCCTGTGCGGCAAGGCGAGCATCGACGCGGTACGTACGCGATCGGTGCATCCCGTCTCCGGTGATCCGTTGAGGGTGGATGCCGCGATGCTCACCCGCTTTCCCGATCAACTCCGGGCTGGCCAGGCCGTGTTCGATAAAACCGGCGGACTGCACGCGGCGGCCCTCTTCGACGGCGCAACCGGCGAGATGCTGGTGCTGCGGGAGGATGTGGGCCGGCACAACGCGGTCGACAAGGTTGTCGGCTGGGCTGCGACTGAGGGACGATTGCCCCTCAGAGGCACCGTTCTGATGGTCTCGGGTCGGGCCAGTTTCGAGCTCGCCCAAAAGGCCTCGATGGCGGGCATCCCGATGCTCACCGCTGTGTCGGCGCCCTCGTCATTGGCCGCCGAGCTGGCGTCCGAACTCGGGATGACCCTGGTGGGGTTTCTCCGCGGGGAATCGATGGTGATCTACGCCGGCGATGAACGCATCACCGACGAGACCTCGACCGCCGACACCGTTGCAGCGGCCGAGGAGACTCGGGCAGCTCTCACTGCGTCAGCGGTTGGCTGACCGCGGAGCCCCAATTCCCTGGTCGATGCGCACGGGCCCCGATACCGAGGGTCGAACATCGAAATCGAAAATGGCCGTCGGTATGTAGACCGTCGAGCAGGAGTTGGGGATATCGACCACACCCGACAGTCTCCCCTCGATGGGAGCGGCCCCGAGCAGCAGATACGCCTGCTCCGGGCTGTAGCCAAACTTGGTGAGGTAGTCGATCGCGTGCAGGCACGCCCGCTGGTACGACAGGTGCGAGTCGAGGTAGCGCTGTTCCCCGTCAAGGGTCACCGACGTTCCCGAGAACGCAATCCACTCGCTGAACTGGGGATCGACGTTGCCCGGGAGGAAAATCGCGTTCTCACTGACGCCGTAGGTTTCCATCCCGCCGGGGATCACCTCGACGCGCAAGTCGATAAACCCGCCCATCTCGATGGCCCCGCAGAAGGTGATCTCGCCGTCGCCCTGTGAGAAGTGCAGGTCGCCGAGCGACAGGTTCGCGCCGTCGACAAACACCGGATAAAACACCCGTGTGCCCTTGGACAGGTTTTTGATGTCCTGATTGCCGCCGTTCTCTCGCGGCGGTGCCGTCCTCGCCGCCTCGGACGCCACACGGTCGAACTCCGACGCAGGAAGTCCGCCCAAGACGGCGTGCTGCGCTTCTGGCGGCAGCGCCAGGGGTGGCACCCGGGTCGGGTTGGTCGCGATGAGTGCCCCCTCCCGGGCGTTCCACCGCGACAGCAGTGACGCCGACGGGGCGGTGCCCATCAGTCCGGGATGCACCAGGCCCGGGAACGACACCGACGGCACGTGGCGTGAGGTGGCGATCCCACCGCTGAAGTCCCAGATCGCCTTGTACGCGTCGGGAAACTGCTCGGTGAGGAATCCACCGCCGTTGCCAGTGGAGAAGATCCCGGTGTATCCCCAGCCCTGCCCGGCGAGGGGGCCGGAGTCCTCCTGCGGGATGGGGCCAACGTCGAGGATGTCCACCACTAGCAAATCACCGGGTTTGGCCGTTTCCACCGCGAAGGGACCGCTGAGTTTGTGCACCGTGAGAAGCGGGGCGTTGAGGATGTCGTCGGCCGAGTCGTCGTTGACTATCGCGCCGTCAAACCATTCCCGGCAGTGGACACGAAAAGATTCGCCGGGTTTGACGGTCGCGACCGGCGGAATCTCCGGGTGCCAGCGGTTGTGGCCAACCAGGGGCTGGTCTTCGAATCGTTTGGATGAGTCGAGGGGGAAAATCACCTGCGGCATTGCGGAAACTCCTTCGGGTCAGGCTCGCGCGGCGTCAGGGTCGTGGAAGCCTCTGGTGAGCGGGGTTGGTGGTGTACTGCGTACCCGGCGCACGACGGTGCGCGGGTGGGATGCCCGTGATCACATCGGGGGTATCGGCCGATCGTGCAGATCGGTCGATAAGCTCGCGGGCGGACGCCGACGCCGCGGTGAAGTGGGGTGCTGTCATCCGTCGTGTCGCCTCGCGTCCGCAGAACGGGCAGTCGAGCGTGTCGGGCACTCGGGCCAGGGCGAAAAACGCGTCGAATGGCTCGCAGGTCGAGCATCGGTACTCGTAGGTGGGCATCTTTCCGACTCTCTTGGGCTTCGGTGTTGCTGAGGCCTCGGCGCACTACGTGACGGCACACACAGGTGAGTGGTCGAGGGAGGAGCGCGACCGTCGCCACCGCTCCTCCCCGCCGTCCCTCAATTGCCTCCGCGTCACCACACTCGAAGGCCGGGGCTTTTACTTGACGGAGCCGAGGTACCCGTTGGGATCGAGCACGTACTTCGTCGCCGCACCAGCGTCGAACTCCGCGTATCCGCGGGGTGCGTCGTCGATGCTGATGGCTTTCGCGTTGACATTGCGCGCAATGTGCGTTTTGTCGTTGAGGATGGCCATCATGAGGCTGCGGTTGTACTTCATCACCGGGCACTGGCCAGTGGTGAAGGACAGCGAACGCGCCCATCCGGTACCGAGGCTGAGCGAGAGCGAGCCCTTTTTCGCGGCCTCGTCGATGCCGCCCGGGTCACCGGTCACATACAGACCGGGAATTCCAAGTGCGCCGCCCGCCGCGGTTATGCCCATCAGCGAGTTGAGCACCGTCGCGGGTGCCTCGTGGTCGGCGTCAGAGCCGTGGCCCTTCGCCTCAAACCCCACGGCATCAACGGCGCAGTCCACTTCGGGCACCCCGAGGATCTGTTCGATCTGGTCGGCGGGGTCACCCTTGGTGAGGTCAACCGTTTCGCACCCAAAGCTGCGCGCCTGTTCGAGCCGGTCGGCATTCATGTCGCCGACGATGACGGCGGCGGCTCCGAGAAGGTGCGCGCCGGTTGCCGCGGCAAGACCAACGGGCCCGGCTCCAGCGATGTAGACCGTGGATCCGACACCAACTCCCGCGGTGACCACTCCGTGGAATCCGGTGGGGAAGATGTCCGACAGCATCGCGAGGTCGAGGATCTTCTCCAGTGCCTGGTCACGGTCAGGGAACTTCAAGAGGTTCCAGTCCGCGTAGGGCACCAGAACGTACTCGGCCTGGCCGCCGACCCATCCGCCCATGTCGACGTAGCCGTAGGCGCTGCCGGGACGGTCGGGGTTGACGTTCAGGCACACACCAGTCTTGCGTTCTTTACAGTTGCGACACCGGCCACACGAGATGTTGAACGGGACCGACACAATGTCGCCGACCTTGATAAATTCCACACCCGGGCCGACTTCGACAACTTCGCCCGTGATCTCGTGCCCAAGCACAAGGTCGGTGGGGGCGGTGGTGCGACCGCGAACCATGTGCTGGTCGGAACCGCAGATGTTGGTGGCGACCGTTTTCAGGATTGCACCGTGGGGAACCTTGCGGCCGATATTGGCGGGATTAACCCCCGGTCCGTCTTTCAATTCGAACGTGGGGTAGTCGATGTCGATGACCTCAACCACACCCGGCCCTTTGTAGGCGACTGCTCTGTTTCCTGCCATTATGATCCTCCTTGATCATGGGAGCCCCCACGCTTCAGGAGCCCCGGGAACGGGCAAAATAAGACCCGTATTTCCACCCTAGAACGCTGTCAGCGATAGCGAAGGGGCTGGCGGAGGCGTGATATTTGTGTCACCACCGCAGCGTGCGGGACAGGGACCGCTGCGCAGATCACCGTGCTGACCCCCGGAGCATCCACCACCGCTCAGGCCACCGGCTGACGGGCACGGGCGACACGGACAAAACGAATGCCGACGTACCAGAGCAACCCGGATACCGTCGCCGACCACAGTGCTACCGCGACGGTCGACATAAGCTGGGAGATCGCCAGGGTCGGCTGCCCGGTGTAGATAAAGCCGGAACCCGTGCTGAAGAGGCCGAGCAGGACGAGCCCCACTGCGGCGGGCACCAGATGGGCCCCCACAAACCCACGGTGTGGGCTGGCCGGGGTGCGGATCACGACGGCCGCCGACACCAGACCCGCGATCGCGCCCGTCGCAATGGCCCACACCGGTTCGAGAAAACCGCTGCCCGCCGAAACTGCAACGAGCCCACACACCACGCCCGCCACCGCCCCGGTGAGGCTGTTGGTGTGCCGCCGCGCCCGTTCCACCGTGAGCCAGCCGAGCATCGAAGCGACCGGAGCCAGGACCACCGTGGTCAGGATGACGGGGGTCACGTCGTCGAAGGCAAGCTCAAGGCCAACAAGGGCCAGGGCCCACGCTGCCCAGAGAACGCCGCCGGCCAGGGCGAGTTCCGTCGCGGTGGGCCGCACGTTCAGCGTGCGGGGTCGACCCCGCAACACCAGCAGCGCCGCTAGTGCGGACGCCCCGACAGCGACGTGTACGGGCAGTGCACCGCCCAGATCGAGAACTCCGCCGGTTGCGTCGAGGCCCAGCGCGGTGGGAAACACCACCACCGTCACCACCGGGGCAAAAACAAGAGCGCACCAGACAGTCGCAAAGCCCACAACACGACCGCGGGCGAGAGGCCATCCGCGGAGAGGGATGCTGACGAGGAACCCGCCCAGGGCGGCGAAGGCAATCGACGGCAGCCACAGCGGCGACGACGTCACCCCGGGCACGAGGAGGCTGAGCGCGGTCCAGACGAGCGCGCTGGCCGACGCAACGGAGACGTTGACCCGGTGGGACTCTCGACGGGATTCGGCCAGAAGTGGTTGGTAGAGCACGGTGAAGGCGGGGACCAGAACCAGGAGTGCGAACGCGGACACCACGGTCATCATGCGTCGCTCCCCCGTATTCGCGCCCACCGTGCGGTACTCGCTTGTAGACAGAGTAAAGGGGCGCCGTCCGTATGGACGACACCCCTTTACGCTGTGCGTGCTGTGCTAGGTGTACTGCTGTGCTGTGTTACGAGAAATGCTGTGCTGTGTTCGTCGCTGCGAGTTAGCGTGCGTCTGCGAGGACGTAGCCCTCTTCGCCGTGGATCGAGGTGTCGATACCGGCGATTTCGTCTTCGTTCTTGACGCGGAAGCCAATGGTCTTCTGAATCGCGAGGCCGATGACGTAGGACAGAACGAACGAGTAGATCAGCACGGAGAAGGCAGCGAGTGCCTGGATACCGAGCTGGGCGAAGCCGAAGCCGAAGGCGAGGCCCGACGCGGTCGAGAAGATACCAACGTAGAGCGTTCCGACGAGGCCACCAACGAGGTGGATGCCCACAACGTCGAGCGAGTCATCGAAGCCAAGCTTGAACTTGAGGTCGATCGCGAGGGCGCAGATGACACCGGCGACGAGGCCGAGCACGATGGCCCAGAACGGCGACAGTGCAGCACACGCGGGGGTGATGGCGACGAGGCCGGCGACGGCACCCGATGCGGCACCGACGGAGGTGGGCTTGCCGTCGCGGAGCTTCTCGACGATGAGCCAACCGAGGATGGCTGCAGCGGGAGCGGCGATGGTGTTGAGGAATGCGACTGCGGCAACACCGTCGGCGGCGAGCTCGGAGCCGGCGTTGAAGCCGAACCAGCCGAACCACAGGAGACCGGCACCGAGAAGAACGAAGGGCGGGTTGTGAGGAACGTGGGCACCCTTTGCGAAGCCAACGCGCTTGCCGAGGACCAGTGCGAGAGCAAGGGCTGCAGCACCGGCGTTGATGTGCACCGCGGTTCCACCGGCGAAGTCGATGACGCCCATGGAGGCGATCCATCCACCGTTGACGACCGAGCCGTCCTCGCCGAGGGTGAAGTTGAAGACCCAGCTGGCGACGGGGAAGTAAACAACCGTTGCCCAGATGCCGGCGAAGATCATCCATGAGCCGAACTTCGCGCGGTCAGCGATGGCACCCGAGATGAGCGCGACGGTGATGATGGCGAAGGTGGCCTGGAAGGCCGCGAAGGCGATTGTCGGGAATGCCGTGGTGTATTCACCCGTCAGCACCTCGTTGTATGCACCCTGCAGACCGAGCTGGTTGGTGTCGATGCCGATGACACCGTCCCATCCGACGTCGTTCGAGAAGGTGATGGCGTAGCCATAAAGCACCCACAGAAGGCCGATGAGCCCCATCGCACCAAAGCTCATCATCATCATGCTGATTACGCTCTTGGCCTTGACGAGTCCTCCATAGAAGAACGCGAGACCAGGGGTCATCAGCAAGACGAGAGCTGCGGCGATTAGGAGGAAGGCGGTGTTGCCCTGATCCAGTTCCATTGTGTTACCTCTCATACGTTTGCAAAGGATGCACCGTTGGTCCAGCCGCTCGGATGAGGGAACGCGCCTCGGGTACGGTCCCCAGTTTGGGTTGCGGAGGTTTCGAGAGTTGCGTTGCCGTGTTTCGGGAATGTTACGTGGGGCGCGCGAATGTAAACATCATGTTTCGTAGCGCCCCCGGTTCGCTGCTTTTGCGGCGCAGTCACCCGAAGGAGGGCCAAGGTGAGGCCCCATCAACACCATTCCGCCGGATCAGGCCGCGGCGTCTTCGACAGAGTCAGGCACCCCGCTCAGATCCCCACCCCGGACGTCAGCGCGATGAGACGTGAGACCGACCGCAGGTATTTTTTGCGGTAACCGCCCGCGAGCATGTCCTCGGGAAAAATTTGGTCGAGCGGGATGCCCGAAGCAAACACCCGCACCTGCGCGTCGTACAGCCGGTCGACAAACGCCACAAAGCGTAGTGCGTCGGTTTGGTGGGTGAACACGGACACATCACGCAGGCCCACGGCATCCACCCCTTCCACCAACGTCACGTAGCGGGACGGATGCACCTGGGAGAGGTGGGCGAGCAGTTCCGTGAAATCGTCTTCGGTGATTGTGCCGTCACGTTCGGCGAGCGCCTGCGCAAGGTCATCGGGCGACAGGGTGACCGCGTGGCCCTCGAGGTCGCGGCGACGGAAGTCGAGGCCGTCGATACGCAGGGTGGTGAACCGTGCGGCGAGCGCGTCGATCTCCCGCAGAAAGTCTTGCGCGGCGAAGCGGCCCTCTCCCAGCGCGTTCGGCGGGGTATTCGAGGTGGCAGCGATACGGGTTCCGGAGGCCACCAGTTCGGAGAGCAGCCGCGACATCAGTCGGGTGTCGCCCGGGTCATCCAGTTCGAACTCGTCGATGCAGACGAGGGATGCTCCGCGCATCAGCTGCACGGTCGGCGCATACCCCAGTGCTCCGACCAGCGCGGTGTACTCAATAAAGGTGCCGAAGTACTTGCGACCGCGCGCCCCGTGCCAGAGTGCGGCAAGAAGGTGGGTTTTACCCACACCGAATCCGCCGTCGAGGTAGATGCCCGGCAGTGCCGCCGGTGCCTTTTTGCGGAACAGCCCGCCCTTTTTGCTCGCCTCCGCGTGGAGGAAGTTGCGCACCGCGGCGACGGCCGTGCCCTGGGACGGATAGTCCCGGTCGGGCCGGTAGGAGTCGAGTGTCGCTGTCTCGAATTGGCGAGGCGGAACGAGCTGGGCGACGATCTCCTCGCCCGACAGGGTCGGCTGGCGACCAACGAGCGAACTGTAAACGCGGGACGAGTCGGAAATCATAGGAGCCCTCGGTGTGTGTCGAAGTCTTACGGTCGCCCCTGCACAGCTGTGTGCTCGCTCGTACATTCGAGTTTGACGGGTGTGGCATAAAGCCTAGACCGCCAGACTTGCACCTAGTGTCGTGCGTTCCTGACGCGCCGCTGTCCACTCACCACCGGAGGTACCCCCGCAATGACCGTCGCCCCTGATCCATCCACCCGCTTCGCTGATTTCGCTCATCCCGATCGCCTGGTCTCGACCGAGTGGCTGCAGGAGAACCTCGGCACCCCCGGTCTTGTGGTGGTGGAATCCAGCGAAGACGTCCTCCTTTACGAGACCGGACACATTCCGGGCTCGGTCAAGATCGACTGGCACACCGACCTCAACGACCCTGTTGAGCGCGACTACATCGACGGTGCCGCGTTCGCCGCGCTGGTCGGCGGTAAAGGTATCTCCCGTGACTCGACCGTTGTGATCTACGGCGACAAAAGCAACTGGTGGGCCGCCTACGCCCTGTGGGTCTTCACTCTCTTCGGTCACACCGACGTCCGCCTTCTCGACGGCGGGCGTGCGAAGTGGCAGGCCGAGGGCCGCGAGCTGACCACCGAACGCGAGAGCGCCACGGCCGTGAGCTACCCCGTGGTGGAGCGCAACGACGCCCCGATCCGCGCCTACCAGTCCGACGTGCTTGAGCACTTCGGTAACCCCCTGATCGACGTCCGCTCCCCCGAGGAGTACAACGGCACCCGCACCACGGCCCCGGCCTACCCGGAGGAGGGCGCACTGCGCGCCGGCCACATCCCCACCGCGAAGAGTGTGCCGTGGGCGCTGGCCGCCGCAGAAGACGGCACGTTCCGCTCTCTCGACGAGCTCAACGCCATTTACCGCGACTCCGCGGGCCTTACTGACGGTGATAACGTGATCGCGTATTGCCGGATCGGTGAGCGCTCGAGCCACACCTGGTTTGTGCTCACCCACCTGCTGGGTTTTGAAGGGGTGCGCAACTATGACGGTTCATGGACTGAGTGGGGAAGCGCTGTGCGCGTCCCGATTGTTCGCGGATCAGAGCCCGGAGTGGTTCCGAACCGATGACGTTGTCCCCCGGGGCAGGTAGCACCGTGAGCATCCCGCTACCCGATTCCCTCGCCGAGATCCGCGACGACTTCTTGGCTCTCGAGATTCGCACCCGTCTCGAGCTTCTCCTGGAGTTCTCCAACGAACTTCCGGAGCTGCCCGACCGGTACCGCGACCACCCCGATCTCTTCGAGCGGGTCGAGGAATGCCAGTCGCCGGTGTTTATTTTTGTTGAGGTCGACGACGAGGCGACGGTGCACCTGTTCGCCACCGCGCCGCGCGAAGCCCCGACCACCCGGGGCTTCGCGTCGATCCTCGCTCAGGGCCTTGCCGGTCTGAGCGCTGAGCAGGTTCTCGCTGTGCCGGACGACTACCCGAGCGATCTCGGGTTGACCGAAGCGGTCAGCCCTCTACGCATCCGGGGAATGACGGCAATGCTCGGGCGTATCAAACGCCAGGTGCGGGAGAAAACGGCCGCGTAATCCTCGCCCGGCTCATGCCCGGGGGCGATGCTGCCCGCGACTGGGCATCCGACACCCCACTGCGACGTTCGACAAGTGATACCGGCGCTTACTCGGACCCATCTGCTGATTGACGAGAGTGGTTTTCTGCACTCACGGTGAGCTGTGGCAGGCCACGAAGCCACGTTCTGATCGCCCCATTCCAGCGGAGGGCGTCAACGTTCCACAGTTTGGTGTGGCCGGCAATGTCGAATTCGTTGTAGGTCACGATGTCTGGTCGCCGCTGCGCCAGTGCCCGGGAGGCATCCGCCGGCACAAAGGTGTCCCCGCTGCTGTGCAGTAGCAGGATCGGCACGTGCAATTCGTCCGCGCGTGCCACAAAGTCCAGTCGGCCCAGATCGATGGGCTGGTGCTGGCCCGTCACGCGCCCACCCCAGCGTCGGCTCAGTACGGCGAGCACACCGTGACGGAAGGGATTGGCGAGCCCGAGGTTGCGCCCCTGGTACATCAGCGCGGTCACCCAGTCCACCACGGGTGATTCAAGAACGATGCCGCGCACCACGTCCGCGCGGGGAGACCGCGTGGCGGTCTGGAGCACCGTCGCTCCGCCCATCGACCAGCCCATCAGCACCACGTCCGTCGCACCGAGATCAACGGCGAAGGCCAGGGCAGAATCCACGTCCTCCCACTCAGTGTCACCGAGAGCGTAAAGCCCGTCGGTACTCGCGGGAGCGTCGCCGTCGTTGCGGTACGACACCAGCAGAACCGTGTATCCCTCCTGGCGGAAGACTTCCACGGCCCGCAGCGTCTCCGCCCGGCGCACTCCTCGACCGTGCACCGCGATTGCCCACTTGCCCGTAGCGCTGTCAGCGGGGATGAGCCATGCCGGGGCCGGGCCCAGCGCGGTGGGCACAAAAACCTCCTGGTAGGGCACCCCCAGATCCCGCGGGCTGCGGTACACCCATCCGCCGATTCGGGCTCGGGATGCTCCGGCGAGGTCACCCGTGTCGACACCCAACAGCACCCGCGTCACGGACTCCTCGGTCGCCGACACAATGTCGCCGATCCGCGCATGACCACTGCCCTGTGCGAACCAGAGACTGTAGATGCCGGGCAGTGTGGATTCTTCCGTCCGCGACAGGGTAATCGTGGAGTCCGTCACCGCACTGATCTTGACGTCTTCGACCCGGCGGCGCGGCGGGGTGACCACCTTTCGGGCGACGGCCACGATCAGTCCACCCGAGACGAGCGAGGCCAGGGCGGCGGCGGCGGCCAGCGAGACCGCCACGGTACCAATAACCTGCCCCGCGGTCAGAGGTGTGTGCGCGCGAGCATCCATTGGTGTGTCCCCGTTTCAGTGGCGCGCGATGAACGGCGAGCCTCACCAGAGAAAATACCAAAAAAGCCTAACCTTCACTCGTGCCCGAGACTCAGCCAGGACCGCCGGAACCGCCCGCCTTCAGTGCGGCGCTTGCTGCCGTGCGCGCCGCTGACATCCGAACTGAGCTGACCATTGGGGAGATTCCCGCCCCCGGCCACCTCGCGCCGTTCTCTCTCGCACTCGCAGCGGACGTCGCTCCTCCCAGCCACGCCAGTGACTCGGTACTCGGCACCGGTCGTTTTGTTCTGTTGTACGACCCGTCGGAGCCCGAAGCATGGGGCGGTGGAGCGTTCCGAATCGTCTGCTTCGCCCAGGCGCCCCTCGAGACCGATATCGGAATCGATCCCTTTTTGGCAGACGTTGCCTGGTCGTGGCTGGTGGACGCACTTGAGTCGCGCGGCGCCCACTACACCGCGGCGTCGGGCACTGCCACCAAAATCTTGTCGACGGGATTCGGCGAACTCGCCGACCAGGGCGACGGTGCACAGATAGAGATCAGGGCCTCATGGACGCCCATCGGCGCCGAAGTCGGCGCACATGTGGAAGGCTGGAGCGAACTGTTGTGCATGTTGGCCGGGCTACCACCGGCCATCGAGGGAGTGAGCCTGTTGTCTGCGCGCCGAGCTGGACGTGAGTAGTCCTGAAGTAATTCCGTCGCCCGAGGCCGAACAGGCCCCCCACGCGCCGGTGTTTGTTATCGATTCCAGGGAGGATTACCTCGCTGCTGTCGCGGCTATTGCTGCGGGCACGGGGCCGATCGCCATTGACGCCGAGCGTGCGTCCGGGTTCCGATATTCGCAGCGCGCCTATCTCATCCAGATCTTCCGACGCGGATCCGGCACGTTCCTGTTCGACCCGCCGGCCATCGGATCGTTCACTGAGCTCAACGACGTCATCCGCGAGGAAGAGTGGATTCTCCACGCC